>Ga0307434_1000413_pt1 | contig 29758 bp, 31 predicted proteins | sample SalMarWE160220MG_FD_202156 | JGI IMG/M metagenome (GOLD analysis project Ga0307434, IMG submission 202156) | Salt marsh sediment microbial communities from the Plum Island Ecosystem LTER, Massachusetts, United States - WE1603-220 | ecosystem: Environmental > Aquatic > Marine > Intertidal zone >... | reverse complement strand
CCACTATCTTAAAACCGCAGAAACACAGCCGCCCCAAGGTCTCCGCCCGGGAGATAGCCCTGTTTTTGCCCTTTGTAATCGCAAAATAGAGGTTCTTTGTCACGGAAAGCTTGGGAAAAACGCGCCTGAAAATAAAGCTAAAAAAATACAGAATCTGTGAAAAATATTTGGGATATTTCTCAAAAAACCGCTTCCTATACAGGGCGATGGTATTCACCCTGCCCACAAAATAGGCGCTGGGAAGAAGCGAGTTGTGTATCTCTAGAAAAAATCGGTTAATCCAGCGGATGTTATTGAGGCGCTCCATATTCATAAACAAACGCATCGGATGTTCAACCATGGTTTTCCGATGGCATATCTCACTGGTGTTTATAATGGCCGCTTCAGCCTTGATGATATGTGCCAAATCAAGCGTCTGGTCAAAGAAATCAAAAACCTGGGGAGTAGTACTATTGAGGTACAATCCCTGTAATGTATTTCTTATCGGTCTTGTAAGCTTAGCATGCAAATTCTCAATATCTATATTAAGGGACAAAGCCTTTTGTTTTTGAATGGCTTATATTTCCTCAATTGATTGAGGGGTGGTCAAACCGGCAAAGACTCCCTGAAGGATACCGTAGAGCTCCTGAGCAAGGCCCAGATAGATATCCTAGGTGTTGTCCTCAACGACATAGACTTCAGGCGGGAGCGCTGCTACTACGCCTATCACTACAAGCACTACCATACGTACTATGATGAAGAGGGAGCGGATGGAAAAAAAGGGAGGGAAAAAGAGGCCGGAAAGAAAAGCGGGCAGCTAGGTTAAATGATACAAAAAGATGAATATAAGCCTCAGCCGTGCTACGCTGGATATCGAAATCTCAATGAAAAAATCCTTATTTTTTTAGGTCTTATAGCTGAGAATTGCCCTCAGACCTAAGAGCAATAGGCAGGGTTGTTTAAGGAAGAGGTTGAGGAGCAGCTTAGAAGTCTCATCTCGGTGGAAACGGCCCAACGTGCCTCTGGTGTCTAGGTCCAGCATATGCAGGAGTTTGCTGTAGTCATTCTGGGTGAAGCGATTAAGAACCTTGCGTATAAGCCTGTGGAGGTTCAATTCCCTGCGCAGGGCCTTTAACTCGACATTGGAACCATCATTCAAAATAGCCTCCGCGACCCCCAAAGCGCCTTGAAATCCTGTTACAATTCCCCCCACCGTGCTCACCTTTACATGACCGGCCGCGTCCCCTACAAGGTAGACATCATTGTTCCCCAGTTTTTTGTAGTTGGGAATCCACCGTTTATATAAAGGGGTTACGGCGTTCTGGTACTCCTCAGCTTTCAAGCCCTTTCTGTCAAGAAACCCTTCAAGGGATCTTTTTGTACTTTTTTCATCTTTCCCTATCAGGCCTAGCACTCCGTGGGTTTTCGAGTGTGGTATCAACCAGTAGAAATAGGGGGTGTCTTCGGGAATAAACCATACCCTTGTAGTATGTTGTGGCATATCATCAGGCAGTTCAACAACCGCCTGGAAAATAGACACCTTGGTACTCGGCGGCCAGCCGGCCATTTGGGCCACCGTGCTTGAAACCCCATCCGCGCCAACAAGGACTTCAGCAGATTCCTCCACAAGGGTCCCTCTGCCATTGGAAGAAAGGGTAAATTTCAAGGTTTTCCCGTTCGGTTCAAGGTCTAAAAATGTTCGGCCGGTCAGTATTTCCACGCCTCTGTCTTCCACCAGCTCAACGAGCCTTTGGGTCAACTTGGAGCGCTCAATGACAAGGTCCGGCCTTTGAAGGGATATGGAGCCCACTATTCCGTCCGCGAAGAGTTCAAAACGATGTATCTTGTTAATAATCACATCGTCCCAGAGCGTGCCAAGTATCCTGGGCATATGGTCTGTTGCAATCAGGGTCCTAGGGAGAGATTCAATCCGTTCCGCCGCCTCAAACACGCGAACGCGCCCCCCCCTGCCGAGCGATAAGGCAGGCTGTAAAAAGCCCCGAGGTCGATCCTCCTATGATTGCTACATCCTTATCCATTTTGGAAAGATCCTTTCCGTCTAAGATATCCTGTAGGCTTTTCCTGTCTTGGCTTTGCACGCTTACATATCATATTAAATTTTATATATGTCTTTATATTCAGATCGTCAAATATTTTATGTCATTTTGTATCACTGGCATCTTGCTTACCGTTCTGATGCTTCTCAGACCTTCCGTCCCCTTGTCTCCCATTTTCCGCGTAAGCTGATCCAAAAGGAGAGGGCAATAAGTCGAACATCCAGCCAGAAGGATTGTTTGCGGATATAGAGGAGGTCGTAGCGGAATTTACGCAGCGGAGATGAATCTTTGGGGATATAGATGGTGGCAAGCCCTGTGAGGCCCGGTCGGACACGTAGTCGTTCACGGAAACCAGGGATATCTTCATACTTCACCACACGACCCTTTTCATCCTTTACAATCTCGCCCACTGCCAAGGACCTTGGACCTACAAAACTCATCTCGCCCGCAAAGATATTGATGACCTGGGGCAGCTCATCCGGGCCCATTGCCCTCAATAGCCTGCCTGTCCTGGTTATCCTGGAATCATTCTAGGCAGCCTGCCTGATGCCGAATATACTGTCCGAGTCAGGCGCCATGGTCCGGAACTTGTATGCCCAGAATCTCCTCTTGTTTCTTCCCCACCGCTCCTGCCTATAAAAGACCGGGCCCCAGTCTTCCATCTTTATGGCCAGCGCAATGGGCAAAAAGACGGGCAGGGACAAGACCATCATGATGAAAGACAGGACCACGTCAAGGGGACGTTTCAGGAGAGGTTCTTTAATCCGTTGTCCGTTGTAATCTCTCACCCTCTTATCCTCTTATCTTCTAACCTTCTCATCCCCTTACCTTCTGCCCCTTACACTCCTCGCCTATTCCGTCCTTTCCGTCATTCCGGCGCAGGCCAGAATCCAGCCTTTTCATAGATAGCTGATAACCAATAACCGATATCCTAAAAGTTATTTAATTATTTATGACCACCCCCCTTTTTCCTAGCTGGGGATTAAGCCGTATGAACCCATTTTGCATGCTTTAGCGAGAGGATGACAAGATGATCTTTAAATTCCTCTGAAGAATGAAGGCGTAAAAATGGTAGAAGAAGCTGCATAATATTTTTAGAGGTCGCAGGATTGATCTTTAACCGAATCACACCCGGGTGCTTGCTAAGAGGAAGGATTACCCAATCACCAAAATGTTCATCAAGAGTAATAAGAATTCGATTTTCAATAATCGCTTTCTGCAATATCTCATAGTCATCTGCTCGGGCCTGCCCGACTTCGGAAGCACGCATAACATCATAACCTTCATCACGCAAGGCCTGGGCTATTCTAGCCTCAACATTTGATCCAGATAAATCTTAAGAGGCTCAGGCATAGGATGCTCTAATCTCTGTGTGATCAAGAGATGCCCTGGCGTAAAGCAAGGCTGCCTGGATATCTTCCTTCTTCAACTCTGGATAGCCGGCAAGCAGTGTGTCCCAGGACTCACCTTCTGCTATCTGTTCCAGAATAATAGAGACTGGAATCCGTGTCCCCTTGATCACAGGCATACCATTGCACACTCTTGGATTAAGCTCAATTCGATCCATTGAATCCATTACAATGCCCCCTATGAAGTTTTTCTAATAATACATTTTTTTATATATTTGTGTCAATTTCATGTTCTCTTAATCCCGTTCCCTTAACCTCCTGCCTTTCTCATCTTCTCACCTTCTCATCTTCTAACCTTTAGAGGATAATCTACTTTCCCTATTTTTCTCCCTACCAATAAATCCTCTTTTTTACAACGAAACAACATGGTACTGATTTCATATATTGTAGATGTCGTGCTTATACATGCTCAGGTTGGCCTTGTGACGGAACCAATCAATGGTCCTTTGCAATCCTTCCTCCAAGGAAACTTTTGATTCCCAGCCAGTCAGCTCCTTTATCAATTGGTTGTCGCATAAGAGCCGCTCGACCTCACTCTCCTTAGGACGCATTCTTTCATTTTCGGTTTCAATCTCCACATCGGCGCCCATCAACCTGATAATCATCAGCGCCAGATCCCCGATAGATATTTCCCGGCCCGAACCGATGTTGACCGTCCTACCAACGGCCTCGTCACAGTTTGCCAACGCCAGGAACCCCCGGCATATGTCTTCTACATAATTAAGATCTCGCGTCGGATCGAGGGAACCGAGCTTGAGACGCTTATTCCCGGCCACTATCTGAGAAATGATGGTCGGGATAACGGCCCGGGCGGACTGTCGCGGTCCATAGGTGTTGAAGGGCCGTGCCGTGATCACCGGGAGGCAGAATGAAAGGTGGAATGACTCGGCGATCTTGTCAGCGCCAATCTTCGAAGCCGAATAGGGAGACTGCCCCTGCAGCGGATGCCCTTCATCGATCGGCGTATACCGGGCGGTCCCATAGACCTCGGATGTGGATGTCACCACCACCCGGCCTACGTCATGATCCCGGCACGCCTGCAGGATGTTCAGAGTCCCCTTGATATTTGTGTCGATGTACAGATCGGGTGAATAATACGAGAAGGGGATGCCGATCAATGCGGCAAGGTGAAACACAATATCCATCCCCTCCACGGCCTTTCTCACCCCGTTCGGGTCCCGGACATCGCCAGGATAGATTTCAATCTCTTTCAGTTTCTCTTTCGGAAAGGTGTCCAACCAGCCCCAGGAATTGAATGAATTGTAGAGAACAAAGGCACGGACCTGATACCCCGCCTCCATCAACATTTCAACAAGGTGACTGCCGATAAACCCATCCGAACCCGTCACGATCGCTTTTTTCAAAATGGCTACTCTCCTCGAAAACTTTAAATAATGACTGCTATGCCAAATTTGTCATGCCGGACATTATCTCACATCCAGTATTTTCAATAAGTTCTGGATTCCGGTTTTCGCCGGAATGACGGGAAAATAGGGGCGCTGTCCCCCTACTTCCTATGAATCGAATATTCTCGAAAACGGATCCATCTCAGCCAGGATGATCATCTTGACTTGCTGTTTCCTACAAAACGCCTGCATCCTAACCCTCTTAATCTCGTCGGGCTTGAAGGTCAGCCAGATTTCGTTGCACTTGTGTATGGCATGGATCGTTGGAATGTCGCTTTCCCGCCCAAGCACCTCAAAGCCGTAAACCCGTCGACCCCGAAGACTGGGGTTGTCGTCAATGAAACCAACGAGGTTCATCGACGAGGCATTGCCGTTCATCAGTTCCGACATGGACCTTCCGATCCTACCCGCGCCATAGATCAGAATGTTGGATTTATCCTGCGTTTTCAGATCAGGCGTCTTAAGTTCCCAGTAAAATTTTTGGGCAAGGCGGGGAAACATCAGGAAAAGGATCAGAAATGCCCATCCTATTGGAATGATATAGAGCGACAGCGCCCGGTGTATACTGAACAGGATAATAAAGAACATGAGCCAGAGAAAGGAAGTGACGGTGATGAGTCTCAGGGCGTCTGGAACGTAGAAAAAGCGTACAGGGTTCCGATAGCAGCCGAACACGGCCACGCCGGCGATCATAAAGGGCGGCAGGCACCAGATGCCGAGAAGAAAGATCCCCCGCTCACTTTCGGGGGGAAATCCCGCAAAACGGCTGAGGTATGCCATGATATAGGCTGCCTCGATCATCAGAACGTCGGCGACGACGATCCTTATATGCAGATTGACGAAGCGCTGCCAGTTGATGGTGCCCGAAATAGTGGCCCAAGCGCCCCTGACAATGAAGAGAAGATCCGTAAACAAATTCTGCTTCCGGAAATAGGCCAGATCGTTCTGCGACTTCTGCGGGAAAAGGGTCTCCCGATAAAATTTTATCGGCGGCACGTCGGCTGGATAAAGTTCTGCCTCGTTGCGGAATTTAATCTGATTGGGTCCGAAGATACCCGGCTTGTATCGGAGAAGCTCTGAGTATTCCCCCACGAACAGGTCTTTGAATTTCATGCTTTCAGGACGAGGTCCAACAACGGACATATCCCCTTTCAGGACATTCCACAGTTGGGGCAGTTCGTCGACCTTGGTCCTCTCCAGGATTGCCCCCAGCTTTGTCATCCGCGAATCGAAGGCCACCGTCACATCCTGGATGTCATCCGGAAAGGCTATCGGAAATTTTCGGAATTTATATATATTGAATGGATGGCCGTTTTTACCGAGCCTGGTCTGGGAGAAAAAAATGTGGCGGTGTGATTCGATGGAAAGGAGGAGCATGACTACTATGGTTACGGGCAGCGTCACGAGGAGGCCCACCAGGGAAATCATGATATCGAAAAACCGTCGAATCGCTTTCGTCATGGCCTTAATATCCTCTTCTCAGCCATCTGTCCTCCGTCGTCCTTTCAGCATCTTTTGTGCTTCGAAAAAATCTTCCTCCCGCCCGATATCCATCCAGGTGCCTTCATGGTTAAAGACGTGGACCGGTTCCCCGGCTGCCAGAAGTGTGTGCATGAGGTCGTCAAAACCAAAATAAATACCGTCGGGAATATGATTCAAAATCTCCGGCTCCATGCAGTAGATTCCCATGCTGGCATTAAACCGGACATGGGGTTTCTCCCTAAATCCGGTCACGATTCCAGCTTCGGAATCCAGAACTCCCAGGTCCACCTTTACGGATTTCTGCTTTATGGCAACCGTCAGTATCCCCCGATGCAGCTTATGAAATTTTACAAACTCTCTTAAATTAAGATCGGTGACCAGATCACCATTCAGCACAAGGAAGGTGGACTTCAGCTTGTCTGCCAAAAGTTTTAACGGCCCTATCGTTCCCATCGGTTCCGGCTCCTCGTTGTAGGTGATGTTTATGTTCCACTGGTGCCCGTTTCCGCAAAGAGCCTTGATAAGATGCCCGAGATAGCCGATTGTAATGAAAACGTCACGCACCCCGTTTCTCCGCAACCATTTCAGAAGGGACTCGATGACCGGGACATCTCCCACCGGCATCAGCGGCTTCGGCAGGACCAGCGTGTAAGGAAGAAGCCGTGTCCCCTTTCCGCCTGCCAGCATGACCGTTCTTATGCTTTTCATTTTTTTAGTTGCTCCTTTCGGCTCTTAGCCAGAATCACAATGCCTCCCGCAGGGACTCAACAACAAGGTCAACGGAGTCGAACTCCATGGTGGGATAAAGCGGCAGAGTTAACTCCCGACGCGAGATTTCATCGGCCACTGGTGTGTCATACCGATCCAGCTCCCGATACGCGGTGAATTCCTTGAATGAAGGATAATGAATGCTTGTCTGGATGCCTTTTTGCTTCATAGCTTCGATAACAGCCATGCGCTCAATCTCCGCATCCAGCAGGATGGGATAGATGTGATAAGACGGTAAAGAATCAGCATGATCAAGGAAAGGGATAGATAACCCCTTCATAGGAGATAAAGCCCCATGATACCGCTCTGTCATTCTCCGACGTTCCTTATTGGCTGCCGCCAGCTTCTCCAGTTGGACTATCCCTATGGCCGCCCGCATCTCGTCTATCCGGTAATTAAGTCCCGGCTGGAGGACATCGTAACTGACGGCCCGTCCTTTGTGGCGGTCCAGCGTCAGGGTGCTCATGCCGTGCGAACGGAGATACCGGCCCGCCTGATGCAATGCATCGTCCTGCACCACATACATTCCCCCTTCCCCAACGGAAAGGTTCTTATTCGTGAAGAAGCTGAAACAGGCCACATCTCCGAAGGTCCCACAATGCCGTTCTTTGTAAGTCGCGCCCGGCGAATGGGCGCAATCCTCGATCAGATAAAGCCCTCGCGCCTTGCATAGGGCAACAAGCGCATCCATTTTGCAGGGATACCCGGCATAATGGACAATCATCACCGCCTTTGTCCGCGGTGTGATCTTTCTCTCCACATCGACCGGATCGATATTCCAATCATCAAATGATCTGCAATCCGCGAGGACAGGCATAGCCCCGACCATACGTAACACATTCACATCGGCAATGAAAGTCAGCGCCGGGACAATGATCTCATCCCCCCGCCCAATCCCCAAGGCCAGCACCGCCATATGCAGGGCGGCGGTGCCATTGGCAACGGCTGTCGCCTTAGCTCCATCCCCCAGGAATTTCTCAAATGAACTTTCAAATTCCTGCGTTCTTTCGCCCATGGTGATCCAGCGACTGTCAAGAACATCAACAACCGCAAGTCTCTCCCGATCATCATAATTCAGCTTAAATAAGGGGACTTTCCACACCATCGCGTAGTCCTTTCTATTTCTCGGTAATAGAGGGGCGATGTCGCCCTATTCATATTCACCCGCCCAAAGAGAAGCGAGAAATTCGGCGAAGGGAAGAATCCGGATGCCGTCCACCTCACGGCTTCGGGGCTCCAGGCAGACACACAGATAACGTTTGAATTGTTTCTCCTCGCCCAAGGCGCGCAGCGATTTGAGATCCTGCGGGGAGACGTTTTCTTTGGCCTTTACCTCCACTGCCGTGTGATCACCGATAATGAAATCCACCTCGAAACCGCTTGTGGACCTCCAAAAGCTCAGCGGCGCTCCCGAAACGTAGTCGCTGCGGCAAGCCAGCTCGTGCATCAGAAATGTTTCAAAGGCTTCGCCGAATTCAGGCGTGCCGGGGAGAAAAGGCCTTCCCTGCAGCGCGGATACTATGCCCACATCGAAAAAATAATATTTTGAGGATGCCAGGGGCTTTCTCTTCACAGTCCTTCGCCACGGCGGCAGTTCGCGCAGGATAAGGGTGTCTTTCAGAATCTCGTAATATTCATACACTGTGGTGCGGGCGACCTGGGCGTCGCTGGCGATGTTTGTAAAATTGACGATTCCGCCGTTGCTGTGGGCGGCAATTTTGAGGAAACGGCTGAAAGCGGGAATATTCCTGGTGACGCCTTCCGCCATGATCTCCTGCTGAAGGTAGAGACCCGCATAAGCTTCCAGATCCGCCTTTGGATCGTCGGAAAAGTAGATCGAGGGCAGCAGGCCTCGCTCCATGGCCTGGTAAAGATCGAACCGGTCGCCTAATTCACTGTATGTCAGAGGGTGCAGGTACTTGACCCGCGCCCGCCCTCCCAAAAGATTGATACCGCCGCGACGGAGCTTCCTGGCACTCGATCCCGTCAGGAGGAAATTAACGTTTTGCATCTCGATCAAACGGTGAACCTCGTTGAGAATAGAGGGGAGGCGCTGAATTTCATCAATGACGACGCGCTTCACGGAAGAGCCGACCTCTTCGGCCAGTCGACCGGGTTGTCGGCTCAAGGCAAGATAGGTCGCACTGTCCAGAAGATCATAGAACCGGACATCCGGCAGGAGGCGCCGTACCAGCGACGTTTTTCCGGTCTGCCGAGGGCCCATCAGAAAATAGGAACTTTTTTCCAGAAGGCTGCGAATATCGATCTGCCGCTCAACCCATGTTTGCTTCATGACAACCTGCTCCGACACAATATATATCATATAGAATGACAAATGACGAAATACATGTCAAGAAAATTAATTGGGACTTGCCCCCTATCTCCATTTGCTTTCCCGCTCATCATAATTCAACTCAAATAAAGGGACTTTCCACATAGAATCAAGATCCTTTCTGTATCCAGCAAAGCATATGTGTTCTAAGAAAGGGGAATAAATTAAACAGCGTGTAGAATGAAGGGAGACCTTTGAATATTTCGAAAAATTCGTAAATCAACCTGTTGGCGACAGAGTTTGACAAAAATTGTTACCATAGACCCCCTATTTTGGTCAAACTGTTAATTGGAGTAATAGGCAATTAGGTTTCCACGGTGTTACGTCTCTGTATCCTTACGTTTCTTCAAGTACCTTATGTAACCATTGAGAACTTTGATTGCCTTGTAGAAGAACGTTACCAAGGCCCTTCATTGAATTTGGCGACTATATCTACTTCAAACCATCAAGAGACCTTCTAAGTACAGTACTATATCTTTGGACGTTTTCAGGATTGTAAGGTTCTGTCTTTGCTGCGCTCGAAGCGTAAATCCAAACCCAATCGTATGCATCGAAAAGAACCCGAAACAGCGGAGCAAAATCGTCCAGGGTTTTTATACCAGACGCTTTGTAGCATTTTTGTATCTAACCGGTGGTATGAAATCAAACAATTCCAAAAGATGCCAGGAATTGGCGAAGTCCTGGCTCATATTTTTGATGCATTCATTCAAACCCCTCATCGTTTCCCCGATAAACATAAACTGTGGCGGTATTCCCGGTTAGGGGTCACAGATCGAAGCAGCGATGGCAAACCGCTGGGGTTCAAACGACTGGACCGATCGGGCATCTCCGAGCTGAAATCTTTAACCTACCAAGCATGGATGTCTGCCCTGAGAAGCGACAATGAGGTTAAACGGTTTTACAAAAACTCCTTGGAGCGCACCTTTAGCCGTGTCCATGCAAGGCTCAATACCCAACGAAAAATAATTGCTACTATGTACGGCATGTGGAAGAGAGGAGAACCATATAACCCAAAACTTTTCTTGGATTCGCCTCAGAGTGGCGTTGTCTAACTGACACGTTACCTCTCACTGGGCTGAAGTGCGCAGCTTAGTCCGGCGGACCCGGGTTGCCGGGAGAGTCTCGAGCAACGAAGGCGTAGCCACCCTCGATATCTCGGGGCGACAGGCTCCTTCTTTGGATAGGCCCCCGGCCTTCAAACCCAATGTGACCATAGTCGTTCTCATAAAGAGTAACAGACTCGTATGTGTGCATGGAAAGAACAAGACCCGCACTGTCATGTTGATCCGGTTACCCGACTGAAGGTGCAAATTTCCCAATGCCCAATGTAGGTACGCGTCAGGTAGTCAGCAGTAGCCAGCGGTCGTCCTGTGAAATCAAAAAAAATCGATTTCACGGTAATGGATAGTTTTGTCTTGATTTCACTTTTCATGTGTGCGCCTTTGCCTGCCCCGCCTGCCCTGTTCAATTCCGAAGGACAGTTTACCAGGTTGAATTCACGAAGTGACAGCATAGCGTATTCAACAAAGGCGCAGCGTATTGATACAGGGTAGCTCCGGGAGATGGTACTGGGGAGCTTCGAGCTATCCCCATTATCCCATCCATATCGCACGGATGCCCCCCAAAGTGAACCGGAATAACCGCTTTTACTCTATGCTCTATGCTCTTTGCTCTTTGCGCATCAAACCTCTTTTCCATTTGCGTTGCATTTATACAAAACGTCTCCTTATCACAATCCACAAAAACCGGATCAGCCCTTAGATACCTTACCACCTCGGCTGTCGCGGTAAAAGTAAATGTCGGAACCAGAACCTTATCACCAGCCTTAATCCCCAAAGCCTCAAGCCCAAGATGAAGCGCAGCCGTAGCGGAATTGACGGTCAGAGCATGTCTCGCGCCGACAAACTCCGCAAAATCCTGTTCAAACCGCGCACAGCGGGAAGCCGTGGTCAGCCAACCGCTCCGGATGACCTCCGCAACCTCCTGTATCTCCTCCTCCCCGCACTCGGGCATGGCGAAAGGCACTTTCATTGGCTATCCTCTCATCTTATCAGCCACAGACCCCCGATCCGATTGGCCAGGAGTCTGTGGTCAGGAGTCCGGAGTCAGTTTAGAAAATACTTCTCTTCCACTGGCCATCGTTTACTGATTTGGAATATCTCCATGGCAAGCGCGTACGCCTTCTGATAAACCCTCAAATCCTTCGCCGACTTAGCAAACATTTCCTTCCCCTCTCTGATTCCTTCCCCCGACTCCTGACCACTGACCTCCGACTCCCGACCCCTGTCTTTCTGTGTCTTTCCGTGTGATTCTGTGGCCAATATAAAAAGTTATTTGATTATTGAAGGACGTCCCCCTTCCTTTTGTTCGCTCCATCCCTGTGCTAACAAATCCATAATAAATTCTACCGCTATACGTGTCCCCTTAATAACGGGTTTCCCTACCAAAACAGCAGGATCAATATCAATATGGTCTTTCCATTCCATTTTTTGGTCTCCCCTCTTATATTAGCTTTTCTTTGCGTCTCCGCGCGAGATTATTTTAAAATTTTATAGACATCCCCGCGAGCAGCTTAGAGCACAGCTCCCAAACTTTTACGATCGATGAGGCTCAGCAGCTTCAGGGACGGGCCGCTGGGTTTCTTGTCGCCGATCTCCCACCTTTGAATAGTGGACAAACTGGTGTTCAGCACGGCGGCTAAAACGGCCTGACTGATGTGCGCCTCCCCACGCAACTGTTTGATCTTTTGGGGCGGCATTTCCTCGACGTCCAAGTTGCACAGGGCGTCAAATTCCCGCATACGCCGTTTGTCGATCAAGCCAATCTCGTTCCGTCCCCCATTTATGTTGCGTAGCGGTCAAAGGCATCACGGTCAATGCCGTGCAGGCGCATGGTCCTGCAGCGTCGGGCAATGGAAGCGTTTCGCGTCACCAGCATGCCCCCTTCACCCGTGGCCAGGGGTTTGGTTGCATAAAAGCTGAAAACAGCCGCATCCGACGGAAGTGCGCCGATCAGGTTTCCATTGTAGCGTGTGGGCAGCGCATGGGCCGCATCTTCCACCACTGCCAGGTTGTGGCTCGCGGCGATCTGTAAAATTTCCCCCATTGCGCAGGCCTCACCCGCAAAATGAACGGGGATCACGGCACGTGTCCTCTCCGTAACCGCTGCTTCAACCGCATCGGGATCCATGTTGACCCCTCCCGGCACGACATCCACCAAAACCGGATCCGCCCCCAGGTAGCGAACCACCTCTGCCGTGGCGGTAAAGGTATATAGGTGGTCGTGATGACTTCGTCGCCGGGGCCGATACCCAGGGCTTCCAGGGCAAGATGAAGACCTGCCGTCCCGGAATTGACGGCCACCGTCTCGGGTTCATCTCGAAAGAATTCCGCGAAATTTTCTTCAAAGCCCTTGGTCTTCGGGCCGGTCGTCAGCCACCCGGACCGTAAGTCTCAACTACCTCCGCGATTTCTTCGTCGCGGATATCAGGAAGAGCAAAAGGGAGGAATGCTTCAGTCATTTTGACTTTTCTCGTCCTTTAAAAACAGATATAAGCCCACAGCCACTTTGAATCTCCTTACCTACCCTTGAAAGCAATTCCAATAGCCTAGAAGCCGACAACATCCCTTATTCTCAGGTCTGAAAAGTCAGGGCTTACAACCGCAAGGGCGAAATCACTACACTTTTGCGCAATCCCTTTGACATGGGAGCTGTAAAGGAATACCTTCAAAATGCCATTCTCCTTTTGAATCAGAGCAATGAATCTACGTTTAACATCCAATAATTTCCTCAAGATAATTAATAAAACTGGATGCGATTGTTTTACGGTCATAATGCTTTCTAACGGCCGCAATTCCGTTTTGAGCATAAAACTTCCGTAGGCCACTATCTGTGGCCAATTTCCTCATCGCGGCAGCAATATTGCCTATATCTCCGGGGTTAACGACAATTCCGCAGTTTGCGTCCTTAACAATTTGAGCAGGTTCCCCGTCAGCCACCATAACAACAGGCAAACCAGAAGCCATAGCTTCATAGGTTTTTGAAGGAACAGCGCCCGGAATATGATGCTTCAAGGGGATAATGGCGTAATCAGCCGAAGCCAAAATATCCGGGATTTCCTTTTGCGAAACTGCTTCATAAAAGGTAATGACCTTCACGTTCATATTTTCTTTTATCAAAGTCAGTTTCTCTTTTTCCGGCCCATCACCAACAAATGCAACACATAATCCTCCAATGTTATTCAGTGAAGCCGCTGCACGAATAATCTGGCCCAAACCCTGGGCAATACCGTGCAGACCGGCATAAATAGCGATTATTTCCACCTTATTTCCGAAGAAAGCCCTTCTTTTTTTAACAGATCCTCTATCAGGTGAAAAAATATCAATGTCGGTCCCGTTGGATAGGTGATATGTTCTTACGGCTGAAAACCTTTGTTTTATATTGCTCACAATCTCTTTACTTTGTCCTGAAACAAGGCATGACTTCTGATAACAAAAGCTTTCAAGTTTCTGAGCGATCTTCAAGCCCAACCCGTTCCTTATGAATCCCAGGTTAACCGCACTTTCCGGCCATAAATCAGAAACATTGAAAACCAAACGAGCACCTTTCAATCTGCTCAGCAAATATCCTGATATTCCCAAAAACAGAGGTGGGCTCTCCGTAAAAATAATATCCTGGCGAGAAAGTTTAAATATCCCCACCAACAAAGACGAAAAAACAAAGGAGAAATAATTTAGCAATCGCCTGATTAAACCTATACTTTTGGTGGGATAAATAAATCCCCTGAAAATTTTGATTCCATCCATAATTTCTTGCATGAAAAAACTGCCGTAGCCGTGATAAAATTCTCCTTTTGGATAATTCGGCATAGCGGTAAGAACGGATACGTCATGACCCGCATAATGGAACCGCCAAGCCAAATCAGAAAGTCTCGTCTGCGGAGCGCCGATTTCAGGGGGATAATACTGGGTGAGAAAGCAAATACGCATAATGTGGACTAATTCTGCAGGGGCGGTTGATTAATACGAGAGACGATAATTTGGGGCTTGCCCGATGGGGACGCAGAAATCATGGATGCCTCAACAAATTGAAAAGGAAAACGCTCTTTGGCCTTGGCATAAATTATATCTCTGATGCTGTTCAACGTTGAATCAGAAAAATGTTCTCCCGGGACGTAGTGAATTATAATGTCATCCGGTGAATTCTGAACAATCTGGAACTGGTCAATCTCTTCGATAAATTCAAATATTCCGGTAAAAAAATGAACAATCAGGCTTTTCCCTCCAGGCGTATATACAATATCCGTGTCCCTGCCAACGATCTTTGTCAGCATTGGCAAGTTCCTTCCGCAGGGGCATTGGGCACCAGGATCGGCTTTAACAGCCAAATCACCGATTTTGTACCTGATTAAGGGCATGAGGTAATTATCAAGTCTTGTCACAACTACATGCCCCATCTCACCCGGCGAGACCTCGTTTCCATTTTCATCCAGAATTTCCAGAAATATATGCGGTGTCATGACATGGTAATTTTGATATTCGCATTGGGCCGCAATCATGGTATTTTCACATGCGCCGTATGTATCGAAAACCCGCGTATGAAACTGCTTTTCAATAAGATCTCTGTAGTGCGGAAACAGTTTATCTCCCCATGACACCACGGAGTTAAAATGGATGTCATTCCAGCCAATTTTATTGGCCACCTTTGCATATTCATATATAGCAGAAGGATACCCCATAAAAAAGTATCCGTACTTATTTCTCATCCTGCATAGATTGTCACGTATAATAGATTCACTTATACCGAATGCGTCTGAATAGTTTACCCTTAACAAAATATCCTTCAAACCCTTCATTAAACCTCTTTTCGGTGATATCCCTAGTTGAAATAGTTTATCTCCAAACCGATATCCAGCCCATTGCCACCAAAGCATTTGGATGGCAATCGCCATTGAGTAGGAGTCTCTATCTGAATGGAACTTACCTTGAATTCCTGAGGATCCGCTTGTATAATCCGTAAAGTGAATCTTTCGGTTCGAGTCTATAAAATTGCCCTGAGATTCGCTTTTAATTATGTGTCTGTCCAGGTAGGGAAATCTTTTAAGGGTCAAGAAAGGATCATCGCCGGGACTTGTTTTCCATTCTTCGTGAATTCTTTTATAATAGGGGATGTAATTTGAGCAGTGCCTGAACAATTGCGCCATCCTCTTTTTTTGTAGCCCTTCGAGTTCCTCCCCTGAAAGCCATTGAACCTTCTTGAGCCACGCTAGTTTTTTTTGAATGTTCAACCCCAGGGCTTTGTCGGCGAAAGGCAAAACCAGGTTTTCCAAAAGGCAATTATACATATTGCTTCCGATTTTTTTTAGCAAGCCCTAAGACCGCCTTATTTTGGAGTTCATTTCAATGGAACCCGATACAGCCAAAATCAAAAACAGCCATAGGCTAAATTTAGCCCCCAATCGTTTTCTCCATCAGGCCCTGCCACATGCCATTGGTTTTCACCTTTTCCCACCCCGAATCCAAGTAAAACTCGATAGCCTCCACATTTTCGTGCCTGACCGTCAACCGGATATCGGGAAACCCATTTAACAGTGCCAAACGCTGCACCTCGTCAATGAGTTTTTTAGCAATTCCTCTTCGTCTGCAGACTGGATCAACTGCGATAGACATGATCCCGAATCGGGGTCGACTCCATTTTGGGGGAACTGCTTTTGCCCTTTTCCTTTTTTTCGCTAAATTAACAAGCAATTGAAAGCCCTTGCGTATTCCAATAATAATTAGTTCATTAAAGAGCAGGTGAGGTCTTACTCCAAAGGCAATCATCAAGTAAGGCCAGTTTTTTTGAATAAAATTCCCCATCTGTACTTTGAAAACCCCGCTAACACAAAATCCAACGAGACATTTATCGGCAAAGGCTCCAATACAAATGGTAAAATTAGGTTTGTGCCTCAAAAATCTGTAATATCGCATTAGAATTTTTGTGCCTAAATACGATAATACACTGTTTGGAAATGCCAATTTATGAATTTTCGGCACTTGACCAAAATCATCCTCCGATAATTCCTTGATTGTTAATGTGTTAGCTGTTGTTTCCGCCAAATTCCCGTTCCTCATGCCTGGCTTATCAAAAGAACCATTACGTTGCATAGACATCCGAATATATTTTTTTGAGGCTATCAAATAAGCGATGAATATCGTGTGTTTTCTCGCATGCTCTTTTCGCTTCCTTTCCCATTATTAAACGTCTCGCCTCGTTTTCAACCAATTCGACGATGACCTCCTCTAAGGCATCAACATCACCAGGGGAAATAATCCTGCCTGAGTAATGATCCAGAACTACCTCGGGTATGGACCCCACGCTTGTCGATAGGATGGGCAGACCCGCCGCCATTGCCTCCAGGATGGATATCGGCTGACCTTCAGCATAAGAGGGCAGGCAGTATAAATCGGCATGGTACAAGTATTGCCATTTCACGTTTTCGTCAACAGGTCCGGTGAAGAGAACCCGGCTTTCCAGTCCCATTTCGCGTGTTATTTTTCGAAAGTGTTTGACATCACCTCCTCCGAGAAATATCCATCCCACGCTTACACCCTTACTCTTGAGTCTTTCAAGTGCCGTGAGGATGTCATAAGTCCCTTTGTTCCAACCCAGCCCTCCAACGGTCAAGCCTACCGTGAATTCATCAGGCAAAAATAAAATCGGCGACTCTCCTTTAGTCGGGATTTTTTCCAGAAAAAGCCCGTTCCACAAACCTTTCGTCTTTTTCCTTGTATGTTTTTTGACCCATTCTTCAAGCTTCGGGGATTGGACCAAGTACATGTCAGCAGAATAAAAAGACAAGTTTATGAGGGTTCTGGTGAAAGGATTGGACTGTTCATAGAAATAATCGATAGCATTCAAAAGATGAAATATAGTCTTTCGTCTGGTAAGCCGAGAAATAAGGATGTAAAACCAGTTCCTGAAATATCCCCAGAAAGAACAAGTAAAAACCTGCACGATATGCGGACGCTTTCTGAAAATTACTATTAGCAGTCTAAAATATGAGCACATAACATAAAATACCATTTTAAATGCACCCAGAACACCATTTTCGAATATCGCCTGGAAACCTGGTTTTCCCTCCCGATCAAGCGGGGCAACCCATTGAGGCAACGCCGTGTTAAAAAGTGAAAACTCAATACCATCTATTCCCGATTCGTATAATTCCCTCACATATGTAGGAATACCCCCATAAGGCGGCGGTACAGGTCCAACCAGCAATACCCTGATGTTATCTGTCTTGGTTTTCGGCATTCCGTTTCAGCTCTTTTTCAATCCAATGCACCGTGTTCTTGAGCCTCGCATGAAAGTCATTTGGTTGATCCCACCCGAATTTCCTCAGTAAAGTGACATCAGCGCACCATTTAGAAGGCATTCCTTTGTCCACTTCACCTGAAAATCGGAGAGACTTTGATAAACCGGTAAATCGGGAAACAAGGTGAGCCAAGTCACTGATGCTGATTTCGTCCCCGGAGGCAAGATTGACCGGCCCTGGGGGCTTTTCCTTGCTTTCGAGGGCACATCGAACAATAGAAGCAAGATCCTCAACCGCGATGAAGTCTCTGGATTCCTGACCCGTTCCAAAAAGGACGACCTCCCTGCCGGAGGAAAAAAGCAACTTCCTGGTGATATCCCAAACTACCTGCCTGCGGAGCCCCGGACCAAAAACAGAAAAAATGCGGAAGACGACAGCGTTTAAGTCAAAAAGCTTTCTATATTCATCGGTGATCGTTTCACTGAGAAATTTGTGGAACCCATACGGGCTCAAAGGATTCGGAGGGGCGGATTCTCTGATCGGCATGGATGGCGGATTGCCATAAACCGCGGCACTAGATAAGAAAACAACTTTGGTGTGCGGAGAAAAGAGTCGGATTTGGTCCAGGATCCAGAAATACGTATGGGTGGATTGGGAGAAATCGCCGTAAGGATTTTCCAGAGATTCACGGACCAAGGCATTACCGGCGGAAAATACCAGCCCTTCAGGTTGAAGATTTTGAAGAAGAACAGCAAAAGATGGATCCGGAAGTTCGATGGTATGATAACAAGTCTTGGCTTTCCCAACATCGGATTCGGGAACACGATCTACCGAATGGACTTCCCAGGCATGTTTCTGTAGTTCCCGTCCGATATGGGAGCCTATGAAACCGGTTCCTCCGATGATAAATACGCGTTTTTCAGTCAAGTCGAACTCCTTTCAAAACACCTTCGAAGACGGCTTCCATCCTCGAAATGAGTTTGGCTAAAGCATACTCTTCCCTTACATGCGCTCTTGCCCTATTCCCCATGTCTTGCCTTCGTCCTTCATCACCAAGAAGTGCAATTACGCTCTCCGCGAATCGTTTCGGATCATCCGGATCGGCAAGAACTCCCACTTCCGGCTGGTTCTCCAGCACGTCCACAGTGCCTGGCACTCTCGTCGCCACACATGGAAGCCCTGCCGCCATAGCTTCCAATAATGCATTGGGCATCCCTTCATAGGCCGACGTCAATATGAAGTTATCAAAGGCGGAGAAACACTCTGCGATATCTTGCCTTGCACCGGGAGAATGAACCCTTGATCTCAAATCATTTGACATTTGCGATAATGCTATGTCTGCATCATTTCTTTCAGGGCCATCGCCAATCCAGACAAAATGCAAAGGAGTGTCTATCGTACTCTCGGAAACCGAAATTATCTTGTTGCAGTGATGAAAAACGCTTAGAAAAAAATCAAATCGCTTCTCCTTCTTGAGATTGGCCACAGTGCCCACAACCATTGCATTCTTCGGAATTCCCAATTCCTGTCTAATCCTTTCTCTCGATCCTGCACACGGATTCCGGAATAATACGGCATTGGGTACCAAAATAGCATGACTATGCCTCACGCCTAAATCCTTTTGAAGAGAGTTCACGCAGGAAAGAGAATTCGCTATCACGGCCAAGGCCCGCTTGCACATAAATGAGGACATTGCCCGGATATGAAAAGGCAATAGAGCATCCACACTCCTGATCGATGCCACAAAAGCTCTCCGAAGAAGCATGGCAGCGCCGCCACCATAAATATTTCCTATATGTAGGATTCCGTAAACAACAGAACAATCATTTTTTTTTAACTGCTTGACAAGCCAAACCAATTTACTCAAACCTGCTCGGGTACCTTCAGGAATCCGGTACCATTCTATACCTGCGTCTGTAAGGGATTTCCCATAAGGCTCCACATTGTTGGATAAACAAAAAATAACAGGGCTATATTTCCCGGATTGCAATAAGCCTTGCGCCAAAGCCACAACCTGCCTCTCTGCCCCGCCATAGGATAATTGTCCGATGACGATGCCGACCCGTCGGCAGCCATTCACGTGGTTTCCACCACTCCGTACGTTCCTTGATCGGAAATTAAATTCTTCTCTACAATCGATTGCCAAAAATCTCCACCACAACCTTTGCACCTTTGCACAGTTTAAACGGATTTCTTCCATTCAGATTTCATTGCTGTGAAACAGGCTATACTACAACATACGCTCACGATACCTGATATGGCTTCAATTTTTCCTCCAAAAGTGCATTTTTAATTGAACATTGAAACATTGCCCAGATAACGAAAAAGCCCATGCCGATATAGCTATGAAAAGATATATTCATAACAGCATATCCACAAAGGCTTATAAAACAAGCGGATAAGAATGCTCGATTAGCATTATCTCTGATTTTCCGTTTTGTATTGAGTACTGCCCTCCCCAACGACAAAAAGAAAATGAAATACAAAATGCCGACAATAATCCCAAAATGCACCAATACCGCAAGATATCCGTTATGAACTCCGAAATTTCCACCCGCTACAGCATATAAAATATGTCTGGCATAATTGCTGTCCGGAGCAGCTTCCAACACGAGTCGGTGAACATTAGCGCGGAAATTTCCCCCAATCAAGGGATTCTCTTTGATAGACAAAAGTGCGGCTTTCCAAAGCGGAATCCGTTCGGTATTCAAGGCAGATAAAGGATCGTTTAATGTTGAGACCCTAACCTTAAACTGATTTTGTTGAGGGAGGAAAACATATAGTGCAAACAAAGCCAGCATTGAAATTATAACTAATTGCTTCTTCCCCCTAATCTTCTGCGTAAAAATTATCAATACACTCACTGTTAAAAGGATTATGAAACCACCCCGAGATGCACTGAATATTAGAGCCAAAAAGCCGAATCCTATTACGAAAAGATTTAAGAGTTTGAATAGGCCATGTTCCCGTTTAAACTGAACAATACAAATCGGGAAGAGCATCATAAGATAGCTGGGCATATCGTTCCCACCTATACGTTCTGACAAATCAATCCCCGCATTTAAGCTAAAGACATTATTTACAAAATAAGCATAAACCATGGCTAATGCAGGAATCAAATGAAGCCTTCTTAACCAGTTACCATACTCGGGACGTCCTGAGAAGAAACAGATAATCATGAAATACACATACATGGACTTGAAAACATTCTTGAAAACGTTTTCCCCAAATTTGCCTGTGAGGTTAATTTGGCTTAGAACAAACATACACAAGCAAACGATCAGTATATATTTATCACGACGGTCCAAACTGCGTGCGTAAATCCGAATCAATGGAAATAAATAGACAAATACAGATAGTTCCAAAATCATTGTTGAACTCAAAGGGCCGATTCTGATAGGAATAAAATCTAATAGTTGGAAGTTTAAGGCGATCAATGCCAAAATTGTCAAACGCTGCCCTATCTTCAATTTCCTCCCAATCGCATGATTGCTTCCATGATCAAAGACGCGAGTAGGTTCTAAGGTGTTCACATTTGTTCTCATTGTACTTTTAAATGCTTAGAAAAATTGGATTTCTTATCTTAAATCTGACGTATTCGTAAGCCTCATTGTTTCGCCAACATATCGCAATATCCCGATACGTATGAATCTACCATGCTTTTGGCTGAAAACCGTTCACTCGCCCTAATGGAGGCGTTAGCCATCGATGACCACGCCGCTCGATTTTCAAGTAACGTGCAAAGTTGAATAGCCAAATCCTCTGAGTCCTCAGGCTGGCACAATCGGCCGTTATCAGCCTTTACCAGTTCAGCCATGGCGCCCACGTTAGAAGCAACAACCGGCAATCCACAGCTCATGGCCTCAACGACCGTATTGGGCAAGCCCTCCGATCGAGATGGTTGGCAGTACAAGTCAGCAGCAGAATAAAACCGCTCTACATCCGCCCGGAAACCTGCAAAGGAAATAGGTAATTCGTTTGCGGACTGTTCATAAACCTTCCGAAGATGTCCATCCCCAACGATTATTACATGAAATGGAAGCCCTGGTCTTCTCTCATAGATCTTTCGGACCGACTCGATCAGGACATCGTGACCTTTGATCGGACGCAGGCTACCCACGGATAAGATCAAAGGGATTGAAGGACTCAGACCAAATTCCTTTCGAACTTCCTGATTATCCAATGCATGATTAATAATATGAAATCGCTGACGTTCTATGCCGTTGGGAATAATCCGCGTACGCATCAGTGGAATCCATTCTTTTCGACTGATTATTTCACGCTCAGTATCGGATTGAAACACAAAATCGTCAACCAGTCGATTGAGAAGTCGAAAAAAGTGCAATTGCCAGGCTTTCTTCCATGGATCCAAGCCACCAAAAGAAAAAACGCAGGGAATCCGAGCCAGTTTGGAAGCCGAACCTCCGATAATGTGCCCCGTGTAATTCCAGCAGTGTGCGAGTTCGCATTTATGATAGCGTAATTGCCAGGCTACCTTTTGAACATCTGCAGCAAAAAAAAAGAGGTTTTTCATCGATCGAAAGCGTATTTCGACATGCTTACAGCCAGGGATTGTATCTAAAGAATCGACTAATTCTCTGGATCGAATATTCAGATGAAAAAAAAAGAAATCAATCCCTTTTTGCTCCAAACCTCTCAACAAAAGCAAGATCTGACGTTCACTACCGCCGAAATCGTGAAAAGGTGCAATTAAAGCGATCCGCATTGTCCAAAACCAAAAAGGTGTTCAGTCTTATTGTCAAGGCTGCCCCATTTGGGCAGTCTAAACCCCGCGTTGCTTTGGATCGACTGTTTGTTCGATGGCCAAACGAAAGTCATAAGTATCCAAATGACTGCATGGCCCCCGTAGCATGTTTCAAAAACTCATTTCTCTGATGGGGCAGAAGGCGATCGATTTGATTCTGATTGACGTCTTTCCGCAAATGGTCTCCGAGTCTTTCAAGCGGCACCCATACCCTTTCCCCATATTCAGTGCCAAACAAAAGTTTGCGCTCCCCGTTCTTGTCCATGGACCTTTTCGCCTTCAACCCGAATTCAGCAACTTGAGAGATATCAAGTTTTGCAAGAACATAGATTTCCTTTACAAATGAAATTGGGTCATTAACCATGTCTTCGAAACGAACAATATGGTAATTATTCAATTCTGCCTTATCATTTAACATTTTTTGGCATATCCGCTGATACATTCGCCCAAAATCTTCGGCCGACCAGCCCCTCCTAATATAGCCCTCGCAAAGGGCAAGGCCGTTCCGAACGAGAGATATAAAGGTCGCATCCGGGTATATCCGCTGCAACTCTTTCGAGGCAAAAATGACGCCGTTCGCATTCTTACACAGCAATCTGGCTGTCCGCACCTCCGCTCTTGAATACCTGGTTTGTTGATCCTTGAACCTGTTCATAACAGAGCCCATTTTTGCCCTGAAAAACAGCCAATCGACATATTTCCCAATCATTCGAGGGATTCGGTTTCTTTCTTCTAAATTCCGCGTATAGAACATATGCTGACGGGTAGTTAAAACAATGGGGAGGCATTGCATACGAGCAAACCATTTTCCGATTGGCTCATTGGATTTTCCATAGAATAACTCGTGAGTCTCACGACCCAATTGGCAGACACCAGGGTGCGCCACAATGAGAAATTGGAAAAGATTGGTCCCGCCCCGATTAAAACCGTTAATAAATATAGGTGCTTTGTTTAACATGAATTCCCCCTCGCCTAAAAAGTATAAAGCGTAGAGTGTCAGAACCTTCTTACCCGTTTACTTAGACGGCAGTGTCCATCTTATCACGGGTTTACAATTTTTTGGCACTTCGCACCAGAACATCCCGTAGCAATGTCTGCATTTTTTTCTGCCTATGGACGTCGAGTTTCACAAAGCCTTCATCCGCCATTTTCTGCCTGGTCACCAAATCCTTTGCTAATTTACAAATCCGTTCTACAACGACGTCCACGTCGAGGGTAGTAACGACCAACGCAGCGCAGTTCACCTTCATGTATTTGGTATAATCAGTTTGCTCCGGCGCAACCACCAGTATGGGTTTTCCGGCAAGGAAATAATCAAAGGTTTTTGTAGGAAAGCATGTTTGATCCTGTAAGGGATAAGCGGAATTGAAGGCTATGGTGGACAACAAAATATCAGATCGACGTAGTGTTTCCATAAACGCGGTCCGGTCCTCGACGTAGCGGACACTTACATATGGCCCACCAATACCCCAAGAAGCCAATCGGGTGGGATCGTTCTTGCCGAGTACGAGCAATCTGGCAGGACAACCTTCTGCATTCAGTTTCTCGATGGCTTGTTTCACAGCCAAGAGCGAGTCCAAACGTGCCTGATAAACCCCACCAGAGTAGGTGACGATTATCGGCGAACCTACCCCCAAGGGTGGTTTGCTTGCAACTGCCATAGCGATTTCTGCTTCCGTGACGCAGTGCGGGATGAGAATAGGGCTGATGTCGTACTTGCGGGAGTAGTACTGCTGCACCCCTTTGGTCAGACAGATCACAGCAGAGGCCTCTGACAGCAGCTTTCGTTCCGAAACTCTTGCCCAAATCTTCTCAACGGGATTAACCCGACTTTCCGCATAGAGATCCATCAAGTACAGTATGTAGGGCAGGCCTTTCGTTTCGGCCACCTTTGCAGCAGCAAGGGCAAACGCCAAATTGGGATGACAACCCAGCACCACATCCCACTTCGATCGAGCCACTTGTCGTATTCCCTCACGAACAGCCGCATGGTACCACCAGTGCTGCTCAAATCGCCACAACACCGGCGATCGCGACAAAACCCCGAAGGCATGTTTAACATGAACAGGCGCCGAGACCAATCGCGGTCGGATAATCCCATCATCTGGATGAACGAAGAAAAAATGCTCCTCTACGCCGGATATGAGTCGCGCCAGCACCTGTGCCGCCGCGGCCGACGACGGAGGCGCTGTTGCAGTAAAAACCAGAGTACAAGGCCATTCATGCATCGGCGACTCTTTCAGACACGTCGCTTCCAGCCGTCAGGCAATCCAACATCTCGTTGATTCGGTGCTCCCACGCGTGGGACTGAACACTCAAGCTCCGGTTCTCAGTCTCGGAAGCATACCCATTACCGGCCAACTGCTTTCGTACCAACGCGATAAACCCATCACTGCTTTGGGCAACATTAACACCGGGTAACACGTGCTTGCCAGCGAAATCAGTGGCAACAACCTGTTTCCCGGCCGCAAGGTATTCATACACTTTCATGGAATCACGGTAACATGTAGAAGGGCCTATTCTATAAATGGACAATCCGACATCCAGGCCGGCAGTATACCTTGGAATGTCGCCAAATGACTTCATGCCTAACTGATGGATGCGTGAGTGCAGCGGCTGTGGTGTGCCCATCCAATGACCAATGAAAATCACCTCGCACTCAGGAATCTCTACTGCCACTCTGTTCAATAAAGTGTGATCTGTTTCCTTGGACAATATCCCGACAAATCCGACACGCGGGTGGGGAATTGGCAACATGTCGGTGGGTTCATCATTGACTTTCTTGAGCAGACTATGAAACCGCTCCCAGTCGACGCCGTTGGGTATGGGTTTCACTCTTCCTTTTCCTGCTCCCAAGTACTCCACCATTGGGAAGTTGTTGGTGAATATCTTGTCCGAAAGGCGAACCACAGCCCTGTATCCTCTCTCATACTCATCCCGCTGCCGTGGTGTACATTCGAGGTGCACGGCGAAGTTGTCAATCAGGTCATACACGAGTCGTGCATTCAGGGCATCGGCCACTCGCCTCGCCGATAATGCTATTCGTGGGTCGGTTGCCCATACCCAGAGCGGTTTGTCGGACATGTCCGGAAGGGACCGTGATAGTTTCCTGGTTCTCGGCAAATCAAGCCATTTTTCGCTCAAACCGAAACGTCTGGAAAAAGGAATCATAAGCCGTCGTGTTTCATACAGGTTCACCTTTCCCAGGATTTGTGCTGAATTCGGTTCTTCGAGTACAGAAGAGAACGGTTCTTGATTCCACCAGACATAAGCAAGACGTTCCACGCGGCTCGACTGAATCAGATGCCATAAGATTCTTCCCACTCGCTGTCGGAACCCATTATGGGCGAAATGGGAAAACGGCCTGGGCTCCAGAAAGATTATATTCACGACCTCATTCCCGATTCTTGCCGGCTAGAACTGCTGAGTGTCGGCGTGGGCTGACACCTAAGATAGAAAGCCGCAGTCAACAGACCAGGTGCCCAGGCTACAACTCTGTTGCGAAGCCGTTTCGGAAAGATGGCATTCAAGAAACGCCAGAGTGGGTAGATCATGTAGCACACCAGGAGACCGCGCTTGCTTCTTTTCTCACCTCTTTCCCAGCTCACCCGATACATGCGGGCATAGCGCTCCGGGTCGAAGTAGTGTTGGAGACAACCGAAGTCGAAGTAGTGCTTGGTGATCCGGAAGCCTGAAGCATTCAGGAATCGCCTTACCCCCTTCCAGGTAAAAAAGCGAACGTGTATGTAATTCCACTCCTCGAACGTGGATGTCTGGTCGTGCAGGAATGTTTTCCAGATCAGACTTTTACCAAAAAGGTACCTCAGTCTAAACCACCAGTAAAATTGATTCGGAATGAGAACGACAAGATGGCCATCCGGCCGAAGAACACGCCGCACCTCACTCATGACGGCAAGAGGATCGAGAACATGCTCAAGCACATCCTTTGCAACAATGATATCGAATGAGTGGTCCGGATAGGGAAACGGATCGATAACGCTCGCCACAACGGCGTTGATTCCGTGCTCCCGCGCTATCGCTATTCCGGATTCGGAGATATCCATGCCGCAGACATGGTGATCGAGAGCCAGATGCCAGAGATCTCTGCCAGTAGCACAGCCAAGACTGAGAATACCCAAGCCATTCCTTGAATCCCCATCCAGGATATGCGTATCCGGGTAGCCCTCGGTATGGCCGCCCCAGAAATCTTTATATAATTCCTTCTGTTGCTGATCTTTCATCATATCCCTTCCGTGCAATATTTCTTTTTGCTAAGAACCATTTTACACATAACACACAGGAACAAAATCAATATTTTTCCCATCTTCAACGGATAGCCCAGAACAGCACTTTTCAGCAGACCGTTCGTCAGTATCTTCATAAACGAACAGTTGGTACTTTCCGGAAAACGAGTCAGAAGTATATTTCAACACCCTTGAAAAACACTCTTCATATCTGTCAAAATAGTCGAGACCAGGAGCACGAACGTGATTCCATTCTTCTTGATTTGGTTCGGAGTATTCAATTGTTCGCTCGCCTACCAACGGCACTGACAGAATTGCTATACCCCCGGGCTTAAGCACCCGACGGATTTCGCACAACGCCTTTCTGTCATCAAGTACATGCTCTAACACATGGGATGCATATACGAAGTCATAACTACCGTTTGAAAATGGAAGGTTCTGAATATCAACATTACAGTCTACGCCAACCATATCGAGGTCTGCTGTCACGTACCTCTCGACCCGCTTCTTGAAATAGCCTTGAAAGAAAGGTTCCGGCGCAAAATGCAACATGCTTAACTTGGCCAGATGCTCTTCCTCAAAAATCGTCTGGACCACAAGAAACCGCAAACGATGTCTCTCTAGCGCACCACAATTAGGGCATCTTGCATGCTTCCGGACACCAGTATCCAACACCTTGTCTCGGAACGGCCCGTTATATCCGCAAATAGGACAGGTGAATTTCTCTTTTATGATGTTCGTCAGCTTGAACCAAGAGAGGTGGCCCCTTTTTTTCAGTGCGCGGACTCTGTTTATAAATGAACTGTATATGGGCATATGGCTAACCCAAAAACCTTTATATAATTCCTTCTGCTGCTGGTCTTTCATCATATCATCCTGTGAATTGGTATCTATTTTCTGCGGTTTAGCTGAATTAATGTTATTCTAAAAAACAGTTTGATTTAATGAATCCCTCAAAGCCTCCGCAAAAGCCTTTCCAGAGAAACACCTTGTAGCCGTATCACAGGCAGCAAGGCTCATCTGGTCGAGCAGTTTTTCATTACTCAGCAGCGCCACGATTCTTTCCGCGAGTCCGTCGATGTCCCCCGGTTCAACCAGAAAACCGGTTTCCCCGTCTACGATCGCATCCGGGATTCCACCAGAGCGGCTGCCAATTGACGGTGTCCCACACACCGCTGCCTCAATAAATGAAATGCCGAATCCCTCTACATCACCATCACAGGTGCTCGGCATGACATGAATGTCCGCGGCGCCATAGTAGAGAGGCAACTCGTGCGCCGGGACATAACCACAGAACCTTACCGCGTCCGAAACCCCCAATTCCTCCGCCAGAGCGCGCAATTGACCTTTATAAGGGCCACGGCCAACCACCAGGTAAACAACCTCAGGACACGCTAACTTCACAACGGGAAGTGATCTGATCACCTGTGCGTGTCCCTTCCTCGACACCAGATGAGCTACTGTGAGAAGGGCCTTACACCCGTTGATCCCGAGATGCCTGCGGACTGCGCTCCTGTCTCCCGGCGGTCTGAAAACCTCCGTATCAACAGCAGGATGAACCACTTTAATTCTCTTTTCTTTTGCTCCCCTGCAAACAGCCAAACTCTTTGAGAAAGCACTGTTTGCAAGCACAAGGTCGGCATCAGCAAGCAGTTGTCTTTTTTCAGGATTTTCCTCTAAAAATTCTTTACCGTGGACGAACAAACCCCAAGGAATGTCAAGTCTCCGCGCCACTCCTTGAACCGCAAGCGCAGACCAGTATTGATCCGCGAAAAGAAACTCGGCTTTTGTTCGCCTACACAGCTTTAGGAGTTTCCCTTCCGTTTGGTGAGCAATAAGCTCAACTGTAGTAGAAGAGGACCCGCTCGTTTTCAGCCAGAGCCTGTCAATAAATCGCAACTGCGGTCGAATCGCGATGCGCACCACACCCAACTGCTGATCCAGAGGTGCATCTTCACGCGTCCTCCTCGTCAACACCGCCCATGCGATGCCGCAATCTGCAGTAATGATGCTCCGCATGAGCGTTTGTATCCCACCCTCGGAGGGATAAAAGTCGTACGCCAGCATAGTTGCGTTTCGGGGCTTTCTACTCATTACCACACCAAGGACGGTCTCTCATATCTCGTACACATCCATCACTAACGTTAACCAATAGCAGATCAAGGGAAATTGCATCCAGAATCACCATCTTTGTAGCGTATAAGCACCCTTCATCTCTACCGGTGAAGATTCTTCATTGATTCTGTGCTATCTGCCCTACGGCTTCACCAGGGTCTGCAGAGCCTGCTCAAGTCGTGGGACTATCCTTCCCCAAGTCCGTTCAGAACTTACCCAATCCACCCCTGCTTTTCCCATCTTGGTCGCAAGTTGGTCGTCGCGCAATATTTGTTCAATTGCGGATCCAAACTCTCGCGGATCACGGCCCGTTAAAATCCCAGTAATACCATCTACCAATTCCTCCCGGTTGCCTCCTTCATTAACGGCCACTACCGGCGTACTGCAGGCCTGCGATTCTAAAGGAACCAGTCCTCCTGGTTCCATAATAGGTGGATACGCGCAGACTCGTGCGCGATTGTATAGGTCTACCAGTTCTTTCGTTTGTACTCCGGAATAAAATTCGATTTCAATTCGATTTGCATCGGCATACCTTTGCAACGTCCCGCGCATGCTGTCTGAGCCTCTTGGATATACAAACGCTACGCGCGGTCGATATCTCTCTTCAATCTGAACAACCGATTGCAACAAAAACTCTGGCGCTTTGTGTCGCATTAGAACGCCTACAGACAAAACAAGATTCTCTTTCTGAATTTCAGGGTCCGGTCGAAACGCAGTGATATCTACACCGGAAGGGATGACCCACGCGAGCTTGCCGTACGCGTGGTAGATAGAATCACGAGTATAGTAGCTGTTGCACGCAAATTGAGTAACCGAATCGGCCAGCCCACGATCCAGTTTCGCCAACTTTTTAGTGAAACGGTCGGTGGACCCTTCGATCAACCCGCTGAGGTTGCCCCCATCGTATA
>Ga0307434_1000412_pt1 | contig 29763 bp, 19 predicted proteins | sample SalMarWE160220MG_FD_202156 | JGI IMG/M metagenome (GOLD analysis project Ga0307434, IMG submission 202156) | Salt marsh sediment microbial communities from the Plum Island Ecosystem LTER, Massachusetts, United States - WE1603-220 | ecosystem: Environmental > Aquatic > Marine > Intertidal zone >... | reverse complement strand
CATTTTTATGCGCCCATAATTAAGCATCAAAAAATAATTTTTAGCCACAAAAATAATCGTCAATCCAAACGTGCTTATTAACTAAAGAATTGATTTTTACTGAAATATGCCCAAAAACTTCAAAAACAATAGATGTATCGGACTTTCTAAAGGAATCGAAATAACAAGCTTAAAATTTCAGCTGCACTCTGGCGAAGAACGTCCGGCCCGGCGTTTCATGTGCCGTAAAGTGTCCGGCCTCAAAGACCGGATCCGTAGTCTTGTTCAGGACATCGGCTACACCAATCATAAATTCACCACTTCCCTTGGCGAATTGGCGGGACAGTGTCAAGTCCAATCGATTAAAACTACGAAGACCCCCTATTAGACTCGGGTTATATGCGACGCCGTTTTGAAACACGTAATTACCATTGAGTGTCCAGTTGGCATCGAGAAAAACTCGTCCGGTCAGACCGGCTTTATGTGCCGCCGGCGGAAACGACCGTGTGCTCTGGTCGGTCTGGTCCATCTCCAATCCATTATACGCATACCAGGCTGTCAGTCTCCCTTTAGAGTTATGATAGGTTAGCGAACATTCTGCTCCGTAAGCATTGGCCCCGTCTATATTCTTAAAGGTAGCATAGACCATAGGAGGTGGAGGAGGATCAGGGGTGATTACAAGGCCGAACATTCGCTCAAAACGCTGATAATAGCCATCCACATTCAGTTGCAGATGGTCAGATAGTTTACCGCTATATCCTGCTTCCAGTATATAGGTTCCTTCGTTATGTGCATCCGGTGTCGGAGTGAACACAGTAACGTTGCCAAAGTTTACGAAATTAAGGTTACGAAGTATAAGACTTGGCGAGCGAAACGCCCGGGCAAAGCTTAACCGCAGGATATGATCCTGCTTTTCATCGAGCGCATATAAAGCAGTAAATCGGGATGACCAGTCCGTTGTGGTTTCACTGTAATGGTCCAAACGTATCTGCCCTTCAAGAGTCAGTCTATCGGTCACAGACCAGCGGTCCATCAGAAATATTCCCGCCCAGTACTCATCATCGTCACCGACAATATTTTCGCTGATAAGGGAGTAATTACCGGTTTGTATCCGATTCCAGCGAACATTGCCGCCAACGGACATATTATGGTTCTCAGCAGGTTTGAAATTGATTTGTCCCTCAATATCATTTTGCATGTATCTCATCTGATCGGTGATTACTCTGCAGTGAGTGTTCCAGAAATTTCCAAACCACTGGATATATCCGCTGGTATCCTTGTCAAACTGGTGATCCAGCCGGGTGAACAGTCGTGTATATTCAGTCAGAGCATCCCGTCTTGGAAAATATCCCATAAATTCATAATCCCCCTCCTGTCCCGACGAATGTGCCGCACCGAAGCTCCAGCGGGTTTTGTCGTCTATGCGGTATTCGGCCTGGGTATCGAATTTCCAAAGTCGCCCCCAGTCCCTTGCAGAAAAACTTCCAATACCCGCCACCGCGTAGTTTGAGGGATGATACTTCCCTGCTCCTGCTGCGTCGGAGTCTTCGACATCCTCATACCCAACAGATGCCCGCCAACTCCATTTGCCCTTTTTCTCGGCGTAGCGCAGATGTGTATAGCTGTCACCGAACTCGTTTATTGTCGTTGAACTGAAAGCACCAAGAATATCTTCCGGCTTTTTCGTTATGATGTTAATCACACCGGTATATGCATTTGCTCCCCAGGCCGCCCCGCCGGGGCCGCGAACTACTTCGATACGCTCGATATCTTCCACCAGAATCGGTAGTTTTTCCCAGTGCGTTGTCCCATGAATAGGGTCAGTTACGGGTCGTCCATCAATCAGAATAAGGGTACGGTCGGAAAACAGACCAAACAATCCCCGTACGCCAACGGCATATCTTTGTCTGTCTATTCTCCGCACATCCACACCCGGTGCGAACTGTAAAATCTCAGGGATACTTGTAAGTCCGCTATAGTGAATATCTTCTGAAGTTATAACCGTCACCGGAGCCGAAAGCATCTTTTGTAATGTCGGCTGGCGGGAGGCTGAAATAACTTCCACTTCCATAAGCTGCTCGATGGACATATCAAAAAAGTCCTGCTGCTCATTCGGCTCACTTTGTTCTGCAGCTACAGGTGCAAGAAAGACAAGATAACCTAAAAAACAACAGATAAGCAGATATCTTGCTCTTAAAGGATTTACACGTGTAATCCGCATTTTTATACTTTCCTATAGAATACCAGCAAATAAATCTCTTTACTCAAAAATCGGCAATTAAAATATGCTTATTAACTAAAGAATTGATTTTTTACTGTATATACCCAATAACTTTAAATTCAACAAGTATATCGGACTAAATAGTCTTTGTTAACCGGGCTTCTACGTGTTTCGATGACGTTAATACTGAAGACTTGATTTGAACAGCGATAACGGCAGGATTCGCAACGTAACGGGCGAAGCCTATCTACGCGGCTGGATGAAAAAAGATTATAGTGTTGAAGGCGATTTGGTTATTACCTCGGATGTGAAGAACTTTTACCGCTATACCTGGAAAGGCCGGGCAAAAGAAGATTTGCCATTATCTTTCTAAGTCATAAAACAACCGCAAGATTTTTATATATCAGAATCAATAAACGAATTTCAAAAATAAGGTGCGCTCTCTCTGCTTATTAGAAATTTATCTTAAAACCAACATAGAATGTCCTGCCCGGGCCATCGCGCAGGGAGTTCGGATTCCCACCGCGGTTGAACTCCGGCACCCAGATGTCCTCGTCGAAAAGGTTCTCAATCCGAAACGTCAGGGAGGCTCGTCCCTTGGGTATATCCAGCCACCTTGACGGGTCAATATTTAGGTTAAAGGACAGAAGATTCAGCGCATCCGGCTCTGGATTAACAACAACTTCGGATGCCAGTCGCGGCGGCTTGCCAAAGTGACTGTAGAAAAAAGACATAGTGCCCCAGTCCCATTTGTATCCGGTTCCCAGCTTAACCATGTAATCAGGAGCGGTGCTGGGGTTGAGATCGTAGGTTTGTTTATTATTCTGGTACATTGCCGAGCCGAGGACGTGCCAATTCGATGTTAAAAAGCGTTTGAACTCGAACTCCAAGCCGTCGAACTTCTGCTTGCCACCGTTCTTGAACGATAACGGGCTAGCACTCGTGTCGCGAATAACGAGATCTTCGATGGCGCTGTTGAAATATGTGATCGCGGCATAGGTCTTCCTGTCCTGATAGAAAAGCTGGACATCGTATGTCGTTACCACCTCCGGCTTCAAGTTACTATTACCGACGAGCATCGTATCATCGAGATCCGTCTCGAGGGCAAAGGGGGCGCGGAAAGCCTCGCCCCGCAGAAGCTTAATTCCCCAGTTCTTGAACGGGGTAAAAATCACGCCGTACCGGGAGACCGTACCTTCAATACCCTGTGAGGACTCGTTCCACTGTGTGCCCGCAATGAGCTTAACAGAATTGCCTATTTTGTAATCAGCCTGTGCGTAAAGACTCTGGGGCTGTTGACGGTATGTCGGGATGGATTTATAGTAACCGCTCTTCACGCTGTAATTCGATCGGTACTCCTTCAAGTATCCAAGAGTGACATTAAGGTTGTCTATCGGATTGGTGAAGAGGGTTACTTCGCCCAGGACGTCCGAGGTGTTCAGGCCGACGGTCTGTGTCAAGTTAGCAAAGCTGTTCTCCTGGAGGTTGTAAGTAAGGTTAAACTCCAGTTTTGTTCGATTGTTCAGGGGTAACCGGTAGCCGGCATTGGCGAATAGTTTTTTGGTGTCCCACTCGTGATATGGAAGAGACCACGACGGAATGCTGCCCAAATGAAAGGTATCGAAGTCCACTGCGAATGCATCAAAGGTGAATCCGCCGTGTTCCAGGTGTACCATCCCCGAGAAGCTCTTTTTCTTGTCGTTCCGTGAGCCGTAGACTCCTTGTCCATCGACCAGACTATAGTCATAACCCTGCTGACCAACGATGCGGAAGGAAGTGATATACCCAAAGTCTCCGGACCTTCCCCCGGCAGTAACATTTGATTCATAGTACCCGTGACTGCCTCCCATACCGGAGATTGATAATTCGTTATGGTCAGGAACGCGGGTCCTCAAATTGATAACACCGGTGAAAGCATTGGTTCCGTAGAGCACTGAGCCGGGGCCGCGAATCAGCTCCACGCTGTTCAGACCCGCTAACGGAAACGTCATATAAACCGGAAAATCGAGGCCACCAAAACCGCTCTCGCGGATGGGACGGCCATTGAGCAGAACAAGGGTGTGAAGATCCACGTGTGTCGGCATGTCGCCGCGGAAAGAGGTTATGTTGTTGAGGTACGGGTAGGAGCCTCGCGTGTACACACTAGGCTGACGCTGCAAGAGCTGATAGAGGTTCCTGTCTCCATAAACATCAATCTCCTCTTTGGGAACAACGACCATAATGCCTGGTGCCTCGACCAATGGCTCGGATTTCTTTGAGGCTGTAGTAACCTCTACTTCCATAAGCTGCTCGAGCGACATATCAAAAAAGTCCTGCTGCTCATTCGGCTCACTTTGTACACCAACTACCGGTGAAACAAAAATAACTGAACCAAAAAGACCAAATACAAGAATAAATTTTAATATCAAAGGATTAATTTTTGTAGTCCCCATTTTTATGCGCCCATAATTAAGCATCAAAAAATAATTTTTAGCCACAAAAATAATCGTCAATCCAAACGTGCTTATTAACTAAAGAATTAATTTTTACTGAATATGCCCAAAAACTTTAAATTCAACAAGTATATCGGACTAAAAACTGAGATAAGGATTCATGTCACTTCTATAATTGCTGCAAAAGATCAAGATTCATTATTGAACTAATATTTGGATGCGAGTAGGACGTGATGTGATTTTTAGAAATTTATCTTAAAACCTACATAGAAGGCTCGGCCGGCGTTATAGGGGAAAGAGTTCGGTGTGCCGAAATAGGCAAAACTCGGTACATATATATCATCGTCAAGAAGGTTCTCAACCTTAAATATAAAATGAGATTGTCCCTTTTTCAGGCCAAGCAACTTTGACATATCGAGTTGCAGGTTCATAGAGATAAGGCTCGCAGCTTCCGGTCTTGGATTAACAATGGTTGAATCATAGATATGCGGCGGCTCGCCGAAATGAGTCAAAAAGCATCCTAATGAGCCGCCATCCCAGGTATAAGCAGTTCCGACCTTCAACATATTTTCGGGTACTACTGTCGGATTCACTCCTGCATCGCCTTCATTTTCCTGATGCATAAATGAGCCGATTATCTGCCAATTGGGTGTTAAGGAGTGTTTGGCTTCGAACTCGATTCCGTGGAATCGTTGCTCTCCAGCGTTAGTATATGAGGTTGGTGAGACACTGTAATCGTAAGTAATGAGCTGTTCGATAGTACTGTAAAAATAAGTAACAGCAGCATAGGTCTTTTTGTCATGATAGAAAAGCTGCGCATCGTATGTTGTGATTGTCTCCGGTTCTACATTGCTGTTTCCGACAAGACCCGGCGGATCATAAAGGTCCGTCTCAAGTGTTACAGGAGCCCGAAAAGCCTCTCCACGCAATAGTTTTATACCCCATTTGTCATTCGGAGTGATGATTAAACCATATCGGGATATCAAATCGGAGATACCATAACTCGATTTATTCCATTGCAGGCCGCCGATAACCTTTACAATTTTTCCGAATTTATAGTCACCCTGAAAATAAAAGCTCTTCGGCTCATGACGGTAAAATGGAATTGATTGATATTTATCGTTATCAGCGTGGTAGCTCGAGCGCTGCTCCATAAGAAAGCCTGTGACAACGTTCAGGTTTTTCATCGGCTTGGCAAAAAGCGTCAGTTCACCGATGAAATCCGATGTATTAGTCTGGACAAGCTGAGGCTGGGGACGGGAGAGAAAGTTTTCCTGAAGATTGTAGGTAAGATTAAACTCCAAGATAAGCTTTTCGTGAAATGGAATTCGATATCCTGCGTTTAAGAAAAGCTTTTTGTTGCGGAACAAATCATGCGTATTGGACCACGAAGGAAAAACACCTAATGCGAATGCATCATAATCCGACCAGAAACTATCGAAAGAAAAGTTTCCGTGCTCCAGATGCGCCGCCCCCGAATAGCTCTTATACTTCCTTTCGTCCTCTTTATAGACACTATACATATCGGTCATATTGTAGGGGTATCCCTGCTGGCCTCTGACCTGAAAAGCAGTGATATAACCCAATTCTCCACTCCTGCCACCGGCAGTAAATTCAGTTGAATAGTAATCATGACTACCCATCATTGCTGAAATTGAAATTTCGTTCGTATCCGGAATTCGGGGCTTCAGGTTTATAACACCGGTAAACGCATTGGTACCATAAAGAACCGAACCGGGTCCGCGAATAAGCTCGACACTCTCAAGAATCGACAGCGGAAAAGTCTTATACAAGTTAACATTAAGCCCCTGAGCGCTCTCCCGGATGGGCCGGCCGTTGAAAAGAATCAATGTATGCGTTTCAGCAACCGTTGACATATCGCCGCGAAAGCCCGCAAGACTATCCGTATATACGAAATTATCACGGGTATAGACACTGGGCTGACGCTGCAGGAGCTGGTGGAGGTCTCTATCTCCATAAACTTCAATCTCTTCACGGGAAACGACAGACATTATAGCTGGCGCTTCATAAATTGACTCGGGCTTCTTCGAGGCCGATGTGACTTCTACCTCCATAAGCTCTTCGAGCGACATCTCGAAGAGGTCATTCTGGTCATTCATTTCCTGCTGTACAGCCCAAGCCGGTACAGAAAAGGCAATCAGGCACAAAAGGCCGCAGAAAAGGATGTATTTAAATATTAAAAAACTTCCTTTTGTTGCCACTATCTTAATAAACCTTTCTGTTCAGAACAATAAATATTAAAGCGTTAACTTAATCGATATAAAAATCGTCAATTTAAGTACACAGATTAATTAATGGATTGGTATTTTCCCGAATTTGCCTGTAAATTTCAAAAAAGCTGAATATATCGGACTAAAAACTGATTTGACACAACAGGTTCTATTTAATAAAGTCAGCAACAAAATAGATTAAAAAAATTATCAACGTTTAATCAAAACAGGGTTTATTGCAGATGGTGAAAACGGAAAAAATAACAGTAAAAACGAAAGGCAACTGCGAAATTATTGATATCACCGAGAAGGTGAGTGACTTTGTCGCCGAATCCGGCATCAGGGAAGGGACAGTGACGGTTTTTAACGTCGGCTCGACGGGTGCGATAACAACGACCGAATATGAGCCGGGCCTGGTAAATTATGATTTGGAAGCGGCCTTTGAAAGAATTGCTCCGAGAGATATCCGCTATGAACATGAAGAGACCTGGCATGATGACAACGGCCATTCGCACGTCAGGGCATCGCTTTTAGGGCCATCACTAAGTGTTCCTGTGGTTGAAGGCAAATTAACACTCGGTACGTGGCAGCAGATAATTTTAGTTGATTTCGATACCCGGCCGAGAACAAGAACAATTACGCTACAGATTGTTTCCTAAAATTTCCTCTATGCGGTCCATTACACTATTTATAACGGCGATGGTCTGATTAAAAGGCTCGGAAGTAGTCATATCCACGCCCGCATTTTTTAAAAGATTAATAGGATAATCAGAGCCGCCTGACTTGAGTAGATTCAAATACCTGTCAACTGAGCCGGGCTGCTTATTAAGCACCTGTTTCGAGAGAGCCTGCGAAGCACAAAAAGAAGTCGCATACTGGTAAATATAAAAATTATAATAAAAATGAGGGACATAGGCCCACTCGCTGCCGTAAAGGTCGTCAATCTGACAGACGCCTTTATCATGGCCGTAATAAAGTTTCAGAAGGTCGCCGTAAGTCTGATTAAGCAGCTCACCGGTTAAAGGCTGTCCCTGCTCGACAAGCTGATGAATTTTCAATTCGAATTCAGCAAACAGGGTCTGCCTGAATAAAGTAGTCCTGGCATCTTCAAGGTAATTCGTCAAAATTGCCAGCTTTGCATTATCGTCTTCGACCTGCTCGAGCACTTTATCAATCAACAGCGCCTCATTAAACGTCGAGGCTACTTCGGCAACGAAAATCGAATAATCAGCCGTGGGGTACGGTTGATTTGCATTTGAAAGATAACTATGCAGAGAATGACCGAGCTCGTGAGCCAGTGTACTTACATCATCATATTTGCCGTTATAATTCATCAATACATATGGGTGAACATCGTAAAGAGAACCGTTGGAATAAGCGCCGGCACGCTTACCGGACGTCGGGTAAAAATCAATCCATCTCTGAGTAAAAGCCTTTTCCAGGATACCGGTATATTCCTTTCCGAGAGGCCCTGCCGCATTTAAAATGAGTTTCTCGGCCTGCTCAGGCGTGTAATCGTCGTCCACCTGTTCAACTGCCGTAACGTACAGGTCGGAATATTGCAATACGTCAAGGCCGAGCATTCTTTTCTTCAGTTTCAGATACCTGTGAAGAGTATTAAGATTGTTATGGACATTATCAATTAAACTATGAAAAACTTCCACCGGTATATTGTCACCGTCCAGGGCCGCATGCAGAGAGGATTCATACCTTCTCGTTCGGGCATAGAAGACATCCTTTTTGACATTTTCATATAACTGGGCGGCGAATGTTTCCCTGAAGGAATTGAGAGAGCCGAAAAACGCCTTGAAGACCTTCTCCCTGTCAGCCCTGTTCTTTTCGGCACGATACAATGTATAAGCAGCCTTTGTGATTTTTACCTTTCGCTCGTTCGATAAAGTCACTTCGGGGTAAGGCATTTCCGCATTCGTGAAAACCGAATAGATATTATGCGGGCCGGAAGCGAACAATCCGACATCAGCCAGAATTTTCTCTTCGCTTTCACCAAGCCGATGAGTCTTTGTCCGCTGTATATCCATCAAAAACAATTTATATACGCCAAGTTCAGGATCCTCTTTTAGAAACTCATCTATTTTCTCGGTGTCAATTTCCGCAATCTCTGGCCTTATAAAAGAGGCCAAAGAGCTGTACTCGGTGGAAAGGTTATGTGCCTTCTGCTGCAAAGCCAGGTATCTCGAATTGCTTAAATCCTCGTCGGCTTTCATACTTGCATAGCTAGACAATCTCGAAAGCTCTTTCGAGATGTCGCTGGAGAGCTTCAGGCACGCTGTCAACTCATTTGCTGATTCGCCAAGTTTTCCTTTACATTTTGCAATTGATTTCATTTTTTCAGATAAAGCCTGGTAAGCCTCCTGCCAGGCCTGCTCGGAGGAATAAATATCCCCAAGCTTCCATGTCAGCTCTTCGGGTATATCTTTCCTTTCCCAGGTTTTGGCATAAGCTGAAAATGTCAATGCAAATAAACAGGCCGAAATAATTAAAAATGACGCCGTTTTCTTATTCATCTTGACCTGGCTCCAAAAAAAGCTTTTCAGATTTCTCTTAACAGCTCATATTATACTCGCATATACAGATATCACAAGTCACAAGTTCATAACCGCTGGGATTCATATACGTTCTGGCAAAAAGTGTATTCTTACAACAACAGCCTGTCCGAATCCGACAAGCTCGTATGCGTGGGTATTGACATAGAACATCAGCCCGCCTTTGCAATTTCCTATCTCCAGACGCTTCTGCCAGCCCAAACACCGCCGGAAAAAATCAGGATGGAAATACAATCAATCGCTTCCGTATCAGGCGATAATACTAAGGCATTCGAAATCGGAAAGATACTTTTCGCAAGCATTGAATCCTACACGAATACATATCAACAATATCTTGGCGAGAAATTTTTCGAGTTCAGGCTGATTGTTAAAAGTCTCGACGCTTCCCGACGTGCTTACGGCTCAAGGTCAACCGGCAGACGGAATTCTTACTCGAAGATACGCGACCGGACTATGTATGAGAACTTCATAGAGTTTTATAAAAAACTTGAAACCGGTTTATACTGGGGACATTTTGGTAACGCCCATATACTCCATAAAGATAATGAAAACGTAAAAATGTTCGCAGCATACCTCGAGCAGGACAACAGCCCGGTAGCAAACCAGGTGCTTTCCATCTTTTTTGCGTATCTTGATTGTACAGCAATGATTCGCTCGAACGGAGGATACCGCACTGCACCATCTACAAATGTAAAATCATATTTTTATGACTTACAGCAAACTGATGAACCTGTGCTCTTCAAGTTAAAGGGTGAAGACTTCCCCGATTATTCACGTCAGCTTGTAGAAAGCATCCAAAGCGGCAGCAGCACAGAATATTTCGACTATCTTCTGCTCATTAAAAATGCCACCCCCACAGAACCTCTTGGCGGATGGTAAAAATAAACTGCATTAGCTGCACGCGCACCCGGCGACATACTTTTTCCTTGACAAATCGGCGTATAATCTTATACTCTTTTAACCTTACTTACTTTTTTAGGAGACTTAAGATGAGAACGCGTTTCTTGCTTGTATCACTGATTTTAATTTTGTCTTTACAGGTTTTTGCAGAAATCAAGGACCCTGCGATGAAGAGTTGTGAAGACAAGGCCCTCAAGGTACATACCTTTGATTTAAAAGATGTCCGGCTGCTCGATGGGCCGTTTAAGCACGCCCAGGATTTAAGCGGCAAATCACTAATGAACTATGAGCCCAACAGACTGCTTGCCAACTTTCGTGCGAGAGCCGGGCTCGAACGCAAAGAGAACCCTTACGGAGGCTGGGAATCACAGGGTCTTATGGGACACTCTCTCGGCCACTATCTAAGCGCACTGACACTGATGTACGCATCTACGGGAGAAGAAAAATATAAGGACAGAGTGAACTATATAGTCAATGAGCTCGAAGAGATTCAAAAGGCAAACGGTGACGGCTATCTTATGTGCGTTCCGCGAGGCAAGGAGCTTTTCAGGGAAGTCTCGCAGGGTGACATTACTACCCAGCCGTTCAGCCTTAACGGCTGCTGGGCGCCGCTTTACACCCTTCATAAAGAAATGTCGGGTCTGCGGGATGCATACCGGATATGCTCAAATAAAAAGGCACTCGATATCGAGGCCAGGACTGCGGACTGGTTAGATACGATAATCGACGATTTAAACGATGCACAGATGCAGAAAGTGATGTTCTGCGAGCACGGCGGAATTGCCGAATCGCTGGCAGACCTTGCAGCCGATACGGGCAATAAGAAATATATGCAAATGGCATATAAGTTTCACCACAAGGAGATGATGGACCCGATGATTGAGCAAAAAGATATCCTGCCAGGCTATCACTGTAATACCCAGATACCCAAGTTTATCGCGATGGCAAGAATATATGAGCTAACCAGTGATGAAAAATATAAAAGAGGTGCTGAGTTCGCCTGGGACAGAGTAGCTCATCATCATTCTTATGTTACCGGCGGTCACGGTTTAAATGAACATTTCGGCGAGCCGGACAAGCTCAACGACCGTCTCGGCACTAACACGAGCGAAACCTGCAACGTCTATAATATGCTCAAGCTCTCAAGCCATCTGTTCTGCTTCAAGCCCAGAGCAAGAGTTGCAGATTTTTATGAAAGAGCGCTCTATAACCACATTCTTTCGTCACAGCACCCCGGTGACGGAAGAGTGATTTACAACCTTACGCTGGAGATTGGCGGATTCAAGCACTACCAGAACCCCGAAGATTTTACCTGCTGTGTGGGTACGGGAATGGAGAACCATTCCAAGTACGGCCAATGTATCTATTATCACAACGACAAAGAATTATACGTTAATTTGTTTATCGCTTCAGAGCTCGACTGGAAAGAAAAGGGCCTGAAAGTTACACAAAACACAAAATTTCCCGACGAAGACAGCATAAAGTTAACAATCAATTGTAAAAATCCAGTTGAGCTGGCTGTTTATATCCGTTATCCGTACTGGGCAAAGAAAGGCCTTGAGGTAAAGGTCAACGGTAAAGCAGAGCAGGTAACATCAAAGCCGTCGAGCTACGTTAAACTGTCTCAGACGTGGAAAGACGGTGATATAATCGATGTCCGTATTCCGATGTCACTTCGCCTGGAGTCAATGCCCGACAATCCAAAACGTGTTGCAATAATGTACGGCCCTCTTGTTCTGGCAGGCGAGTTAGGCCCGGAAAACGACCCAAAGGCCGATGAGCTGATGTACGTGCCGGTACTGCTGACAGGCGACAGGCCGGTCGAAGAGTGGGTTAAACCTGTTGCCGATAAGCCAAACACCTTCAGGCTTGACAATGTGGGCAAACCCCGCGACGTAGAATTGTATCCGTTTTGTAATATGCACGAGAAGCGATACACAATCTATTGGGATATCTTTACCGATGAAGAATGGGCTGCAAAGCAAAAGGAATACGAAAGGATTCAGCAGGAAAAACTTGAGCTGCAGGCCCGGACGGTCGATTTCGTACAGCCCGGCGAACAGCAACCGGAAATAAACCACAACCTGCAATATGAAAATTCGAACGGCGGCAGAAGAGGCGCAGGCCCGGCAAGCCGGCGTGCCTTCAATGGCGGCTGGTTCTCCTATGAGCTCAAGGTAACGGATAAGCCCCTGATTTTACGTGTTACTTACCTGCCTGCCGGACGCATAGAAGCAGAATTTGATATTCTTATCGACGGCAAAAGGTTAACGACACAAAAACTCCAAAGGTCACAGCAACGCGAGCGTGAGCCCATCGTGGTTGACTACGAGCTGCCGGAAGAGCTCATCAAAGGCAAAGAAAAGATTACGGTAAAGTTCGCCGCTGCTGGTGAAGACCAAAGAACAGGCAGTGTCGCGGGTGTTAGAATACTAAAGAAATGAAAAAGTTATAAAACAAAACGGTAAGTAAAATAAAAGGACTCTCCTTTAATTTTCGGAGAGTCCTTTTTTTATAGAACTTAACTTTCTTATTTTGTCAAAAAAACTCAAATCCCATTCATTGTGCCATTTAAGAACGGGTTTTTCGTCTTCCCATTCCACAGGCAGCCAGATATATCTTCCATCAATCGGGTTGCGTGGTCTCCAGCGGTCAGCCATAAATATGAAAGAATCCTGCTTTGACTGCACGGGCAAAGCGAAAGTGCTCTGTGATTCAAATGTTATCTCATTCTGCTCGACTGTGCCCCTGCAGGGATTACCAAGCTCTTTCCACGGGCCCAGCATCGAATCAGCAACAGCGGAGCGGGCAGCATTCGGTCTCCAGCCGGTACAGTCCGATGCAAAAAGAAAATATTTATCCTTATTCTTAAAAATGGCAGGAGCCTCCATAAATCTTCCTTCAAAAACGCGTACATACTTTCCAGCGTGGCTTAAATAGTCATCGGTAAGCTGCGAAATATGAAGCGTATTGTTATCCTCCGAGGCGTAGATATGATAAGCCGTCCCGTCATCATCTACAAAGATTGTCATATCCCGAGATTCCTGGCCTTGTTGATAATCCTTTACAAACTGCAGGTCTTTATTTTCCTTTTGCTGTTCTGTGGCATTTATCGGCCAGGTATTTGCGTCCGGCCTGAACGATTTAAGAAATGTATAGGGGCCGGTAACTTCATCACTTATGGCGATGCCGCAGCGTGCGGCACGATAGCCTTTGCCTCTTAGCTCGTGATGGAACCACATTACAAACTTCTTCGTCTTTTGATTGTAAACCACCTTCGGCCTTTCGATAATGCAGCCCTCAACAATTGGGCTGTTCGGGTCTTGTGATACCTCCAGTGCGACTGACTCATCTTTCCAATTGTACAGGTCTTTTGACGAATAACAGTGCACACCAACCATAGCCCTGTTACCCCTTCCGCCCTGCACCTTATGCTCGCCGAACCAGTAATAAGTGCCCTCATAATACAGAATCCCTCCACCATGGGCGTTGATATGGACGCCATTATTATCGAGCCAGAGCTGGCCGGGATTGAAACTGTTATACTTTTTAAGCTCCGAGCCGGCAAAAGACGAAAAGAACAACGTCAAAATAATCAGGCAACCTGCGGTTTTATAAACGATTTTTTTCACAATATTCTTGTCCAAAGCCGAATATTAAAGATAACCGAATTAACGTCTAAGTACAGCAAGCACTGCATATTCAAATAGATATTGGCTTGACGTCAAGCAGAAAAAGCAATAGTATTTCAGTGATATTATAACAGAGCATTGAAATCGGGGCTTAAAGTTATGGAAATAAAGCATATAAAGTCTTTCGTAATAAGTTTATTAATAGTCTGTCTTTCAGGCGGCTGCCAGGAGCAGGAGCAGACAAAACCGGCTGCGCCTGTTTCGCAGACAGAGATGGGCTTAATAATAGGCGAACTGACGGAAATAGTCTCATCGGAGCCGATTGCCGTTGAAGGCTACGGGCTGGTCGGGGGATTGAGACAGACAGGCTCGCCTCAATGTCCGGTGCAAATCCGAAGCTATTTGCAGCAGTACATACTCAAACAACTGCCGGAAGAGCAAAACGCCGACAGACTTATAAACAGTCCTAATACGGCTGTAGTTCAAATAAACGGAACGATACCGGCAACGGCCTCTAAGGGCGACCGCTTCGATGTGAAAGTAGTCTCGCTCGCCGGTACTCAGACCACATCTCTCGAAGGCGGTACGCTATGGACAGCAGAGCTTAAAGCAAAGGGACGATTTGGAATTTCATCAAAAACACTGGCCATTGCAGAAGGGCCTATATATATAGAAAAAATTGACGCTGCCGGAGTTAATAAAAAAGAAGGATTCTTGCTGGGCGGCGGACAGACCAACGATAATTATCCGATAATTATGGTTATGCGTCAGCCCGGTTACAGGAATTCGGCGCAGATTCGCAACCGGATAAACGAGCGCTTTGGTTTGGAAACGGCAAAAGCAAGAATGCCCGACCAGATTGATTTGACGGTTCCAGCACGGTATAAGGGTCAAAAACAAAAATTTATCTCGCTTCTCAAAGCCACTTTTTTAAATGAGGATAAAGCTACCATTCAGCAACGAACCGACAGACTGGTTTATGAGCTTGCACAAACATCTGATAAAGACTCCAGCGAGATAGCACTCGAAGCGATAGGAACGCCCGCGGCAGAAAAGATAGCTTCGCTGCTGAACTCACCGCAACAGGAAATACGCCTGAGGGCTGCGAGGTGCCTGTTAAATATGGGCGACGACCGCGGCCTGCAGGCACTTCGCGATATAGCCCTGGATACGGACAGCCCCCACAGGATAATGGCTCTCGAAGCGATAGGCTATGGTGCAAGACGCAATGATGCATCAGCAATATCACAAAGGCTTCTGCGGGATGACGATTCGAATATAATGCTTGCGGCGTATGAACAGCTGCTGAGATTAGACGATATAGCTGTGAGCCGGGATATAATTGCCAGGAGTATTTATCTTGACAGGATTTCATCGGCAGGTCATCAAGCCATATTTGTCAGCCGCAGCGGCCTGCCGCGAATAGTAATTTTCGGTGCTCCGATATACTGCCGGCCTGATACGTTTATTCGCTATGAAGACGGCAGCATTACGATAGACGCGCCGCTCGCTTCAGGAGGCGTCCGGCTGATACTTAAGATACCCAACATACCGCCGATAACAGTGGAATGTTCATACAAGTTAAGTGACATAATTGTAACTCTTTGTGAGGAGGCGACTGTCAAAGATTCTTCCGGTCGAAAACCAGGCCTTAATGTCCCCTACTGCGATATGACAGCAATAATCAGGCAGATGTGCGAAAAGGGAGCTTTGCTGGCGGAATTTAAGGCCGGTCCACTTCCAAAAATCGACTGAATAATCAAGAAAAAGCTGCATATTGACCGATAATAATATTGCAAATGCCTCAAAAGATGATGAATTTTGTATATACAGTCAATCTAAACGATATATATAAAGGCAAAAAATGAGACTTGAAAAGATTGTTTTAGACGGATTTAAGAGCTTTGCAGACAAAACCGAGCTTTTGTTTAACTCTCCGATAACAGCGGTTGTCGGGCCTAACGGCTGCGGTAAAAGCAACATAGTTGACGCAGTCAAATGGGTGCTGGGCGAACAAAGCGTCAAGAGCCTGCGCAGCGACCATATGTCTGACGTGATATTCTCAGGCAGCAGCAGCAGAAAAGGCCTGGGAACGGCGGAGGTGAGCCTTTTTATATCCAATACGACGGGGCAGCTCCCGATTGAATTAAGCGAGGTACAAATCAGCAGGCGAATATATAAAAGCGGCGAAAGCGAGTACCGAATAAACAATAAAATCTGCCGGCTTAAAGATATACGCGAACTTTTTATGGATACCGGCATAGGGGTCAAGGCTTACTCGATTATCGAGCAGGGACAGGTCGAGCAGCTTGTTACGGCGTCGAAAACAGACAGACGAAGCATATTCGAAGAGGCAGCCGGCATCAGCAAATACAAGGCCCATAAAAAAGAGGCACTTCGAAAGCTGGAAAGGTGCGAGCAGAATCTTCTACGTCTGGCTGATATTCTTAATGAGGTCGGAAAACAGCTCAGAAGCATCAAGCACCAGGCAGGCAAGGCAAGAAGCTATCTGAAATACACGGAAAGGCTCAAAGAGCTTCAGCTGAATTATTCGCTCGTCGAATATCACAGGATACATACAGAAAGCATCGAAAAGCGCAAACAAGCGGCAATCATCGAAGAGCAATTTGCATCGGTTTCGGCACAGACAAGCAAAAAAGATGCAGAGCTCAGCGAGCTGGGCCATAAGATAATAGAAACAGAAAACGAAGTGAACCGCGCGGATAATACGCTGGTCACGGCTGAAAGTAAGATTGAACAGCATCTTCAAAGAATCGAGTTTTTAAGGACGAGGCTAACAGAGCTGCAGGAGCGAGAACGGTCGTTGCAACAGAGAGCTATGAAGCTGCAGGAGCAAAGAAAGGCACTCGAGTCGGATTTATCGCTTCATAGAGAAGAACAGACAGAATGCGAAGAAAAACTGCAGCAGAAAAGTGTAAAAACCGAGAAGCTGCAAAAAACAATAGAAAAATTAAATACGGAATGTGCGGAGCTTGAGGCGGAGCTTAATGACGAAAAGTCGGGCATCATCGACATAGTGCGCCTGACAGCACAACTGCATAACGAGCTGCAAAGCATATCTTTATACAGGGATAATTTATCGCATCAGAAAAGCAGGCTTGCCGACCGTGCAGAAAGCAGCGAAGCTGAGTTAGAGAGACTTTTAACCGAAAAGGCACAACACAAAAGCCGGCTTGCAGATATCGAAAAAGTGCTCGGTGAGCTGGAAGAGAGCCTGGAGGCCAAGCGCAAAGAGGCAGAAAAAAACGAGGCACAGAAAACAACTGAGCAGAAACGGCTTGCCAACAATAAAGAGAGCCGCAGCGCCCTGAGCAGCGAGCTTGCGGTTCTCAATGATATGGAGCAGCGTCTTGAGGGACTGAAGGACGGTGTTAAAAATATCCTCGAAAAATCAAAAGAATCAGGCGGCGGCAGATATAATTACGTAGAGGGAATATTGGCGGACATAATTTCTGCAAATATAGAATATGCAGGCGCGGTTGAAGCAGCACTGGAAGGCAGAACCGATACACTCGTAATCAATAATATAAAAACCCTTTTCAGCGATGCTGAAACAATAAAAAAACTTGCGAGCAGGGCAAATTTTGTAAGCGTAGAGAGCGCTGAGCCGTTCGTGGACAAGACAGATTTCTCAAAATACGATTGTGTAAAGGGAAGGCTCATCGAATTTGTAAACTATGATAGTAAATATGCACCGCTTGTGTGGAAGCTGCTGGGCAAAACAATAGTGGTTGACACGATTGAATCGGCTGTTGAATTATCGGTGAAGACCGACGGCAGCTACAGCTTTGTCACGCTTGCGGGCGAGTTCCTCGGCTCGGATGGCACGCTAAGACTCGGGCCTTTAGGAAAAAGCAGCGGACTGATATCCCGCAGGAGCCGCCTGCGACAGCTCCAGGAAGCTATTGGTAATATCGACGACGAGATAGGCTCGCTCGAAAAACAGTTAGCTGTATATAATCAAACGAGCGAACATTTAGCCAAACTGCGCAAAGAGTTTAGAACAGCCATTTATGAGGCGAATACCGAGAAAATGAAGTATGCCTCGAAGCTGAGTGTCATAGAGCAGAATACCGACAGGCTGCGAAAAGAACAGCCTTTAATAACAAGCGAAATCGACCAGCTTGAAGAGCAGATAAGCCGTACAGTACAGAAAGAATACGATTCCAAACAAAAGCTCGAAGAGCTCGAAGCAGTAAACAACGAACGCTCTGCGCGCATAAAAGAGCTGGAGAATGCATACACAGAACAAAAATCGCAACTGAAGTTGGTAACCGAAGAGCTGACGAATTTGCGTATCGAGCTTGGGCAAACGGCAGAGCAAAATAAGGCATTAAAACAAACGATTTCAAACATTCAAAATCAACTCGAGCAGAATATATCAGCGGCCGGGACGGCGCAGCAGGAGATGCATAGCTGCACAGAGGATTGCAAAAAGGCGACAGCTGAGATTCTAAATTACGAAAGCAAGCTGACGGAACTGTATGTCGGTAAAGAGGCAAGTCAGCAAAACAGCAGAGAGCTGCATGAGCAGGTACAAATACTGCTCGACGAACAAAATCAGACCGAGCATCTAATTCGCCGGCTTAGGGCCGAACAGGAACAAATCGATCAAAAGATAAGTGAGCTGAAAATAGAACTGGGCCAGCTCGAGGTAAAAGAGCAGAATCTGATTGAAAGGATTCAGGATGAGCTCCAGATTGACCTGGTCGGCTCTTACGAAAATTACGAGGACAGCGAGGTTGACTGGGAGGCCGTGCGAGAAGAGATAACAGGTTTGCGAGCCAGGATTGAGCGGCTCGGTAACGTCAATCTTGACGCAATCGAACAGCAGGACTCGCTCGAGAAGAGGTACGATTTTCTCAGTACCCAGGTCGAAGACTTAAACAAGAGCAAGGCACATCTGCAGCAATTGATAAACAGGCTTAACAAACAGAGCAGAGAGAAATTCCAGGAGACGTTCATCAGGATACGAGAGAATTTTCAGCAGATTTTCCGCAAGCTTTTCGGCGGCGGAAAGGCGGATATAATTCTGGAAGATTCAGAGGATATTCTTGAGGCGGGCATAGAGATAATAGCCCAGCCGCCCGGCAAGGAGACAAGAAGCATATCACTGTTGAGCGGAGGAGAAAAATCGATGGCGGCGATAGCACTTCTGTTCGCGGTCTTCGAGACCAAGCCGTCACCGTTTTGTTTTCTTGACGAGGTTGATGCGGCACTTGACGAGGCAAACAACGAAAGGTTCAACCTGATAATCAGGGAATTTCAGAAGAATTCACAGTTTATTATAATCACGCACGCCAAGCGTACGATGAGTATCGCAGATGTGCTTTACGGAATAACTATGCAGAAGCGCGGAGTGAGTGAGAAGATAAGCGTCAGATTCGACGAATACGAACCCGAAGAACAGCCTGCTGCAGTGGCTTAAACGTGTTTAGTATCTCTTATGTGCGTTGTATTGCTATGAAAAAATGCCCGTTTTGTGCAGAAGAAATTCAGGATGAGGCTGTGAAGTGTCGCTTCTGCGGCGAGTTTTTCGAAAAGCCCGGCAAGCCTGAAACGAAATGGTATTTTTCCACATCTGCTATCGTAATTGCAATACTTGTTATAGGCCCGCTTGCCCTGCCGCAGGTGTGGCTCAATCCGCGTTATAAAACGACCACAAAGGTAGTAGCCACAATTTTAGTCGTCGCATTTACTATTGTGCTCTGTTATCTTGTTGTTTACATCCATAATTATTTAACCAGACAAATAAATTCACTGGGAGTTTATTAAAGAAAAAACCTTTTTAAATACTCACTATCAGCTTATCTCTATTGTTAAACCTGCTAAAGTATCCGAAGCTTTCGGGCAATAAGTCCTGAATTTCACTGTTGAAAATGCCACCTTTTTTTGGTAAAGTTATTGTTTCTTTTTTGTAATTTGTGAGAGCTAACGATGGCAGAAAAACTCGATAAACATATATTAAAAAACGGGATGGTGCTCCTGGGCGAGCGTATGGAGGCTGTGGAGTCTGTGTCATTCGACTTTATGCTGCCTGCGGGTGCGGCATTTCTGCCGGAAGGTATATGCGGTGCAGCTAACGTTATAGCAGACTGGATTTTCAGAGGCGCAAGCGACAAAGACAACAGGCAGTTAGGTGATGCTCTCGACGGGCTGGGTCTTCACCGAAGCGTCGCGGTGGGCAGCTCACATCTCGTGATTGGCGCTTCGCTCGAGGCAGGCAATCTGTCTGAAGCACTTAACCTGTATGCGGATATTATCCTGCGGTCAGGACTCGAAGATGAGCAATTCGAGCCTGCAAGACAGCTTGCAATTGACGGTGTGCTTTCGCTCGACGACAATCCGAGACAAAAAGTTATGCTAAAACTGAGAGAGCAGTTTTACCCCAAACCCTTTGGGCGAAGCACGGCCGGCAGCATTGAGGAGCTGAAAAATCTAACGGCAGAAAAGACAAGGCAGATAACAAAAGATAATTTCAATCTTTCGCAGACCATATTTTCAGTAGCGGGCAAATACGACTTCGAAAACATCGTAAAACAAATGGAGAAGCTGTTCGAAACGGATTCGAAACAGGCTATAGAAACCATAAAGCCAAAGCCAAAGGCGGCTGAATATACGCACATACATCACGATGGGGCCCAGGTTCATATAGGGCTGATGACAGGTACCGTCAAGGTCGATGATGAGAACTACTATAATGCGAGAATTGCAATCTCAGTACTCTCAGGCGGGATGAGCGCAAGGCTTTTCACCGAGGTAAGGGAAAAGAGAGGATTGTGCTATGCGGTTGGAGCAAGGTATCACAGCCTGAAGGAGGCGGCGGGCGTGATATGCTACGCGGGCACAACCCCCCAGAAGGCACAGCAGACACTGGAGGTGATAATAGCGGAATTTAATCGTCTCAAAGAAGGCATAAGCGAAGAAGAGATTAAGCAGGCAAAAGCAGGTTTGAAAAGCGCGCTTATCCTGCAGAGCGAGTCATCGAGCAGCCGGGCAGGCAGTATCGGCGGTGACTATTATATGCTCGGCAGGGTCAGAAGCCTGGATGAGATAAAATCGAAAATTGAAGAAACTACTGTCGAATCGGTTTTGAAATTTTTATGGAGCAATCCATTTGAGGATTTTACGGTTGTAACAATCGGCCCGCAACAAGTTAAGGTAAAATAACAAATATGGAATTCAGGAAAAAAATATTAGAAAACGGTTTAAGTATCATCGGCGAGCTGAATGATAGCGCGAAATCGGCGGCTGTAGGTTTTTTCGTAAAGACCGGCTCGCGCGATGAAACAAAACAGATAAACGGAGTCTCGCACTTTCTCGAACATATGCTCTTTAAGGGAACAGACAAGCTAAGCGCAATCGAGGTCAGCAAGGCTTTTGACAGGACGGGAGCGCAGTTCAACGCTTTCACAAGCGAGGAGGTGACGGTTTTTTACGCTGCGGTTCTGCCAGAATACCTCGAAGAGATTACGAATTTATGGATAGAGCTGATGAGACCGGCGCTACGAGACGAAGATTTTAATATCGAAAAGAACGTTATCAAAGAAGAGATAGCTATGTACAAGGACCAGCCGGAATTCGATGCTGCGGACAAGTGCAGGGCGCTTCATTTTGACAGCCATCCCTGCGGAAACAGTGTTCTCGGCAGTGTGGAAAGTATAGACAATTTGTCCGCTGAGCAAATGCGAGAATACTTTAACAGAAGGTACGCACCTGATAATATGGCGGTAGTGTGCGTTGGCAATTTCGAGTGGGAGAAGATATGCAATATTGTCCAGGACGGCTGCGGCGGCTGGCAAAGTAAAGGGGCAGGCAGAATTACGGAAGATTTCGAAGGCAGCAAAAAGAAAGAAAACACTGAAAAACCAAATATCAACCGCGAGCATATATGTCTTATGAGCTATGCAGTGCCTGCGCAGGACCAGAGACGATTTGCTGCCCATCTTCTGGCTGCAATAATCGGTGACAGTGCAGGATCGAGATTTTTCTGGGAGCTGGTTGACAAGGCACTGGCGGAAACGGCTGCTATGCAGTTCGGCGCTATGGACGGCACGGGAGTGCTTTTTACCCAGGTACAATGCAGCAGTGAAAACAAAATAAAGGTGATGGATGTAATCAACAGGATATTTCAGGAGCTGGGTGAGAAAGGTGTCAGTGAAGACGAGCTGCAGAAGGCAAAGAACAAAATTTTAAGCGCACTTGTTATCAAAAACGAGGTGCCTATGGGCAGGCTGGCCGACGTGGGTTTCAACTGGATGTATCTGGGCGAATACCGCACAACGGCAGACGATGTCGAAGCAATAAAATCTGTCACCGTTCAGCAGGTTAATTCGCTCGCAAAACAGCTCAGCCCCGGCGAATACACGCAGTTCTCGATTGGGCCAGCAAAAACAAAATAAAACAAGCACTCAAACAATAATCAACACTTGATTTCTACAAACCAAATCGATATAATAAATATATATAAGCAAGCTTACGAGGCAAAAATGGCAAAAACAAAAAAAAAGGATGGTCCTGAAAATGGTAAGCAGGACATTCTGCGGGCTGAGGACATAATCCCGCATTCCAATGGTAATGACAAACAATCGCACTTATCTTCACAAGACGATCAACAGGAAATTCTCAGATTCGACCTTGCTGAAGAGATTATGTCCGAGCATCGAAAGATTGCATCGATAAAAAGAAAGTCACCCAACTTAAAAATCGAGCCTTTAAGACCCATCGACAAATCAAGGGAACAAACTGATACTGCGAGCAGCACCGTTTCAGATACAACCAAAGAGAACCGGATAATTAGAGATGTAGTCGCAAGAGACATCGAAAAACTCTGTCGCAGCGAAAGTCTTGATATTTCCTTAGCCACAGATTTCACAGATTGACCCGCCAAAAGGCGAGGTCTCGCTAAAGGCGGACACAGATTTATTTCGCTGACTTTGTGTTCTCGAAATATTTTTCTTTGAAAAGTGCACTTTTCCCGCAAAATCTTTCTCGTCCACAAGAACACTATACGTGTTCTTTTTAATAATTCAGCAAAGAGAATATTTAACCGTGAAGGGCACGAAGAGCACAAATTTTCATTCAACTCAGAGTTTGCAAAATTACAAGGCAAAAATTGGGTTTGAATTGGGTTTCCGCCTTCGCTGCGCTTCGTCGAGACAGGTGTTTTGGGTTTGTTTTCATATCGGCAAAAAGTGAGTATATTTTCATATCCCTTTCTCATACAACTAATTACGTTCATTCTGGCGTTCTGTAGTTTGGGTTTCCGCCTTCGCTGCGCTTCGTCGAGACAGGTGTTTTGGGTTTGTTTGGCTTTGTTTTTTCGGCTTCCACAAAGCATAATATTTCCATATTCCCTTGTTAATAAAGGGGTTATGTTCATTCTGGCATTCCGTAATTTGGCTTTGTTTTGCATTTTTTTAGTTAACTTGTTAATTAGAAGATTAGTTAATTGGTTCATAAGATACCGTTATAGTTGTTAATTGGTTGATTAGTTGATTGGCCCCTAAGGGGTAAATTATTTAGTGAATTAGTTTGTTGGATACCATTATATTGGTTGATTAGATTTATCCTTTGAAGCTCGAATATTGTTTTGTAAAGGCTATTCTCAATTCGTCGTTCATACATTAAAAGTCGTTCGAGCACCCTTGCGTTCGAGAAGTCCTTTACGGCTAAACGGCCGAGAGTTAAGGAAGAGTCCTCAATGGAGGGGTCTGGGTGTTGCGGAACTAAACCTTTAGAAAACAGCGATTGGGTGAGTCTCGAGAAAAGATTGTTGGTGTTATCTTTGTTCAGGGTATCAATGGCCTGGTTCTGAAAACGGGATGTGCGTTTGAGCCGCCAGGAGAGGCTGACAACACGTTCAGCCAGCATAGATTCGAGGGGGGTCTGTGGGGCTAATTCTGCGAGCATCCTGTCGCGGAACAACTCAAATTCAGGGCGGCTTTCTGAGCTGATGATGTCGTTTGCGGCAGTAAGTCCATGCTTGACAGCGTTTTGTGATACGATTTCCTTTCCCTGCGGGGTTCTTGGGCCGGTAGATTTTTGGGCGTTAATGCGATTTGAGATGATTTTTGCTTGGGTAGCCATAAGATTTCCTCCGGAAAATTAGTTAATTGGTTAAATGGTTGATTGGTTAAATGGTTGATTGGTTAAATGGTTAAATTGTTACAAAGCATAGATAAATCCTTTGTAATAAAGTACTTACGATTATTTTTGACTTGGCCTGCCCCAAAACTCCGCTCGGGGTAAACTGGCCGAAAGACCTTGTGGCTTAGCCACTTACAGACATGAAATCTGAAATGTCTATTTTTCTTCGCCTACTGGCGTTTTATGTTTGCCTGCTGGCAAACATACGGGTAAATTAACAGACTATCAAACATAAGTCAACAAAAAAATGACTAAAAAAGAAAAAAAATTTTTAGACCACTAAGGCGCTAAGACACGAAGAAAATCAACCACGAATTAACACGAATTACTCGAATTTTTAAACCATAAAGAAAAGATTATTAACCGCGGATTACACCCTACTACGCCCTTCGGGCTCCGAAGGGCAGGCAGATTAACACGGATTTTAATAAACCATAAAAACTCAAAGACACGAAGATTTTAGACAGGATAACAGGATTTTCAGTATATTTATTCAGCAACAGAGTACACCAAGAGCACAGAGATATTTTTGCCACTGATTTCACAGATTTCACGGAAAATATTAGCCACAAAAAAGCGCAAAAAAACAGACACGGATTAACACCCTACTACGCCCACCGGGCTCAGAAGGGCAGGCAGATTTACACGGATTTTAATAAACCACTAAGAATCTAAGACACAAAGAAACAAGTCAAAAGTCAAAAGGTAAAAAAATATTTAGCCACGAATTAACACGAAAAGACACGAAGAAAAAATTTATTTAACCGCAGATTTACAAGGATTTTAATTAAAAATAAATACTTGATTTAATTGGTTATTTGTTTATAATTAGCAAAATACAAGGACGGACATCTTGGCGATGGATCGTCGGGGCGGGATTGAGCATAAGTCGGGGGCTCAAACTCGCATACATACCGCTTTCCACGTCAAAGGATGTGCCTCGCCAGAATGCGTTGGTTAGCTTCTTTGATGCAGCCTAATTCGAAAGAGTTGTCGTTTGTTTTAATGGAGTTAGGCGAAAAAACGAGAAAAAGGAAATTCGAGAAAGATTATGGAATCTAAAGGCTTGGTACAGCGAATATGAATGTTTTATATAAATACTGCGATCAGTTGGGTATTATAAAAATCCTGGGGGCGTTAGAGTTGAAGTTGCCGTTTATTTCAGAGGTTAACGACCCATTCGAATGTTTGACAATTTTTTATTGTCCTAATGATAAAGCTGCGATGAGAAAGCAATGTATACGGACATTTGAACGCAATGGTATTAGCCCACCGGCCGACTGGGAACAAAAACTAAACGAACAGTTTGAAACAGGCGAGCTTCGTAAAACACTGGAAGAAGGTATGCGGGACTTTATCAGCAAATGGAACCAACAAAGCTGTTTGTTATCTGTTTCAAAAACCGCAAAAGAACCTGTGATGTGGGCTCATTATGCCGAGATACACAAAGGGGCAGTAATCGGGATTGATTTTGATAAGTTGTTTAAAATGCATCCCGTTAATTATTCTGAAGATAGACCCCAAATGAATATTTTGCACGAGTTTACGCTCGAAAAATCTCTGGAAATAGCATCGACCAAATCGGTCGCTTGGATTTATGAAAAAGAATTTCGTGCGGTGTTTGATGATAACTTCTTGAAGAAACAGGGTTCAACGTGCCTTAGAGACTTCAATGGCAAGAAAACCTGGTTTTTGCGGCTGAATCCGGAATCGATAAGAGAAGTTGTTTTTGGTTTGTACACGGAGAAGAGTTTAAAGTCGGCTATCAGGAAGTTAATTGAGCGACCAGAACTACAGCACGTAAAATTACGTCAAGCTGAAAAATCGAAAACATATACCCTTAATTTGAAGTAATGTAGCGGAAACGTCTTCCGCTCCGGAGCGGGGAGAAAATAGAAAAATAACCCTCGAATTTCATTATTAGAGGTATAAGATTATGCCAGACCAAACACTTAAATGCCCAAAGTGTGGAACGCAGATAGAGCTGACGGGTGTTTTAACTTTAATGGTACAAAATAACAGAAAAGAAGGAAATAAGCAAAGGAAATCCGTGAAAATCCGCCTTCATTATATTACGGCGGACAAGTCTGTGATTAAAAGAAAGAATACAGAACACAGAATACAGAACTCAGTGTCAATCAGCGAAATCAGTGATTAAAAATCGACGTGTTAGTTTTACGGCTTTTTAAGAAAGCCGACGGTCGATTCCATAATCCTGTCGTAGAAAGTATCAGGCCTGGATTCTGCAGTTTGACGCCTGAGGTCTTCGAGATTGGCCCGGCAGAAATGACAGCCGACAGTATTAAGATGAAAATCAACGTAATCGTGCCAGTCCTTTTCCAATGTCCCCAAAAGATAAGCACCGACGGTGCTGCGCTTCGGGCAGCTGAGGCGCTTGAGACGCCATAGCTCGGTAAGCAGGTTCTCAAAATCAGCAGAATCAGGGTCAAAAGAAAAATTTGCACCTTCGATAAACTTGTGAACCTGCTTTATTGAGCGGTGCTTTGTAACAGCTATATGATTCTGACTTAAGTTAAGAATTTTGGCGATATTTTTATTCGGCAGGTGACAATAGAAAATCAGCTCTATAATTTTCAATTCACCAAAGCCGAGAGACTTTTTATAGCCGCTGAGCAGCTCCTCCAAGGCATCGGCAAGTATCCGGCGCTGCATAACAAGCTGCTCATCCCTTCTGGCATACCAGCTTACGGTCGGCTCTGCCGCAGCAACGGTATCAAAGGCATCTGCGTTTTTTTTACTGTCAGAACTGTGGTAAACATCCTGAATGAGACAGATGTGTGCAGAATTTCTTTTGCGGTAGGAATCAACAATTTTTCTTCGAAGAAGCGCAAACAGATAGGTTTCAAGGCTGCAATCCTGGCGGAAAGCATTCATAGTCTTAAGAAAGGCGACGAATGTTTCCTGAACGATATCCTCACAGTCGGCGCGCTGAGGCAGCTTTGCCCGCGCAAATGAGAGCAGCCGCCCCTGGTATCTGTCAACCAATTGTGCCCAGGCGCTTTTACTTCCCCTGCGAATCTGCTCGAGCAGGTAAGATTCGGCCTTTGCAATACGGCTCATAAAATTTCAAGCCTGTAACAAGTTTTTCAGGTTAAAAATAAATATATAAAAAAAGCTCCCGCAACCACGAAAACCACTGCAGCAGCCTTCAGGGCGAGAGAATAATAACCTCTTGTGGCGGCATTTGCGAAAAGGTAGAGAACGGCTATTAATATTACCAGGCCGCCAATCGAAAAAAACTGACGGAGCAAGGAGGCTCTCATAGAACCGATTTGCATCTTTTTATGCAGCTTTAACTCACTTATCTTCTCCGACGAGATATCGATTAAAAGAGCCTGACGATATACCGGGCCTGCAGAGGTTTGCAGAGATTGCGTGAATTTATCTATAATCAAAGAATTATCAATGATATCAGAAGCAGTTATCTTGAAATCGGCAAGTAAAGATAAGGAACGTTTTGGAAGCCGCTTAAATACAGAAGTAATCTTTTGACAGGCGTCATCGACGGCCTGCTGGTAGGCCTGAGCCTGGCTCGTACAGGACTCTTTCGAACGAGCTATAATCAGACTAACATCCTTGTTGTTATTAAGCAAACCGGAAAAATTTTCAAGCCAGGATTTCTCTGCGAAATCAACAGCTTTGCTAAATCGGCCGGCAGAGCCTGAAATCTGTGCAACGAGCGTACCGCTGAGACAATCTGCATGAACATTATTGGCAACCTCCAGGCTGGAGCTTTTGATTCGAGCCTGTTCAAGTTTCACTATTACAGTATTGCTGTCGGCTCCTGTCATAGGCTCTCGCATAACATTACTATGTATCAGAACCATGGTGGCGTCATTTTCTTTTCGCAACTGCTCTGCCAGAGCGTTCGATGCGCGTAAATTTACCTCGTCCTCTCGAACATCGGTATATATATGTATTGTTGAAGGTACGTTTTTTTCACCAACAACCTCTGATAAACCTGTTGAGATTTGCTTTGCGAGAGCCCTGGCTGCTGAGGAAACCGAGGAGTACACATCAGCGGCGAATTGTTCTTCTACGCCGCTCATCCACACAGGCGGCAGGTCATCAGCACTGCTTCGAACCACATCGTCGAGAGTGTCACTGCTGATAAACATATAAGTTACAATCAACATAACAAATACCGACAAGCCTGTTATAATCAGATACTTAAGCATCTCAGTTTGTCCCCTGTTTATAATAAGTAGTTTTGAACTGGGTCTGCATTTTTGGCGGCCAGGCGAGGATGATTACAGAGATAATAAAGATTACGGCAGCAACAATAGCAGTTTCAGCGTTCGAATAATCAAAGAGCTTTTCAAGTGCCAGGCCTGTCTGGCCTTCATTGAGCAATTTTACCACGCCTGACTGCGAGTACGCATATTGAGGTATCACATCATTAAAAGTTATCAGCGCCAAAAGCAAACCGAGCAAACCAGCCGAGCCGCGTATGATATGGGCGGAACCGCTCTTGCGCCGGCTGATGATTATAAAAGTAGCGGCAAGCAATAATATAATATACGCCACAACAAAACCTATACTCTCAACAAGCGGCGGCCAGCCGCTATAACCGAATACCTCATCAAGATGCTGTGACAGAGACGGGTCGGGCAGTCCAGCAGCAACAAGCATAGGCAAATGAAGCCCCATCAACATACCCACAACCAAAGCCAAAAGCAAAAATATATACCCGACACAGGCTGAAAGAAAAGCGAAAGGATTAGCCGGCTCATACATCGTAGTCTGGAGAGCAGGCATAGTGCCGTAAAATGGAGGCGGTGTAAATTGTTCAGCAGGCTGTCGCCCGCCGCCAATGGCGGCAGGTTCGCTCAGTTTTTCAGACTGCTGATATTGCAAATTCAGGTCCTGCTGCTCAGCAATTCGTGCAGAAGCAATTCGGTCTTCATCGGCCCAGATAAGCAGGCGCCGGCCTGAACCGTCTTTGAAATGACCGAACAAAATCATAATCATATCTACAAACTGACCTATACCAAACAGCCCGAACGTCAAAAGCCATATAATCCCGGTACCAATCTTGCCGACATAAAAACGATGCAGCCCACCTACTCCAAAGAAAATAAAGCCGCTCAGACCAAGTGCCCAGCTTCGCTTATACGGCGACACGTGACCTTTTTTCCCAGCGGTCGGTTTATTTATTTTAACAGGAACTTTTGACACCGATTTAACCGCAAAAGGCGAAGCTATTTGCACGGCAAGCAAAGCGGCTGCAGTGACACCTGCTGCAAGAAAAGCCTGGCCGTGAAATATCAAAGCAGCTATATAGGCAAAGAATCCCGACCCGATTACAGGCTCAAGAGAAATTCGCTTCTTTCTTTCAGGGGAGGTTAGCTTCCAGAAATCGACAAAGCCTAAAACACCAAAAGATAAAAAAGTCCTGGCATATTGACCTGCAAACCGGGATGGTTCATTAACCCATATTAAAAACGAAAAAACAGCAGATAACAAAATACCTGCTGCTGCTGTAAACCAGTTACGCAATTTCCCCGCTTCCAAACCAGCAAGCATATATTTATGTGCCAAAAGAATGCCGGTTAATAATCCACAAATCATGAAAAAGCCTAAGAGCCCCGGCAATGCTTCGGCATAAATCAG
>Ga0307434_1000410_pt1 | contig 29787 bp, 21 predicted proteins | sample SalMarWE160220MG_FD_202156 | JGI IMG/M metagenome (GOLD analysis project Ga0307434, IMG submission 202156) | Salt marsh sediment microbial communities from the Plum Island Ecosystem LTER, Massachusetts, United States - WE1603-220 | ecosystem: Environmental > Aquatic > Marine > Intertidal zone >... | reverse complement strand
TTCCGGTTGTGTTGACGTCTATAAAAAGGTCTTCCAAAATGTTGACCGATGACAAGTATCCGATCAGCGGTATATTAAGTACGGGTGAGTTGCGTCAGTTTCTTTCGACTATCGATTACCCAAACGGTAAGCTGATTCTTCGTCCGAAAACTGAAGAAAGTAAAGTTTCTTTAGAGAGAGATTTAAAAGGTAAGAAAGTCACAAAAGTTCCGTTTGCTCTTGGTATAACTCACTTAATGGTCGTAAGAGCGGCGGTTAATGGCAGAGATTCTTTAAATCTTTGTCTTGATTCAGGTTTGGCGGATTCCGAAGCATCAGTGGCTTTCCCGATGCAGACATTGAATTATCTTGGCATTCCGGTTCCGGATACCGAGATTCTACCTGAAAATTTAGTCGGTCCTGGCGGCGGAGGTTTCCCAGTTGGCCGTTTCTCTGTGGATGAACTTGAGATAAGCTCATTGGTTCAAGAGAATTTAAAAGGCTATTATGGCGTTTTCCCGCCCAGTGTATATTGGGCGTCGGAGTTTATTATAGACGGGATCGTGAGCCATAATTTCCTTAAGAAATATTCCTGGACAATCGACTTCTCGATGATGGAAATGACATTCGCTTATTGATAAACAACTCAATTCTCACACTGAGAACACAAAAGAGTCACTAGTCATGGGTCTCGAGTCACGAGTCAAAACACCCCCACACCAAAACTGCTGGGAACAACAAATCACACCCCGATACGGTCATTCTTCCCTACGGGGCAGGCGAATAACACGAATAATTTTTTTTTGCAATTCAAAATTCAAAACTTAAAATTCAAAATTATTATAGTCCCAAACCCTAAATCCCAAACCCTAAAATATTGCCACTGATTTACACTGATAAACACTGATAAAAAAACAAAAAAATATATTTCTGTAGTTTTTACTAAATCCTAACCCCTAAATCCCAAATCCTAAAATATGGACACAGATAAACGCAGATTTAAAAGGATTTTTTTTATTTAACTAGAACCTAAGACCTATAAGCTGTCAGCCGAGAGCAGAGTTTGGCACAGAGATTTTCTGTTGTTTTGAAACGAAATATTATTAACCCTTAAGGGTTAATATATTCTTTTATTTTTTCCAACAACTCTTCAGCTTCGGGTTCTTTCAGATTAAAGCCAAAGTATTTTGTTTGTTTACCATAATCGAAACATAAAAGATTGTGAATATGCCCCCGTTCTCCGAAACCTGCAAAATAAAACATTTTAAAAAACAGATATGGATTTTTGGGTTTTCTAAATGCGAAAGAAGTTGCCTCTAGATTTTTTATTTCAGAAATTTTGTACTTTCTTGGTAAGCCAATCCCAAATACTTCTATTTTATAATAAAATTCATCTCCCACGAATCGTATTCTTTCTTTACCTATTAAAGGTAAGAAACAAATATAAATACAAATTAATGCTGCTAATATAACGAATACCTCAGGGATAAAAAAGTAAGTTTGGCTATAGGCGAGGAATCTTGTCTTGAAAAATATATACGGCATAAGAACAGCAAAAATAACAATTAAAAATATCATCTCTATATTGGAATCAATCCTTTGACCAATTTTTTTAGTTCTTATTTGTATTTCCGGCACACCACTTTTGTCTAAATATTTAATTCTTTCCATTATTCCCTTCTCATAAATTGTACTTAATTAATACGTATTTTATTCAAATATGTCAAGGAAGATATTTGAACCACAAAGATCACAAAGATTTTTATTGTTTTTACTATTCAACTATTCAACAATTTAACGATTCAACTTGGATTCGAAGAATCTATAAGAGGAATAACAAACCACACGAATAACACGAATAATTTTGTTTTGTTTGCAATTCAAAATTCAAAACTTAAAATTCAAAATTATTATAGTCCCAACCCCCAAATCCCAAATCCTAAAATATTGCCACTGATTTACACTGATAAACACTGATAAAAAAACAAAAAAATATATTTCTGTAGTTTTTGCTAAATCCTAACCCCTAAACCCCAAATCCTAAAATATGGAAGCAGACAAACGCAGATTAATAGGATTTTTTTGTTTCTTTTATTTTTTGACTCAAGACTCGCGACACATGACTCACGACTCAGTTAATATTGTCAAGGGTTGAGATGAGCCCCCAGGAATACCAAAATAACTAAGGAAGATAAATATTCTTAAATTATTTGTTCTTTTAACTAATTTTACTAAAAATATTTTCTATCTTTTTCTGATAAGCCTCACCAGATACTTTCTGAGTTATAGACTTCAATAAAGGTCTTATTATATCTCTCTTAGATTTAGGAATCTCTTTTAATTGAGATAACACATCTATCGCAAATTCTTGGTCCTTTTTCTTCTGACTTGTCAAAAAAGGCCTCACTATATTTTCAAAAACTACATTTTTTTCTTCTTTGGACAAAGAATCCTCATAACCAATCATTATTTCTAAATATTTTTTTATTTTCCTCTTATCTAAATTACTGCTTTTGAGCTTATCTTCCAGCACCTTCAAAACTCTCTTCTTTGGAACATTAGCTTCAGATAAAAAACAATCAAGTTCGTCAGCCCTTGTTATAGAACTAATTACTAGATTTAATGAATCTCCAAATTTAATATCTTCAAGGATATAAAACAACCAGACTTTGCCTTCTATTTCTTCATTGGTGATTTTGCTACTTATTATCTCTTTAACAGTATTACCCATATGTACATTAGAAGTAGAAATCTTCTTAACCCAATCTTTAATCTTCCCCTTTATTACTTTATTTTTATCTGATCCTAATAATGAAATATATTTTTCAATGATTCTTTGAATTTCGTCATGATTTAGACCTTTGTCTTCCGTCGTTTTTTCCATCATTAAATTAACGGTTTCTGCAACCTTGACAATTTCATCATATTCTACAAGATTTACAAACTTGTTTATTAAATTTTGTTTGAATCCCCAATCATAAACCTGAAAATGTTCAATTATTTCCTTAAATTGCTCATTAGCAAACAAATATACTTGAGAACTTTCATTCCTGCTCAAAAAACTCCTTAGCCAATTTATCGGTTTTACATCTACTCCCCCATTACTTATGTAAATTTCTCTAGCAATAATTAAAAAGGATTTATAGCAATCAAGATTTAAGTCTTCAAGCTTATTGTTTTTATATTGATCAAACAGGAAATCGAATCTTAATCCTAAAGCATTTAATATTTTCGTCTGTAATTGCTCATTTTTCACATCCTCAACAAAACCAATAATAGAATTTAACCAAAATTTTAGAGAAACCCAATCATTTGTCTCAATGTATGACATAATTTTTCCAACATAAACTTCCTTCGATTTAATGCTCAAAACGCGACTTTTATTAAGACTTTTAATGACTTCTATCAAATTTTTATTGGCATTATCTTTAAGGTCTTTTGTTAAAGACTCTATAAAAGACGTGGCCAATTTTTCATTAATAATATGACCAATAATGGCTTCATCTAAAAATGCGTCCTCAAAAATTCCGTAAAATTCAGGCCAAGAAATAAGTAATTGTGAAAAAGCATTTTTTATATCTTTAAGACTTTCCGGATAATCTTTATACTTTTCTATAAAACTTTTCAAAACCGGAATAAAATCTAATTCAAATTTATTTACGTTTTCATTAGCTTCCAAGTCTTCGAGATTCGTGTTATTGATAGCCAAAACAATTTTCTCAGTTAATGTTTTATCTCCTTTCTCATATAAATACTTAGCAAAACTGGTCATTTTGTCAGGATTGAAATGAAAGATCAAATCAGCTATTTCGCCTTTATTCAGCATAGCTTTGACACTTCTAAATGAAACCTTTCTTAAAAGATTATCCCGATAATTTGAATAATCAGAATCGGAAAAGACACTGAAAACCAAAGACAATAAATTGAACCCAACAGTTCTCATCAATCCTCTTTTTATTATATCTTCATTTATTCTTTTCGAAATATAATCAAATAGCCTATCAATAGACAATTGACCAGCTTCAATAAGCTTCTTTAAAGATTCCCAATCTTGATCCTTCACAAATTGAGCCACTTGATCAGGAATATCATGTAAAACATCTTTACTAATAAAAAAGGGTTCTAATTCATTACTGCTAATACTAGATGTTCTAACAAGAAATCTATATTGCTTTTCATCTAATTCATTGTTTATTTCTTTATTCTTTATATTCCAAGTATTACTATCTCTATCAAACGCATAACTATCTGATTTAATACCATTATTTATCTTATTTAATAAAGATAAATCATCATATAATTTCCCATACAATTTAGGCCACTCCTCCCTAATAATAAGTAACTTAGTTAGAATCTCTTTTTGATCAGTAATTACCCCCTTTGGGATATTTCCATTTTCTTCTTGTTTCTCTGCTAAAAAAATTTCTGTTTGAAGTATATTAAGAAATTGTATTATACGTCTGGGGTTTTTAGAAAATTCTTGTGCTATAATAGATAAAATAGAATCTGAAAGATTTAGTTTGTATTCAGAATTTAAACTTTTGGAAAATTCAAATAATTCGTATTCCGAAAACTTCTTTACTTTAAGAGTCGTATCAAATAATTTCCTTAAAAATTCTTTGGGGTCTTGTTGCGACATACTTAAATATTTCTTTAATCCTACCTCATCTACTGGAATGATAAAAATAACATTCTTCATTTTTAAGAAATTTTTAATCGTCAAGAGTAATTCTTTCGCTAATTCTATATGACATCTGTCAATATTATCAATAGCGATAATAATCTTATCCGCTTTTACTTTTACTTTCACTTCCTTAAGAAATTTAAATCGGAATTGCCTTCCATCTGTTTTTTTTCTAATAATTTCTCTAAATATCTCTTCGAATTTTTCAGGTTGCATAATCTCCTTCGCAGTCTTAACCCTTGATTTCTTGTACCCAACGATTTTTGTAATACTAAACTCAGTAGAACACGATTCGCTTTCATAAAATTTTGATTTTATTTCTTCCGGTACATGCATGTCAAGAAACTCTAAAAGCTCCAAAATAAAGGTTCTCCGAAAAGGATCATTGCTGTACTTCCATGCATCATAAATAAAACACTTAGAATCCGATTCTTCATTAATATATTCTTGTAGAGTTTTTATTATTGAGGACTTACCTGAACCCCAACCACCCAATAATCCTATAGTAAAAGGAGTCTTACACTTATCTATAACTTCAATTAAGGTCTTAACATATGGCAACGTCCCTAATATATCTCTCTCAAAAAGATTAATCTCTTTATCCGGAATATAATTTAATTCCATTAAACCTCCTACCTAGTTAAATAATAAAAGGAATCAAATATCTACTGTAGTCCTCTATGCTACAAAAATAAAGAAAATGCCTACTATAGTCAAGGGGGCTTATAAGATATTTACAGTATACCCTCCATGTTTTACAACTATCCATCTGTAAATTCTCCCAAATATTTATGTGTTATCTTAAGGTAATCGGAGAAGTGTTTATGGTAATAGCTGTCCAAAGATGCATAGTCTAGCCTTCCCGCCTGACCTTCTCTACGAAAAACACTCTCGAGCGTTTTAAAAGCCATGGCTTCAGCGATAACTTCGGCTAATACTATGTGATATTGCTCTGAATCTATACCCGGGTATTCGTTTTCTGTAGGAACACCAAGATATTTTCTTATCGAAGGATGTTTTGCCCCAATATAGAGAAAATACGGTCTGTCAGTGTCCCATCTATACCGTAGGGATCTATAATCATCTTCAACCGGCTTAAAATCAAATTTTAATCCACTTTTAACTTCTCTTTCTATTATATTAATTTGCGCAGTTGTCTTGCAATCGTTGTCTATTTCAGCCGTAAGCAATCCTTTGGCATTTAATCTCCTACCAGTTACTCTTATGAAGCCTCTAAAAACGTTGGCTTCTTTTGTATTTTTTAGAATACATCGCCCTCCTCCTTTAACTACTATTTCAGAAGGTTTATTAGAAGTTACCTTGGCAATGTATTCTGAATGTTTACTCTTTTCAATCTTAAGTCTTAGAATTATTTTCTTATCTTTGTTAAAGGGGATTTTATATATTTCTTTTTCAAAAGACAAACCGCTTGGAATAGGCTCCTCTTCTTTGCTTTTATGAGAAACTTTTATATGTAAGGGTTCTCTAAAGCCATTATAAATGACGTCAATTAGGTCTTCTTTGTTGCTCTCTTCTCCAATAACTGTAAAAGTTGACTTACCGATTTTTTTGTCTTCTGAAAGTTTCTTGATGAAAACGGGAGTTCTTTCTATTTTTACATTATTATTAACTTGTTCGAAGGTAATTGGTAAACTTTCATCTAAAGGTTCGCTGTCTTTGATTATAACAGAAAAAATCTTAGGCTCGTTTTTATAAATAGTAAAGGGTTTTCCGGGAGAATTTGGGATAATGTGTAACCCTGTACTTATCTCCTTGTCGTCGTCACCAGGATCTGTGCCGTCAATTTCTTCCTCGAGTTCTTGTAATTTATCCTTGAATATCTTTGATATTTCTTTAGAAAGATTTTTTAACTTTTTATTGAGATTCTCATTGGCAACTTTACGTTCTGAACTTTTTTCTTTTTGCTTCAAATCTTCAATGAATTTACGCAACATTTTTTTTCCTGCCTCGTTTAACGCTTTAATGAAAGGATGATCTTCAACCAATCCATCTCGAGCCGGATTCAATATTCTTGTATTGTTATTCTTGGGATGTTTTGGATTGTCAGGATTCGCCTCTTCTCTATCATCATATTCTAGGATCAAAGCGTCAATATAGTTGCATTTTAATTCTCCAGAAAAGCGCCAAACTAAAGGTTCTGAATTATCTAGGCGAAAGTAGCTGCAATCGTGAATTGCAACGCCACTTTTTATTAATATTCCTTGTCTATAAGGAAGTGGTTGAATCTCAAAACATTCCTCATGTATCTTAAGAATAAGTTTTGCCTTGGCCTCTGGAAATTTCGGTATTTTTAAGAAATCATTAAAAATTATTTTTCCTTCTGGATATTTATAATTCAGAGGATTTTCTCTATGTTTATTCAAATCAACTATTGTGACTTGTCTTTTGGAATTGGCGAAAATATCTCTAAGGCTATAGTATCGAGAGAAATCACTTACTAATCTTTCGTGGTGGGGAATAGAAATTTTATTGTCAACTTCAACTGAAACGACAGTTCCATTGCCGTGAGGAATTCCCAAATTCTTTCGAAGTTTATCAGTTGCCTTTTGAGGGTACTTATTTTCGAATCTACATTCCAAAGAACGCGAGAGTACAAAATGATTATAATAGCCGTCCTTTATACTTTCAAAGTGTACCGTTCCAAAAGCAGCAAGATCTTTGGCTCCTCTACCAAGTAATCCTCTTCTAGCTTTTCCTTTCTCAAAGCCCGAAGTCCTTACCCCTAATTGGCCTACTTTATCGTACAAATCAGACTGTGACATTCCTCCGGCACGATCTCTGACGATAACCAAAGAAGGTTTGTCTGTTCTTCTTCTTTCTATTTCGATCCTTATCTTACCGGAAGTCTTTACATCTTGCTCTTCTATATCACTGTAGCTGTCATCAGCATTGGTTACTAATTCAACTAAACCTCTCTCTATCTTGCTCTGCATCTCGAAATCCATATTTGTTCTTTTGTATCGAGGGGTCGCTTTTAAAGTCCAAGTTTGAGGAATTTTAGAATTACTCAAATTTTCCTCCTTAATTATTCAAATTGCTCGCGAATAATTTTTTGCAAAATTTCAAATATTCACTAACTTTCTCAATGTTTGATTCCTCTGCAATCGATAGCAATGATTCTATACGATCAACAATGACTTCCCTTTGAGTATTTACAGTACAAATTAGAGACTCCGTAAATTCTGGAAATGCAATTTTGGCTTGCTCCTTTTTTGTTAAGTACTTTTGATATGCCTCACTCTTTAATAACGCTTTAATTTTTCTATCTGAATCCAATCTATTCCCTGTGGGTTTATGCTTTCCTAAAGAAGCTTCAATTCTGCTTATATTAGCATTTATCCAATCTACACCATTATCTTTTAACATCCACCCGCCAATTGAATCCTTTTTTTGAGATCTTTCGCTTTCACCTAAGACTAGGTCTTTAGATTTTTCTAGCGCAAAACGTACTGGCTGAATATCCGGATACTCAGGGTATTTCACCCAAGAAAACAAACTGGGAGCCAGCTTAAAACATTTCAATGCTATGTCTTCCGTATGCACTCTCTTCTGCCAACCCCCCAATAAATACAAAGCGTAAAGAGTTATATCTTTAGAACTTATATCCTTAGGTTTTCCCGCGCTCATCTCTTTTCCCTATAATTCAAAATTATCATTACCATCTTCATCAAATACAAATTTCGCCTTCACCTCTTTAAGCTTTCTGTCTAAGGCAGAAAATATTTTATCGATATCTTCCCTAGTATAGCTATAGACAGCTCTGTTGGAACAATTTCCAAGAATTCTAAGTTTTTTTATAATTTCATTAGTTCTTTTTCCCGCCAACCTTTTAAATCTATCACTAGAATTTTCATTATTTATCATAATATTTTTCCTCCTACTTTATAATATAAATATAATATATATATTTATATATTTGTCAAGGGGTAATTTTATTTTAAAATATAATTAATATATTACAAATATATATTTTATTTACAAAAATGCATGCATATCTGGGGCCAAATCTTGACAATATCAAATAATTGAGTTATTAGTCTTCAGTCATCAGTCCTTAGTCAAAACTAAAAACAAAAAATCTTCAACAACTAAAATCTTCCTTGACATTGTAACTAAAGTTCCGAGTTTTAAGTTTCGTGTTTCGTGTTAAGTAAAACAAAAAATAAAAAATCCTGTTTCAACTAAGAATTTCGCTTTTTGCCTTTAGCTTTTAGCTTAAAAAACCTTGCGACCTTTGAGAACTTTGTGATTCAAATATTTTTTAGGGTTGGGTCGGGATTCTGACTCCTTACTTCTGACTCCTGGCTTCTGATTTAATATTCCTTGACATTTAGTTCTTTTTTCGATATTATTTACATTAAATTATATGCATTAAGGAGGTATAAGCTATGAAAACACTATTTTATATGTTATTAATTTCCTGTTTAACAGTTATCAGCATCTACGCTAATGATAATGATATTGAGATAAATAGCAGTGAAATATCCGAGAACATAGAAATAGAAAGGCCAAAAAGTGACGAATCTCGAACATTTAAGATTATATCCGGTTTCTGCAGTAACCATATTACCGGTTATGATTTCGACGCAATGGGCTATGAACTTGGGAACGGTTTTAGAATAGGGTATGGTATTAATATTATGCCGCGCTTGACTTTAGAATCTACTTATACAATCACCGTTCATGAAAGCTATGCAAACAATAATGAAAGCATTAAGTTAAATGCTTTTGATGTAAGTTTTAAATATGTTTTATTGCCAGTAAGAAAAATTGGCTTGTATACAAATATTGGTTTTGGTTTGGATCTAATCGCTATAGAAGGAGTAGATTTTGGATATTTTTCATACATTCCCAATTTTGGCGCAGGCATCTACGTCCCCTTACATGAAAACTTTGATCTTGATTTGGGATTTAATGTACATGTTGTAAGAATTAAAGTTGACTTTGAAGATGAAGCTAAACTGGACTGCAGCTACTTTCAATTTTTATTTTTATTAAATATTAAGTTATAAATTTGTGTGTCTGGGGTCAGACCTTCTTTGATATCATAGATTCTCCGAATCGATTAACCGGGTCGAGAACAGAGGGGTCAGGTCTTCTTTTCTGTATTTTTCCATAACAGAACATAGAGGGGCCTGATCTTGTTTTTTAAATCTCTGAGATCCTTCGGATCGGTTGAATTGTTGAATAGTTAAATCGTTGAATAGTTATTTTGAATTTCGGATATAGGATTTAGTACACATTTTAGTCCGGGACATATTTGTGTAATTAGACCTTGATTCTTGAATATATACAATTAGTGAGTAGAGCGCAGTAAGCAGTCAAAACTAAAAACAAAAACACCTAACAGCTAAAAAATTCCTGCAAATTTCACCCAAAAACTCACAACTCCCCCCCCCTTGACAAAAGCTAAAAAATGATTATACTTACTTTATAAACCAAAGTACTTTGAAAAGGAGGTACTAAAAATGAAAAAATTTGCTTTGTTAGTGTTAGTTTTGTTGCTGTTTGCGTCCCCTTTATACTCGAAACCTAAACTTGAAATATCTTTGTCTAATATTCATCCGGTTTATCCCGAATGTATTTCTGGGGTCAAATCTCGACACTTGACAATTCCAAATAATTGAGTCATGAGTCAAAACTAAAAAACAAAAAATCTCCAACGTCTAAAAAATTCCTGCAAATTTTACCCAAAAACTCACAACTCCCCCCTTGACAAAAACTAAAAAATGATTATACTTACTTTATAAGCCAAAGTACTTTGAAAAGGAGGTACTAAAAATGAAAAAATTTACTTTATTAATCTTATTATTACTTGCCTGCCCTCTATACTCAAGGCCAAAAGTCGAGATCTCTTTATCGCATATGCCTCTGCCTATAGATTACCCCGAATGGGGGTACCCTGAATGGTATAAAATATATGATTTGAATCTGGTCCTGAATCCCTCATCCCGCTTCGGCTTCAGGTTCGGATTCGGAGAACTGGATTTCTCTAACGAAGAATATTCCATTAACGGCTCCTTTTATAATCATATAGAAGGTATCTATTATTTTACGGATAAAAACGTTTCACCATACGTTTTGTTAAATCTCCGAACTTCTTATTCCAGAGATGAATATATAGGAGGGTCCTACTACTGGTATCATTTTTATACCAGTACCGGATTTGGTATGGACTGGTATTTCTCGGAAAGAGCAGCATGTTTTATGGAAATCAGAGACTTTCTAATGTTTGGATTTTATAAATCCGAGAGTTCTACCTCCACTAACTTCGATGGATTCCCTAAAATTACATTAGGATTTAAATTCAACATATATTCGGGAAACAGCACAAAGGTTCAGGAGCAACCAAATAACAACCCACCAGAGATCGAAGAAAATTAATAACAAAAAATCAAAGGGGTCAGGTTTCTGCATCAATGGGATCAGACCTTGAGATGTGAGTTGAAAACAGAGTCTCTAGTCTTCAGTCAGCGGTCAAATTTTAGGATTTTGGATTTAGGGATTGGGATTTAGTAAAAACAAAAACTAAAAACTTTTAAGAAGGAGGTTAATGTGAAAAAGTGGTCTGCAAAAATCTTATTGGCAACATTGATTGCCTTTATAATTGGATGTGCACCAACTTTCTCTACTCTACAGAGTGCAAAGTTGTTTGATAAGGGGAAATTTGAGGTCACTCCCAGTTTTTCTATGGTCTATTTTTCTGATGAGGATTCAATGGTACATTGTCAAAATCATTACGGTTTTCAGGTAGCATATGGTTTGCAGGATAAACTTGACTTTCATTTACGCTATGAGTTCATCAATGTTCCACCTATAGAAGAACTATATGGAGAATCATTCAACGTAAATGTCCTTGGTTTTGGTCCAAAAATCGGGATTGTGAAAGATCGGATTGCCTTTTGTGTGCCGATTGGCTTTGCATTTGGTGGTGATATAGGAGGTATATCAGAAACCTGGCAATTCCATCCGACATTAATCGCTACACTCCCAGTTGGTAATAATTTTGAATTCAACCCATCAAGCAAGTTACTGGTACCATTAAGCGGTAACAGCGATATTCTAATTGCATTTAACTTGGGCGCTGGTATTAGCACAAATCTAGATAAATGGGCTATACGTCCCGAAGCAGGGTTTCTACTTAATCCTGGAGAAGAAGGGCATTTCACGCATGTAAGCATTGGTGTTACGGTCTATCCTTAATTGAGGGGCCTGGTCTTTTTTTTTGAATCTCTTCACAATAGCTATCGCTAGGATTGAACAATCAATCAGTCACTGGTCACGAGTCATTAGTCAAAACTAAAAACAAAAAACTTTGTGTTCTTTGTGAGCTTTGTGGTTCAAATATTTTTTAGGGTTGGGCTGACGTCTAAAATTGTGTACCTTTCCGACTAAGATTCATATACGGTAACCCTGTGTTCTATTCTGAGGATGATAATTAATTCCTTTTTTGGCGCCACTGAATATATTACCCTCCATTTGTCTACCCTATACCGATACAAACCGGCAAACTCTCCCCTTAAAGCTAATCCAAGCTCCAAAGGGTTTTTTGTTAAGTGGGTTAGAATCTTATCTGTGATTCTTCGCGATATTTTTTTGTCGAGTTTTTCGAGGTCAGCTATAGCACTCCTTTTCCACAATACTTCGTACCTCATTTAAAACATACCCTAACGACTAATCGAACCCAAGTAACTTTTTCATCTCTTCGGTGGTGTGAAGCTTGTCATCATCATCGCGCAATCTCTTGAGCGCTATACAATACCCTCTTGTTTCATTTAGATAACCCCTTAACGCTTCTTTTACCAGGCTACTCTTTGAAACACCGGTCTCCTTGCTAAGACCATCGAGATCTTTGTCCATTTTCTCGGGCAACCGAACACTTACCGTTTTACCCATATTAACCTCCGAATTTTATAATTATTAGCAAACCCTTTTGTTTACGATTGAATACATCTTAATACAATAATAAACAGATTATCGGCAATGTCAACCCCCCCCCATCGCTAATCGAGTCGCGTGTCATGTGTTTCGTGTCAAAATTTAGGATTTTGGATTTAGGATATAGGATTTAGTAAAAGCATAAAAACAAAGAGTCACGAGTCACTGGTCATTAGTCCCTAGTCAAAAAAAACTACAATTTCAACATGTATTAACTGGATACTCAGATACCAGGTACCGGGTTCCAGTATTAATTTTTTGACATCGGACTTAGGACTTTGGACATTGGACTAAAATAATCTGCGTCCATATTTTAGGATTTGAGATTTAGTTAAGACTCTGGACGTTGGACATTGGGGCGTGTTGCCCAAATAGAAAAAACATAGAAAAAGGGTTCACATTTCTGCTTTTTAATGTATATTTATCATTAGGAATCAAGTAAATATAAGTATTTCCGATGAAAAATATATATTAAGGAGGTAGCTTATGATGGGTGAAAAAGGGAGTGATAATAGTAAGTTGTATTATTATGGTTTCAGTTTATCTGAGCGTATACCTAAGGATCATCCTTTACGTATAATCAAGAAAGTAATAGATTTCAATTTTGTATACAGGGAAGTAAAAGATAAATATGGTAAAAAAGGAAATGTTTCGGTTCCTCCACCCATAATATTAAAGATGATGTTCCTGTTGTTCTTCTATAATGTTTACAGTGAAAGAGAGTTAATGCGTACGATTCCCTTAAGGTTAGACTGGTTGTGGTTCTTAGGATACGATATAGATCATGAAGTTCCACATCATAGTGTACTTTCTAAAGCGAGAAAGAGATGGGGTGAGGAATTGTTCTATAAGTTTTTCGTGAGGATAGTAGAGCAGTGTATGGAAGCCGGTTTGGTAGATGGGAATAAATTATTTATGGATTCGACACTGGTAGACGCGAACGCGTCTATAGATTCAGTTGTAGATAAGGAATCGAGGAAGAAGTATTTAAACAAAAGATACAGAGAGTTAGAAGATAAATTAGAAGAAAAGGAAAACAGATATGTTTCAACTACCGATCCCGATTCCGGATTTGTAAAGCACGGAAGAACTAAATCAAAACCGAGATACAAGGAACATAGAGGAGTAGATGGCAAATTCGGAGTAATAACAGCGAGTATAGTTTCATCCGGGACAGTAGATGATGGAGCGATGTTTGAGCCATTAGTGGATATGCATGAAAAAACTACAAAAATGGAAGTAGAGACAGGAATAGGAGACAGCAAATATGGTATTACAGATAATTATCTAATCTGTAAAGAAAAGGGAATAAAACCGCATTTTAAGGATTTAAAATCCACTCAGGAGAGAGGAGGAAAAAGAAGGGGAATATTTTCCCCAGATAAATTTGAATATGACGAGAAGACAGATACCTTCATTTGTCCCGCGGGAAAGAGATTAAGCAGGAGATCACACGATATAAAGAGAAAAAGAGTAAAATATGTAAGTCGTAAAGAGGACTGCAATATCTGTCCTTTCCGTTCTGATTGTACTAAGTCGAGATTCGGGGTAAGAACAGTCGATAGACTCGAGAGGCAAAAGGATATAGATGAAATGAGACAGGAAGCGATGAGTCAAAGTTCTAGACGGGATCTTAAGAAAAGATGGCATCTAATGGAAGGGAGTTTTGCGGATGGAGAAAATCAGCATAGCTTAAAAAAGGCACGATGGCGAGGACATTGGAGAGTACAGATTCAAGAATGGATGATATCGACAGTTCAGAACGTAAGAATACTCATAAATCATACCTATTTAGATGTCGAAAGCGGACAAATGGCAAAGAAAAAGCCGGAAAAAGGCGAATTGTACCCGATTAATCTTTATTTGATTTTTATATTGGTAAAAATATGCTCATCTTTCAGGAAAAATCGGAATACATTTAAATATGCGAATTGATCTTACCTTTCGGCAACACGCCCATTGGACTTTGGACTAATAAAAATCTCTGTGGCTCTGTGTGAGAACTTTACGGTTTTCTTTCCAAAAACTTTCTTTTACATTCCTTCGCGAATTTCTGGAAAATATCGGTTTGATAATCGGAATAAGTCCATTTTTGGGGTTGAAACCCATCTCCTATGTAAATAAGAGTCACTTCTCCGAATATACCCTTCCCCAGATAGATTCTATGCGAAAAGTTTTTAGTGGTTACCAGCACTACCCGGTTATCGCATATTCCTCCCGGGTCACAATTTACGGTTCTTCCCCCTTCGAAAGTTTTTTCTTTTTCCCAGCTTATAGCTCTGTGTTTTAAATCTACTAATTCGTTTTCCGGGATTGTTTTATCGATAGAAACCCATTTTCTAAGTAAATTAGTACCCATTTCTTCTTTATAGTAATCTGTAAAATCGAATGGGATCTCCGGAGTTTGAACGTCGATATTGCCGATTCGCTTGATCTTATCCAGTATGTACTCGAGTCCCTCGGAATCTTTATAAATAAGACCGAAAAAAACTTTTGTTAAGGCAGGAATAAATTTACTATTATCCATTTTCCGTAAAGAAATGCTAAGACACCGCCAATCGCCAGATAAGGACCAAAGGGTATTTGCGATTCCATTGTAAGTTTACCACGTTTTATTTGAATCAAACCGTAAACGGCACCCAGAAAGGAACCTATCATTATTGTGAGCAGCAAACCCGCCCATCCCACAAAAGCGCCGATTAAAGCGGCAAGTTTAATATCTCCGTATCCCATAACATCCTTTTTATAAACTTTTTTTCCTACTATAATAATTGCCAGTATTACAACTGCCCCGACTACAGCGCCAATTAAGGACACTACAGCTAAGCCTCTAAATATAGAAAGAATTAAACCGATTATAATTCCGGCAATAGAAATAGAATCCGGTATATAAGTCGTTTTCAGGTCGATAAACGATATCGGAATAAGTAAAGAGACAAAAATAAGAAAAGTTAATAATTCAAAAGTAAATCCGAGGTGAAGGTACGAATAAAGAAAAAGAAAAGCGCTTAGCGTCTCCACCACAAGGTATGTTATCGGTATATGAAAATCGCAATTTCTGCATTTACCGTTTAAAACAATATAACTTAAAATGGGTATATTATCCTGCCATCTTATCTTCTCTTCACATCCGGGACAATGAGAAGGAGGTCTTACTATCGAAATACTTTCGGGTAACCGATATATAATCACGTTAAAAAAACTTCCCATAACGGCGCCCAGAAGAAAAAATAATATTCCGAGAACGATAATCATTTATCCCTCCACTCTCTGCTTACTTGTTTTTCTTCGTTTTCGAGATTCTCTGCTTCCGCATATATAGGACATTAAAGCCTGCATATCGGTTGGTTTAACACCGGAAACTCTGGAAGCCTGACCAAAAGTTTCAGGCTTAATATCATTCAATTTCTCGATGCTCTCGGTGCATATTCCTTTAATTTCAGAATAATCCGTATTGGGTGGAATTTTAACATTTTCCATCTTTTTTAGTTCCTTTATCTTCCTTTTAGCTCTCTCGGTATATCCGTCGTAACGAATATTTACTTTTACCGTTTCTCTTACTTCTTCGTCGATTTTTATTCCGGTTACCTGTTCCACATCTTCGAGATTAAAATCGGCTCTTTTGGCAAGATTGAAAGCGCTTACGGGTTTTTTTAGCACGGGAAGTTTTCCGGGAGTAACAATTGTTTTCTTAAGAAGTTTTTCCGATTCTTCCGCTTTTTTTCTTCTCTCAACTACCATCATTTGCCTTTCTTCGCTTATAAGTCCGTATTTATAACCATATCCGGTAAGTCTTATATCCGCGTTATCCTGCCGAAGAAGGAGCCGGTACTCCGCCCTCGAGGTAAACACACGGTAAGGTTCCTGCGTGCCTCTTGTAACGAGATCATCTATCAAAACACCAATATAAGCTTCATCTCTTCGTAAGATTAAAGGCTTTCTTTTTTCTATTTTTAGTGTCGCGTTTATTCCCGCGATAATTCCCTGAGCCGCGGCTTCTTCATAGCCCGACGTACCGTTTATCTGACCGGCAAGAAACAATCCCTCTATCGCTTTAGTTTCCAATGAAACTTTAAGCTGTGTGGGAGGGACGAAATCATATTCGACCGCGTATCCCGGTTTAAAAATCTCTACTTTTTCGAGTCCCGGAATGGTCTTTAAGAACTCCATTTGTATCTCTTCCGGCAGGGAAGAAGATACTCCGTTCAGATATACCTCATCAGTGTCCATTCCGTCAGGCTCTATGAAAACGTGATGGTGATCTTTTTCTGAAAATTTAATAACTTTTGTCTCGAGAGACGGACAGTATCTCGGTTCGATTCCGGTTATTTTCCCCCGCACGAGAGGAGAATATTTTAAATTTTCATTTATAATCCTGTGGGTTATTTTATTTGTCCAGGTAAGATAACAGGGAACGTTAGGAGGGTCAAATTTCTCTGTCCTGTAAGAAAAATTAACAGGCTCTTCATCTCCGGGTTGAATTGTCATCACCGATGTGTCTATCGTTTTCATATCCGCCCGGGCTGAAGTTCCGGTTTTGAGACGCCCAAGTTCAAGACCGTTCTTTTTTAAAGATTCTGACAAATCTTGTGCAGGAGGTTCCCCGAGTCTGCCGGAAGGAAAGGACTCCATACCTATATGAATAAGCCCGGACAGGAAAGTTCCTGTTGTAAGGATAACCGTATCGGAGAAGAACTCTTCTCCCCCGGCTATTTTTACCCCTTTTATCTTTTTTCCCTCCAAAATCAATTCACTTACTTCGCCTTCCAATATTTTCACTTCACCGGTTAAAACTTTTTTAATTTCATCCCTGTATTTTTTTCTGTCGGACTGAACGCGAAGAGCCCACATCGCGGGTCCTTTTTTTTCGTTTAGCATTTTGAACTGTATTCCGGTTTTATCGGTATTGTAACCTATCTCTCCCCCCAACGCGTCCACTTCAAATACAAGCTGAGATTTCGCCCCACCTCCGACCGAAGGATTACAGGACATCTGACCTATGAATTCCGGACTTATTGTGATTAAAAGTGTGGAAAACCCTCTTCTTTTTGAGGCAAGCGCTGCTTCTATTCCCGCGTGTCCTCCGCCTACCACTATTACGTCGAATTTTTTGGTTGTTCTCTTCATTTTTCTCTGCTTAATATTAGAATGGAAACAACAATAGTCAAGGGAGTTAAAAACACGAAGTGTTTTTAGGATTAGTAGAAGAGCATGAAGAGAAGCTATGATTAAGGATTAGATAAAGAGTTTTAAAAAGGAGCAAGGATTAAGAAAAGACTAGTACCACTTGATCTATAACCTTTATACTTCTAACAGGAACTGTTTCTAATCCTATTAGATTCTCTGTGACCTCTTTGAGAGATTATTATGGGGTTGTCTGTCGGGATTCCGGGTCCTGACTTCTTGCTTCCGATTTCTTATTATTCTTCTTCGATCAAGTTTTTTACAGTCTCGGCGAGCTCATGGTATTCGTAAGGTTTTTTAATTATCGCGTCGAAACCGAACTTTACGTGATCGGACATTACAGGATCATCGGAATAGCCGCTGGACACTATTGCTTTAACCTTAGGATCGAATTCACGCAATTCTTGCAGGGCTCTAAGTCCTCCCATGGCACCCGGAATTGTTAAATCGAGAATAACAACATCGAAAGGCTTATCGCTATTTTTAGCTTCCTTATATAAACTTATTGCTTCTTCCCCATCCTCAGCCCCATGAACATCATAACCGAATAAATCGAGCGCTCTCTGAGCAGCCTTTCTAATAAAAGATTTATCATCCATAATTAAAATTTTACCTTTAGCTTTTAAAATTTTTTCTTTTCCTCCTTTAATTTTATTTTTTTTCTTCGCTTCTAGGGAAGCAGGCAAATATATATGAAAAGCGGTCCCTTTTCCGAGTCCGGATTCGACGTATATAAAACCTTTATGTTTCTTTATTATAGAAAATACGGTAGATAATCCAAGACCGCTTCCTTTTTGCTTCGTTGTAAAAAAGGGATCGAAAATCTTAGATATATTACTATCCGCTATACCCACTCCTGTATCCCGGATAGTAATCTTCACATATTCGCCTTTTTTAAGCGGTATTTTTTTTGTTCCCGATAATTCAGTGTTTTCGGTTTTTATTGCTATCGCTCCTCCCTGAGGCATCGCTTCCAAAGCGTTTAATACCATATTGTTTACAACCTGGTTCATCTGGCCCTTATCTATAACAACTTCCCATAAATTTTCCTCGAAATCAAATTCACATTTAACATTGGACCCCACAAGAACAAAATTAGCCGATTCTCTCAGCAAATCTTTAATATCCGCTTTCTCTTTTATCGGTACACCACCCTTCGAAAAAGTTAAGAGCTGTTGAGTAAGGCTTTTAGCACTCTGAGCCGCTTTTTCCGATTCTGTTAAGATTTCATAAGCTTCATCTTCCGGTTCAATCTTTAATTTCGCGAGCGAAATATTACCTATAATCCCAGTCAAAAAATTGTTGAAATCATGAGCAATACCTCCGGCAAGTATACCGATCGCCTCCAATTTTTGAGCTTTTGCTATTTCTTCTTCCATTATTTTCTTATCAGATATATCGATTGTTTGTAAAACCATTCCCTGAAAATCGCCTTTCTCGTTTATAATAGGTTCCCATGAACTCGAAGCGTACCAGACTTTACCGTCTTTTCTTACAGCTTTATATTCGAAATTTCTTCCATGTATATGCTCCTCAAATGCTTTCTCAAAAACTTTCCTTGCTCTGTCCATATCATCTTCATGAACCCACCAAATGAAATTTCCGACCAGTTCATCTACAGTATAACCTGTTATTTCCTCACAATTCGGACTTACATAAATATTATCACCTTCCTTGCCGGTTATCACAAGCAAGCTCGGTATAGTCTCTTCGATCAAACGGAATCTCTGTTCATTTTGTTTTAACGCTTTTTCCACTCTTTTTCGCTCGGTTATATCCTGTGAAATTATTATTGCTCCTTCGGAAAAAGGCGCGATACTTATCGAAAGATATTTATCCTCATATTTCATTTCGGGAAATTCTTTATTTTTAACGGTTTCTATACATTTCATCAATTCTTCAAACATATCGTTTTCGTGTTTGGAGCCATAATCCTTATACATAACATCACCGATTTTCGGAACTCTATCGCCGGACTGCCTTTTTGCCAGATTGCTTTTTATTACTTTTCCCTCTCTATCGACCACCACAGTTTCTACAGGGCTATAATTGAATAACGCGAAATTATAAGCTTCTTTTTCCTTAAGCTTTCTTTCGCTTTCCTTTCTTTCGGTTATGTCTCTTGTAGTGGCTACAAAAGCCTGCGGCTGTCCTTTCGCATCTTTTATTAAACAGACGCTAAGTTCACCTGTAAAAGTCGACCCGTCTTTTCTCATTAAATTATATTCGAGTTCTTTTATACATCCTTCGTTTAATGTCTTATTAAGATTTTCTTCTGCTTTTTTATGGTCGGAAGGATCGATTAAAACAACAGCACTTTTCCCAAGTAATTCTTCCGAACTTTCGTATCCGTGCAATTGAAGAGTTCTCCCTGACACGTATGTAATCTCTCCTTTTAGATCCGTTACCGTAACGGCATCGGGTGAAATATCCATCAGAGTTCTGTAAAGTTCTTCTGAATCTCTTAACGCCTGCTCTAACTTCCTCTTTTTTGTTATGTCAGTAACCACTTCGAGCAACCTGAAAACCTTTCCTTCGTAATCCTTTACGGGATAACCCGTAATCAAATATCCACTGCCGTCCTTTCGTGTAATTTCCTGTTCTTCTATTTTTCCGGTTTCACGGGCTTTTGCTAAAGGGCAACCTTCACAAACTTTATTATCATCAGTCCATACTTCGTAACAATACTGTCCCTTGATTTCAGCGGTTCCCGACATTACGCATTCATAAACAGAATAAGCGGCTCTATTTGCCCACAATATCTTATGCTCGAGGTCCTGTAAGATAACCAATTCCGCCATGTTGTTAAGAATTAATTCTTTTTGTTTATTAGATTCTTTTAGATCTTCTATGATTTTCGATAAATCTTTCTCTTCATTATTATTCAAAGATAATTTCCTCGTATTTACTCTTTTATTAAAATGTCGAACATATATAGATAATAGATATAAAAAAGCTTTTGTCAAGTAGAATTAAAGTTGACAAATGTCACTTTTTTTATAACCTAATAAATAGTTATAATTATTAAATCTTAAAGGATGTTTTTGATATGGAAGCAGTGATTGTTGTACCTACATACCAACGAAGAGTAAAGCCCGAAAAGGATGATCTGGTTTATGACCATCCCACTCCCCTTAACGAAAAAGGGACACTGGGTCACTTGTTGAAGAGTTTGTTTGTTTTAAGGAAAAATAGCATCAAAGTAATTATAATAAGCTGTCCCACAACTCCTTTAATAGCGAATGAAGTAAAAGAAAAAGTCGAACAAATAATCGAACCCTTCAGGAAAAATTATGATATACTGCATTTTTCTTACCCGGATTTATTAAAAACGCGCGAACTGGCAAAAGAAAACGGGGGAGAAGAATATATCTCATATCTCAGCATAGAAGGTTATTCCAACATAAGAAACATGTGTCTAATACTTCCGCATATTTTAAATAAAGACGTCGCCATACTTATAGATGACGATGAGGTTTTTGAAGACCCGGATTTTATAAAAAAGGCTCTTGAATTTATCGGTAAAAATGAAGTTTACGGGATTGCGGGTTTTTATCTCCAATCACATGGGGAATATAAATTCCCTGCTAAGAAAGAATGGTGGAAAATATTTTGGAATAATACCGGCGCGATGAACGAAGCATTTAAGATCATCGATGAACCTCCGCGGTTAAAGGACACTCCATTTGTATTTGGTGGGAACATGATAATTCATAAAAATATGTTCACGAGAATTTCTTTTGATCCATATATATCACGGGGAGAAGATATAGATTTTCTATGTAACGCGAAATCGAAGGGTTTCAAATTCTTATTGGACAGAGAACTTTCGATAAAACACCGTCCGCCTCCCGGACAAAACCCGTTATGGCTTAAAATGAGAGAAGATATCAAGCGATTTATATACATGAAAGTCAAATTAAAAAAAATTGATTTTCCAATAGAAAAAACAATGCCATACCCCGGATATTTTTTAACGGGCAGTTTATACTTTAAAATAGTGATTACAAATACTCTTTTATTTTTCCGTACTCTTTTTAAGGGAAGAATAAGAGAAGCCCCGCATTTTTTAAAAAATATCATTCTCATATTTAAATACAGAAAGAAAGCATCCTGCAATTTCCTTAAGTTTAAAGAAATCGATAATAAATGGAAAGACTTTATGAACTGGCTCGAAAAAAACAGGGACGCTTTTAAAATAATTTTAGGGTAATTATCTTGTCTATATTAAGTTTTCTTCTTCAAACAGTTTTTATATCTTTTTCCGGGGTCCTGGCTCCGGGACCTATAACAGCGGTAACAGTCGGCAAGGGCAGCAAAAATCCGCATGCCGGCGCGTTAATTTCTTTAGGACACGGCATTGTTGAATTTCCCTTGATTATCCTGATTTTTCTCGGGTTCGACTCTCTCATAAAAATACAATACGTTCGTGAAAGTATAGGTATAGCGGGAGGTTTATTTTTATTATGGATGGGAATAGATATACTACGCAGTTTAAAAATCGATAACATAAAAGAGAAAACGGAAAAACATAAACCCATAACAGCAGGAATTTTACTCAGTATCGGCAACCCGTACTTTATTATATGGTGGGCAACCCTAGGAGCCGCTCTAATTATGCGTTCGGCAGAATTCGGGCTGCTCTGGTTCGCGGTTTTTGCCCTGGTCCACTGGCTTTGCGATTTTTTATGGTTATATTTTCTTTCGATAATGTCTTATAAGGGAGGCGTTTTTTTCGGCAAAAAATTTCAGAAAGGAATTTTCTTGATTTGCGGTATCTTTCTTTTCTTTCTGGGAGGAAAATTTATTTTAGACGCCATAATCAGTTTCCAGCGTTAGATTTTCTTAAAAAGGGTTGGGAAGATGATTCAACTATTCAACCATTTAACTTTTCCGGGCTTCTTTCTTGTTCTGTACCTCAATATTCTTTGGGGTAGAGGGTTGGGATTCTGGCTTCTGACTTCTGAATTCTTTGTTATATTCTTTAAATATCCAGGTTTTCGACAAATTGAGCGTTTGTTAAAATAAATTCTTTCCTGGGTTCTACCGCGTTTCCCATCAGGATATCAAACATTCGGTCTGCCTCTACCGCGTCCTCGATCGATACTCTCCTCAAAATTCTATTTTCAGGATCCATCGTTGTTTCCCAGAGTTGACTTGGATTCATCTCTCCCAGACCTTTAAACCTTTGCACTTTGGCTTTACCATCTCCGAATTCTTTCAGGTATTGCTTTCGTTCCCTCTCGCTATACGCCCATCTTTTTTTCTTACCGTCTGTAACCTGATAAAGGGGCGGATGAGCTATGTACAAATTCCCTTTCTCTATAAGCTCTTTCGAGTATCTGAAGAAATAAGTCAGGAGTAAAGTTCTTATGTGAGCGCCATCTATGTCGGCATCCGTCATTATGATAACCTTATGATATCTTAATTTACTATAATCATAATCTTCTTTGCCGACCCCAACTCCGAGTGAAGTTATCAAAGTGGTAATTGTATTATTCGCGAGAACTTTGTTTAAACGCGTTTTCTCCACATTCAACAGTTTACCTCTTAAGGGAAGGACTGCCTGCGTAGTTCTATCTCTACCCTGCTTTGCTGAACCACCGGCTGAATCACCCTCGACTATAAATATTTCGGATTTACTCGGTTCCCTGGTCGAACAATCGGCCAGTTTCCCCGGGAGACTGGCTGAATCAAGAGCGCTTTTCCTTCGAGTTATATCTCTTGCTTTCTTGGCAGCCATCCTGGACCTTGCCGCAATAATAGACTGATTTATTATCTTCTTAGCTGCTTGTGGATCTCTTTCAAGATATTCGGAAATACCGTCACCTACCACAGACGCAACCAATCCTTCTACTTCCCTATCACCTAATTTTGTTTTCGTTTGCCCTTCGAATTGGGGCTGCGGCAGCTTTACGGAAACAACCGCCGTCAAACCTTCTCTTATATCATCACCTGTAAGATTAGGGTCTTTAGAAGAAATTATATTTTGTGACTTAGCATATTGATTTATACTCCTGGTAAGAGCGCTTTTGAACCCGGAAAGATGAGTTCCTCCTTCGCTTGTTTTAATATTATTCGCGAACGTAAATATGTTCTCCGTATAAGAATCGTTAAATTGGAGAGCGACTTCTATAACGCAGGAACCGACCGCCTTATTTATATAAAACGGATGGCGGTGGATGGGATTTTTGTTCTTATCGAGATATTCTATGAATTCTTTTATTCCGCCTTTGTATTGGAAGCTTTCGACCTTCCCTTCGGGCTTAAAATCCAATTCTATCTTTACCCCTTTATTCAGGAAAGCCAATTCTCTAAGGCGTTCGTCAAGATATTGTCGATTAAATACGATTTCATCGAAAATTTCAGGATCGGGATAGAATGAGACTTTGGTTCCCGTTGTTTTTCTCTGACTTCCCCTCTCTAACTTTGTGACTGCTTTTCCTTTTTCGTAACTCTGGGTCCAAAGATATCCGTCTCTGGCAATTTCAACTTTCATCCATGAGCTAAGAGCATTAACAACCGAAACCCCTATACCGTGAAGTCCACCCGACACTTTATATGCATTAGAGTCAAACTTACCTCCCGCGTGCAAAGTGGTCATCACCACTTCTAAAGCAGATTTATTTTCTTCTTTGTGTAGATCTATGGGGATCCCGCGACCATTATCGGATATCATGACGGAATTGTCCTCCATAATTGTCACATTGATTTTTTCACAGTATCCTGCCATAGCTTCATCGATTGAGTTGTCGACAACTTCAAATATGAGGTGATGAAGTCCTCTTTTTCCCGTATCGCCGATATACATAGCGGGCCTTTTTCTTACCCCTTCCAAATCTTTAAGAACTTTAATACTTGAAGCCGTATAGTCGTTTCTTTCCATCATGCCTCCTTGAGATAGAATCGTATTTCTTTTATCACTTCTTTGCCTGCTTTTTCGTTTAAAACATCTATAAGATCTTTCTTGAAAAAAGAAAGTTCATTCATCCACGCGGAAGAATTAACGGCTAAGGTCAATTTCCTACCCCTTAATCCAGTCGGTCTCGCGTGCTTCGCTATTTCTGTAGGGCAAATTTCATCCCATTGGCTTAAGACCTCGATTTTAAGCAAACTTTCTCCGAGTTCTTTAGAATGTATATATTTTTTCAGTACATTTCCTAACAAATGGGGATTCATTTCCCTCCTCTATCATATATACATTATAATCTTTATCGTTTACAAGATTCTCGCTAGTAGTTGTTATTAAAACCTGTCTTGTTTTCGTTAAAAATCCCGATAAAGAATTAGCGTTTCTTTTGTCTAAACCACCTAACATTTCATCTATAAGCAATATAGGTTCTTCTCCTCTTATCTCGGTTAACATCCTTGAGATTGCAATTTTTAAAGATGTTACGAGTAATTTTTTTATCCCAAAAGAAGATGATGTTTTAGCACAATGACGATCCACTTTAAACCTAATATTATCTCTATGAGGTCCCAATATTGTATAACCTATTTCTATTTCCTGTTGTCTTTTTTTATTAAATTCTTCTTCAATATTATCATAATCGGCTCCCGGGATGTATTCTATCTCGACGGTTTTGCCGGTAAGTTCTCCGAATATTTCCCGCGCATAAAGAGAAAGTTTCTTTATAAAAGCCTTTCTTGCTTCCACAATCGGATACATCAATCCAATCAATTGTTTTTCCCATAATTCAAAGGTGCCTGCCGGACCTCCTTTTTTCGCGTTAAGAAGAAGTTTATTCCTATGCTTTTTTACTTTTCTATATTCATATAAACAATTCAGATATTTTCTATCATACATAGAAATACTTATATTCATAAGATAACGCCTTTTCGAAGGTTCTCCGTTTATTATCTCCACATCCTCATTAGTTAAGGCTATAACGGGAATTGTCCCGAAAGCTTCTTTCATACTATTTTGCTTCAAATCATTAATGAAAATTTCTTTTTTTCCGGAATATTTAATCTTTACTTCAGTGTCTCCATAAGTTCCGGAAAGAATAAAGAAATTTTCTCCAAAACAAAGCAAATTTTCCGCCCTTTGCGTCCTAAAGGAACTAAAAGTAGAAAGAAAATAAACCATTTCTATGAGATTAGTCTTCCCGATACCGTTGTTGCCCACGATTAAATTTCTTCCTTCAAGGAGTCCTAAATCTAAATCTCTAAAATTTCTAAAATTCTTGCAATATATGCTTTCAAGGAACATTATCTATATGCAAATATATATAAAATCACTAATTAGTCAAGGGAAATTCCGTCGCAAAATTGTGGAAAATTGTGAGAAGAGTTGGTTCGTTGGATCGTTGGTTCGGATTTTTCAATCTAAGTCAAATGGTCAAATTAAAAAACAGTTATTTTAGGATTTTGGATTTAGTAAAAACAAAATAAAACTTTTTCTTTATTCGTGTAATTTGTGTGATTTGTTGTTTAAATTTAAGTGAATGAGTTGATGCGTATATGGGTGGATGGGTTGACTGTTTTCTTTACCCATTTACACGTCTACTCATCTACCTGTTTATCTGTGTTCTTTGTGTGCTTTGTGGTTCAATATTATTGGGTTGAACGTGATTAACGGCTGTGGAATTCCACCACATCCCCTTCCATTAAAACTTCCTCAGGGCCAACCTGCCTGGGGTTTTTACCTCCCCTCCATAATTTTGAATATTTCATTTTATTCGCAAAATCTTTGTGTATATGGTAAGCCGCGTCTTCCACGGTAGCGCCTTTGATTAAAACTACAGGTTCGCTAAAATCGGCATCTTTCCCCGGTGGTTTTGTATAAATCCTTATTCGGTTAAGAAAATTATAAATGTTTTTCTTTAAACCTTCCACGTCTGAATTGAGTTTGAATTCATAAAAATCGAGCCTATCACCGTATTTTCCACGCAATAACTGCAGTTTTTTCTCTGTACTCTTCGAGATTATTATAAATCCGTTTTTTTTCATTAATTCATCGTCTTTATAGTAGTCTCTAGACTCCAGAAAAATCGAACCCGTTTCCAATCTTTTTAAAAGCGAATTAAGCTCTCTTTCGGGATTAGCCCTACCTCCATCTATCATCCCTATAACAACATCACAACTTCGCCCAAGAGCAAGAAGCCAGGGAGGATGAAATTTTTCGTAAAGAGGCGGAGTATCGACCAATTGTATTTGTACATTTTCGAATTCAATCATTCCCACATCCGGTTTTTGAGTCGTAAAAGGATAACTGGCTACCTCCGGACTGGCGTTCGTCAGTGCCTCAAGAAATGCCGATTTACCGGAATTCGGAGCTCCCATAAGTACAACCTGGGCTATACCCATTTTGGGGACATGAGTCAAATCCAGACGCCGCGCCTGGGGTTTTTTCTTTGCTTCTTTTTTTAGCTTAGAAATCCTGCTGTTTAATTCCGCTCTTAGCCCGTCGGTCCCTTTATGCTTGGGCATGACCGCAAGCATTTCTCTTAAAATAGATATTTTTTCTTCCGAAGTATCGGCGAACTTAAGTCGTGCTTCTATTTTATGGTAAATTTGAGGTAAATTTGCCGGCATAATTTATAAATTAACTAATCAAGGGATTAACTAACTTACTATTCGCCCGCGGGTCTAGCCCATACAGCCATATCTTCACCACTTTTCAGATAAATATCCCGCAGGATTAACTGCCCGTTTAAAAGTTCTATCTCCTTATCACTTGAAAACTCACCTAACCATGTATCATAGTATTCCATAAGATACGAAGTAAAGATGGTTTCCGGAATATTGAGAACAAGGTCTTTCTTCTCTTCCTTATTCGGATTTCTTAACCACAAAAAAATATCATTTCCGGATTTAAGTCCCATAACTTCCATATCTCCATCTACACTTACAACGGAAATTTCTTCGAGCACATCTCCGTTATCTTTTAACATCGGCGAAATAAAATCCGAAGCTGCTTTGAAATGAAAATAATGTTCTTTGTGATAATGCCATTCCCACCACCACGGAAGAGGTAATATAGGAGTAGGAGAAAACATCCCGCGCCATAATCCATTATGCATTTCGCCCTCATACAACTCAGCAGGATGATCTTTATCCGGGCCTTTCCATCCCAGAGCAAATTCTCCTACAACATCCGGCTTTTTAAACCTCTCAACATAATTCTCAATACTTTTTTTCATATCATTCGTGGGACCATAGTTATGATGCTGAGAGAATTCGATGTTTTCAATATCCCATAAACCGGGTATTTCTCTATACGTCACACTCGTAGTAACAATATGCTTATAAGGATCGATTTTCTTTAAATAATCTGCCATTTCCCTGTGCCAGCTCACGATATCCAAAGGAGGCAAATCTACCATACCTATTACATTATCAACCTCATTAAAAAATTCCCAGCAGGCAATGTTTGTCGAGTATCCCCACCTGGCGACGATATATCTCAATTTGTTTTTATATATTCTCTTTGCCTCTTCATTAGTGAAGAAATCAACCTGGTTTTCACAGGGACCACCATTAGCGGCATTATAAGGACTCGTTCTCCATTCGGCATTGGATGCCCAGCGATCTACAAAGTCTTTGAAAATTCCGTGATAATCAAATGTTAACATCATGTATACACCCTTTTCTTCAGAAAACATAAGAATGTCATCTAACCTCTTTGCCGTTTTCTGATAATATCTGCCAAGACCGGGCGCGTCCAGAACATCTTCCTCCTCTCCGCATTCAATTTCAATGTTTCCAAGATAGAGCAAACCTTGTAGACCTTCTAAAAATTCTATCCTCAAATAGTTCGTATTTTCCGGAAGTTCATCTATATATACAATAAACCTTCGTTTCCAATCTTCCGCGGTATCCCAGCTTTGACCGAACTCAATCTTTATGGGATTGTATGTAATATTATCAGGGGAAGAATAACATTTTATATTACCCGTAGAAAGATTTCTGTGGTAGAATACTTTCATTTTGAATCTTCTTATATTTTTTAGATTATAAACAATAGTCTCTTTAGTATCGGATTCTATTACAACCCTGTTAGTATCATCTTCGGTAAACTCCGTCTTCCCTGAAACAATCTTCAAACCCGATGAGTACGAAAAAACTTTACCCCAATTTTCGAATTCATCCGTTATCGTACTGTCATACGCCATAACCATCCTCGTCCATTCCAGTGGAAGATTCCAGGTACACATCCAGGTTCTAAATATATTGGCATTGTTTTTCGCGAGTTCTTCTATATAAGTCTCATAAGAATGTTTCCATTCGGTTTGAAGTTCCCATCCTACATTAAGTCCGACACCACGAAAACGCTTACCCGAATCGAAAACAAAAGAATAAAGAGATTTTTCATTTATTCGCAAAAACCCATCATTATAAGAATCTTTTACCGATAGATAAAATTCTTTAGAATTAGAGGTATCGTTTTTATTTATCACCTGAATATGGAAAGAGTGTGTTCCTGTTTGCATGGCTGTAAACCTTGCCTCCCAATCCGATTTCCCGGAAGGTCCATCTTTATAGAAACAGGGAAGCGTTATTTCATTACCATCAGGTGGTCTTATAATAGCATCCACTCTTATATCTTCTGGATCATAAGGGTTTTTAAACTTTTTTGTTAATTTGATGTCTATATACAGGGGCTTGAATTTCTCTACACTGGTCACTGTCGGTTTTACTAAAATACCAGACGAACCACCCCTCATGCACGAAAACAAGCAAATTAATACTACAGCAACAAAACAACTCAAAACACTTAACTTTAATTTATTCATAAATCCCTCCAAGTTGGGGTATATTTTCTTATTTAAAAACTAATTTTTATTATATTTCCGCCTAAGTTATTCATTTTACATATTATGTCAAGCGAACCTTCCCTACTCATCCTTTTTTTTACCACAGAGGGTTTATGTTATTTGTCAAGGTCTCATCCTGATTTTCTCATTATACCTCTTGCCTAATCCTCCATTTTCAGATATGTTACTATTGAGGGGCGGGTTTTAGGGTCAACTTGCCCG
>Ga0307434_1000407_pt1 | contig 30040 bp, 18 predicted proteins | sample SalMarWE160220MG_FD_202156 | JGI IMG/M metagenome (GOLD analysis project Ga0307434, IMG submission 202156) | Salt marsh sediment microbial communities from the Plum Island Ecosystem LTER, Massachusetts, United States - WE1603-220 | ecosystem: Environmental > Aquatic > Marine > Intertidal zone >... | reverse complement strand
CGCAGGTGTTATGCCGGGGCGTGCGTGTTGCGGGGTCATGGCGGCTTTCGGATTGGCCGGGGTGGCATGGGCGGCCGGGCCGGGGGCCGGTGACAAGCATCCGGTCTACGTGGGCGTGCGGGCATGCAGCGCATGCCATGGCGGCAAGGCGGCGGGGCACCAGTTCAGCCTCTGGCGGGTCTCGAAGCACGCCCAGGCTTACGCGGCCTTGTGGAGCCCGCAGGCCAAGAAGATTACCAAGCTGAGCGGGATTCCCGAAGAGCCTCAGAAAGCGGCGATGTGCCTGGGCTGTCACGCGACGGGATCGCAGGCGGAGGAATGGGAGAAGGAGGACGCTTTCTTTCTCCAGGACGGGATTCAGTGCGAGAAGTGCCACGGCCCGGGGAGCGAGTACATGGCGATGGACGTCATGATGGACCGTGAAAAGGCAATGGCAGCCGGGCTGATGATGCCCGGCCAGCGCGAGTGCATGATGTGCCACAAGGTCAAGGGCTCGCACGTGGCGATCCTGAAGTCGCCGATGATGGAGATCAAGCCGGCGATGAAGATGATCGCGCATCCGGTGCCGGGCGCGAAGCCGCAAGCGGCAGAAAATGAGAAGTTGAAAGCGGCGAGTCAACCTGCCGGCGCGGCGGCGAACCAGGGCAGTCTTCGTAGCAGCAAGTTCAGGTACACGGGCGTGATGGCCTGCGTCATGTGTCACCAGGGCGCGATGATGGGTTATCAGTTCAGCAAGTGGCGATTGAGCGGGCATGCCCGGGCCTACGCCGTGCTGGGCACGCCGGCTGGCTACAAGATGGCGGCGATGGCGGGCGTCGCGGGGGATCCTCAGAAGAGCGACAAGTGCCTCAGTTGCCACACGACGGGCGCCGGGTGCGGCAAGGAGAGCTTCCTGCCGGGCTTCGATCGCGGCGACGGCGTGCAGTGCGAGAGCTGCCACGGGGCGGGTAGCGAGTACTGCCCCGAGGCGGTGATGCGTGACAAGCGGCTGGCCAAGCGGTCCGGCTTGCTGGCCGTCCCCCCGAAGACGTGCATGCGTTGCCACGATAATGCTCACGGGCGCGAGTTCGATCTTGCCGGCGCGATCAGGAAGATCGCTCACCCGACGAAGTTCCGGGAGCAAACCGCCGCTCTGGGGTACAAGACGCCGCTGAACTTGGCTTTGTCGCCCGATGGCCGCGAGCTGTATGTGACGTGCGAGGCGTCGGATACCGTCGTGGTGGTGGATGTGGCTTCGCGCAGGGCGGTTGCTGAAATCGAAGTCGGAGGCCAGCCAACCGACGTGACGTTCAGCCCCGATGGTAAGCGGGCGTACGTGACCAACCGGCTGGGCGACAGCATGTCGGTGATCGACGTGGGGGCGCGCCGCGTCGTTCGCACGATTGCCGTCGGCGATGAGCCGCACGGCGTTCTCCTGGACGAGAGCGGCAAGCTCATCTACGTCCTCAACGCGTCTTCGGACAGCATTTCGGTTATCGATGCCGACACGTTGAGCGAAGTCAAGCGGCTCTCGGCGAGCCGGAGCCCGTGGTCGCTGGCCATGTCTCCCGACGGGAAGCGGCTGGCGGCGACGAATAACCTCTCGCGGTTCGTCCCCTTCCGGACGCCCTCCATGTCCGAGGTGACGATCATCGACACCAAGCGGGCGATCGTCGAGAACCGGATCGTGGTGCCGGGGGCCAACCTGCTGCAGGGCATCGACTGGCATCCGGGCGGCGAGTTCGCCCTGATTACGCTGAACCGGACCAAGAACCTGGTTCCGATGACCCGGCTAGTCCAGGGCTGGACTATCACTAACGGTATGGGAATCATCTGGCGCGACGGGAGGGTCGATCAGGTCCTGCTGGATGAGCCGCACCTGTGCTTCCCGGACCCCGCGGACGTCGCGATCTCACCTGACGGCAGGTATGCGTTCGTGACCAGCAGCGGATCGGATCGCGTGGCCGTGGTCGATGTCCCGAAGCTGGTTTCAATGCTCACCGGGGCCTTTGAATACGAACGGGAGCGGGTGTTCCCGAACCACCTCGGCAAGCCCACCGAGTTCATCGTCAAACATATACCAACGAAGAATAGCCCCCGCGGCGTGGTGTTTACGGCCGATGGCAGTACCGCCTTTGTGGTGAACGCTCTGGATGATTCGGTGACCGTGATCGACGTGGCCAGGCTGGAAGCGGTTGAACGGATCGACCTGGGCGGCCCGCGGGAGATTACCAAGGTCCGCTACGGCGAGCGGTTGTTTCACAGCGCGGACATTACCTTCCATCGCCAGTTTTCGTGTCACTCGTGTCATCCTGACGGCCACATCGACGGGTTGACCTACGACATCGAGCCGGATGGTATCGGTTCCAGTCCGGTGGACAACCGAACGCTGCGCGGTATTCTTGACACGGCACCGTTCAAGTGGGAGGGGACGAACCCGAGTCTGTCGCGGCAGTGCGGGCCGAGGCTTTCGGTCTTCTTCACCCGCATTCAGCCCTTCACGCCGCAAGAGCTGTCCGCGTTGGACAATTACATCTGCACGATTCCGCGTCCGCCGAATCGGTACCGCCCGGTGGGGGGCAAGTTGACGCCCGCCCAACGCCGCGGCAAGGCGGTGTTCGAGCGGATGATGACCAACGACGGGCGGGTGATTCCCGTGGACAACCGGTGCGTCACCTGCCATTGTCCGCCGCTGTTCACCGATCGCACGCAACGCGACATCGGCACGCAGATGTGGCTCGACCACGAGTCGGAATTCGACGTGCCGCACCTGAACAACATCTACGACTCGGCCCCTTATCTGCATAACGGGATCGCGCCAACGCTGGAGCAGATCTGGACGGACTATAATCCGTACGACCAGCACGGCATATCCAACGACATGACGAAGGATCAGTTGAACGACCTGGTTGAGTACCTGAAGACGCTGTGACGTCCTGCTGGAGGTGGATGCGCATGGACGACAAACGGAAGTTCATAGCCTGCCTGATGGTGCCGGTATTTGTGTTGGTTGGGTGCGCGTCGTTCCCGGTCACCGTGGAAGAGACCGCGAAGCCGCAAGCGGCCGCAACTACGGTGCAAGCGGCGGGAACTGTGGAATTGCAGGCGGCGGCAACTGCGGAGTCGAAAGTGGGCGCGACCACGAAGCCGGATGCGGGGCCGGCGGCAGTGGCGGCAGACGTTAATCTACCTGGCATGCCCTACGTGTACACGAAGTGGGAGCAGTTCACGACGAAAGACGGGCTGCCCAACGATCACATCTTCGCGGTCAAGGTGGACGGCGACCGGGTGTGGGTCGGCACGGAGAACGGGCTGGCGTGCCTGAACAAACGGACCTGCAAGATTCGAAGCTGGCAGGAAAAGGACGGCCTGCCCTGGCGAGTGGTGTCCTCGATCGACGTCGATCCCAAGACCGGAGACGTGTGGCTCGGTTTGTTCGGCGGTGGTCTGGCCCGGTTCAGCGCGGGTCGGTTCGACCACTGGCACCAGCTCAACAGCGGCCTGGTAAACGACGTGGTTTACGGCGTGTGCATCGAACACGACAACGTGTGGGCAGCCACCACCGCGGGCGCCAGCCGGTACAACACGGTAACCGGCGAATGGTCGATTTTCACCGAGAAGAACGCACCGATGGAGGAGATCTGGAACTACGGCTGCTGCTACGCGGATGGGAAGGTGTATCTCGGGATATGGGGCAGCGCGGTATTGGAGTACGACGTCGCCAGGGGCACGTGGAAGGATTACCTCGATTCCGACGGTGAAATGGAAATCGATCTTTATCGAGACGACGGCGTTGTCCACGTCATCACCACCGGCGTGAGCTACGTCGAGAAGACGCTCTGGGTCAGCAGTTACTTCGGCGTGTGCCGGTACGACGGGAGGCACTGGCGGGGGTTCTTCGCCCACGAATGCGGCCTGCCGAGCGACTTTGGCAACGCAGCCAAGGGACGCTCCGCGAACGAGGCCTGGTTCTGCACCGACAAGGGCCTTGGCGTGCTCGCCGACTTCCCGAGCGATACCTGGGTGACCTACACCACGGACCACAAGAATCACAAGGGCAAGGTCGTTGTCCAGCGGGGACCGAAGGTTCTGATGGAGATTGAAACGGAGCCGACATTGCCCCATAATTATGTGTTGTGGGCTGAGTTTGACGGCGATGACGCGTGGCTCGGCACATCGAAGGGGTTGGCCCGCGCGATAGGTGACGGCTACTATCCCGGGCTTCGGGCCGAACGGAACCTCGCCGCCCGAGGCCGGTAGAAGACAATCACCGTGGAGGCTAAAGGAGGAGGACATCATGCGAACCACAAGCATTACACTGGCAGTCGTGCTGCTGGCGGGATTGGGGCTCGGGCCGGGCTCGACCGTGCCCGTTGCCGCCGCAGAGGACCAGGCTGTCGCCGATGCGTCTCAAGACGAAGCCATTCAAAGGTTGCTGGAGGCGATCGACGTCGGCCCCTACGAGGTGCCGGAGCTGGACCTCCAGAAGGATCAGAACTACGCCTACTCGGCGTCGGACGTCGAGCCCTTCCGCCATGTCACGCCGTATAAGGAGCATTTTCTCGAACAAATGGAATACACCGGCCCTGGGCGGGCGATCCCCGAGCCCGAGCACGTGGATACGGTCAAGATGGGGTTCATCGGCCCGATCATGTCCACCGTGTCGGTGGCAACCGGCGGCAAGAGCCACGAAGAAGCGCTGGGCGTTCAGATGCTTCGCGGGGCCCGGCTGGCCATCGAGCAGGCCAACGCAAAGGGCGGATACCTCAAGCGGAAGATCCCGTTCGAGCTTGCGATCTCCAACGACAACGGGCTCTGGGGCGCATCGGGGAATGAGATCATCAAGCTGGCCTACAAGCACAAAGTCTGGGCGATTCTCGGGACCATCGACGGCGCGAACAGCCACATCGCCATCCGTGTCGCCCTCAAGGCTGAGATCGTCATCATTAACAGCGGGGATACCGACCCGACGTTCATCGAGACGAACATCCCGTGGGTGATCCGGTGTATCGGCGACGACCGGCAGATGGGCTACCTGCTCGTGGATTACCTCTACCGCAAGATGAAGTACACGCGGGTAGGATGCCTGCGGGCGAGCAATCGCTACGGCCGGTTCGGCGTTCGAGAGATCATGGACGGCTCCCGCCGGCTGGGCCACCCGATTATCGTCGAGATGGCGTACCAGGTTGGCATGGACGACTTCTCGCTCCAGCTCGAACGCATCAAGGCCGGCAACGTCCATGCCGTGGTTCACTGGGGCGACGCCGAGGACGGTGCTCACATCCTCAACCAGATGCGGGCCATGGGCATGAACCAGCCCTATTTCTGCTGCGACCGGTGCGTCTCCGACGCGTTCCTGAAGATCGCCGGCGCCAACGCCGATGGTGTCATCTGCATGTATCCCTGGAATCCCTCGCGGAAGGATCCGGTTCTGGATGCATTCCACAAGGCGTTTCGCAAGCGTTTCGGCGTCGAGCCGGACACCTATGCAGCCCACGGGTACGACGGTATGAACATGCTTATCTGGGCGACTCAGACGGCTGGATTGAACCGGGCGAAGATACGTGACGTGATCGCTCACCGCCCCAAGCCTTTCAAGGGCGTGACCGGCGTGATCCCACTCAGCGCCTGCCTTGATGATCTGGGTGAGGTCTTTTTCGCGAAGATCGAGAACGGCAAGTTCAACTACTACTCTCGCGAGGACTGGGACGTTCCCCGAGGTATGATTCATCCCCGTGATCGCGTGACCCGAAAGACCGTGGCGGCCGAGTAATCGCGACAAACAGGTGATGGCACGGGCAGGCATCGCGAAGAGGCGGGGGCGGGTGACTCGCATCTTCGTACGTGTTTGGCGGGCAGTGACGGCTTAACGAGCCGCGACCGTGAGGGAGCGGTCATGGTGGGCGAGCGGCTCGTACGGGATTCTCAGACGCTGAGCATGTACACGTCTTCAGGCGTGAAGGAACAGCATGATCCCCCGGTGGCCCGCCCCATTCTCCCTGGTTTGTCTTGTCATCGTCTTTGTTGCGGGATGTACCGCAAGCGCTCGAACCGCAAGTCGAGATGCAACCACCACCACGTCCGCCCCTGCTGAACGGCAATCGCCGGCACCGTTCTTTGACGCGCGTTCGCATCAGGTGGAGTACGCCGGCCCCGGCCGCGACGAGCCCGTCCCCGCGGACCTGGATGAGGTCAGGATCGGCTGGTTCGGCCCAAGCGATCCGGAGCATCCGACGGCCGGCGCGATGTGGTGTGCGGCTACTCTGGCCCTCGACGAGGCGAATGGCACCGGCGGGTGCGGCGGGCTCCCGTTTCGGCTGGTTGGGGTATGGTCGGAGAACCCGTGGGGCACGGGCGTCAAGAGCGTGATCCGGTTGGCATATGACGAGAAGGTGTGGGCGATCGTCGGGGCGCCGGACGGGGCCTCCGCGCACCTGGTCGAGCAGGTTGTCGCCAAGGCCCGGTTGACGTTCGTCAGTGCCATCAGCACCGACAAGACCACCAACCTGGTCAACGTGCCGTGGATCTTCTCGTGTGCGCCAGGCGATCATCTCCAGGCCCCGGTGCTCGCGGAGGCCATCGTGTCGCAGGCGGGAGGGCTGGGTTTCGTGCTCACCACGTGCACCGATCACGATTCCCGATTGGCGACGACGGAGTTGCTTGCGGCGCTCAACAGGATGAAGTCGTTTGCCAAACGGCATCTGGAGTTTGGGCCTGGTTCGAGGGACTTCGCATCCCAGTTAGAGGCGATACGCCAGGCCCGTCCCGGTGCGGTCGTTGTGTTCGGTGGGCCGGTGGACAGCGCGCGCTTCGTGACCGCACTCCGCCAGGCGGGCCTGAAGCTGCCGGTGTTCGGCCGGCCGGCGATGGGGACGCGGGCGTTTGTCGAGCAGGCGGGCGAGTTTGCAGAGGGTGTGCTGTTCCCGCTGCTGTGGGAGCCGGCCGTGGCCGGTGAGAAGGCTCAGCAGTTTATTCAGCGGTTCGTGGAACGGTTCGGCGTCGAGCCGGACTACACCGCGGCCTGTACGTACGACGCGATGAACCTGCTCATGGCCGCCGTGCGCAGGGCCGGCCTGAACCGGGCGCGCATCCGCGATGCCGTGCGCGAGCTTGCCCCGTGGTCCGGCGTGACGGGAACGATCATCTGGGACCCTACGGGCCAGAATGATCGGCCGGTCACGCTGGGGACGGTCCAAAACGCACACGCCGTACCACTGAAAGCTGGTCGCTCTGTGCCGCGAAGCCGCAAGCGGCGGGAAGATGGCGCGGCGGGAAAACAACGCGGCAGGATAACAAGATGAGACGTGTCAATTCACCAGACGGGTATTGAACTCCCGCTGATAGCGGCGGAACTGCGCTGCATCGGGGTAGTTTTCGCTAGGAGGATACGGATACCTGCTCATTGAACGGAACGGCAGCGGCTCGACGGTGTCGCACTCGGCAGTGTACAGGTCCATGTCCTTGCAGTAGGCGTGCGAAACGAGGATGAAGCTGCGGACTTCCCCGTCACGGGGCGGCGGCAACGCCCGGGCATCGAAACTGACGGCAACCTCGTCACCGGAGCCGAGGATGACGTAACGGTCGTCAAACTCGGCCAGGAGGTTGTCCACCCGGCCGTAGCGCGTGTAGGTGCCCCTCGCCAACTTGAACGGCGAGGTCGGCTCGATGATGTCGTAGGTGTAGATCAATGGATGGCGGCCGTCGGGCGAATACTCGAGCGGGAAGCCGAGCCGGCGCAGGACGGCTTGCTTTATGGGTACGGAGCGGATGGCCAGGTCCCGGGTGCCTCGGTCGGCGGCGATGAAGATCTGGTCGTAGTAGATTTCCAGGTTAGTCGAGATGCGCAGCTTGCATCGGCCGGCGGGGATGCTGCCGTCGGCAGCAGGCAACTTGCCCGTGAGGTCAACGGTGATCATTCTGCCCATGCCGCCGGGTGCGCCGGCGTCGGGTACGATGGTCTCCCATCTGCCGCCGGCAGTTAGCAGTTCGATCTTCATCGGTTGCCAGGTCACGCGGGCCTGGCTGGCGGCATAAGTAGTCTGCGAATACGGGTATTCGATCCAGCCATTGATGAAGAGATAGACATCTTGCCGGGCGTCCAACCCGGCTAGGCGATCCTCAAAGTCGAGCACCAGGGTGTGCGGCTCACTGAAGCCCATGAATCGCCGGTCCAGCTTGGGCTGATACGCATACATGCGATCGACTCTGGCCAGATGGTCGGTGCAATCCTTGCCGTCCGGTGCGACGGCCCGGGCGGGGAAGATTGTCCTTTGAGGGCACAGAAGCCGGTGTGTGGGCGGCGGCCCGGTAATGGCCAGTCGCTCGTCGGGATAGACGTGCAGATCACCGGGATGATCCACGGCCAGCAATTCGATCCGATCCAGGTATCCCACCTCTTCCATCGGCTCACAGAGCCGCAGCTCGTAAAGCCCGTTCCTGGCGGCCAATTGCTCGGGCTCGATCTTGACGTGCTCGAGTACCTGGGGCGGGGCGTACTCGCCGGGAGCCAAGAAATAGCCGAGCCCGCCCACCCCCGCGAAATCAGTGACGAACGCGAATCGCTTGCCGTTCCAGGCGAACAACACGGGGCAACTGGATATCTTCCGTTCCATCTCGCGGATCGTGTGGTGCGAACCGGCGGTGAGGGTGATTTCGCTCTGGGTGACGCCGTCGGGCCAGAGCAGGAAGATGTAGTCGGCCTTGGTCGCGCCGTTGAGACCGAAGGTGAACGGCATTCGCGATTGGCTCAATCCGCCGTTCAGGCCGGTGTAGACCATTACCTGATCGTGCAGTCCGCAGTGCAGCTCCATTCGCGTGCCGAACCCGCTGGCGGGGGAGCGGGTGCGCTTGTCGGCTCCGCGGTCGCCGGTCGGCGTGACGGCCAGCCAGTTGGCCGGCGGGGTCAGTGTGGTCGGCACGAACTTGATCCGGCCGCCATCCGCGGCGGCGACCTGAACAACGTCGGCAACGGCGTCTCCGGTAAGATCGGCCAGCTCCACTCCGATGATCTCGTCTTCGGCGGGCATCGGCCACACGCCTGCCTTCAAGACGAATCGCCCCCAGCCGTCGTTGAGCAGGATGTGACCCGCCTTGCTGAAGACCACGATATCAAGATCGCCGTCCAGATCGATGTCCGCGATGCGAGTGGTGACGACCCGGCCCCACGTGGTTAACGCCTTGATAGCTCCGTCGAATTGCGAGGCAGGCTTGAGCTTTCCCGTTGCCCCGGAGAGCAGAAGCCCGCCGGGAGTATCCGGTCCCGGCGCGCGCAACAGGTCCGGTCGCCCGTCGCCGTTGAAGTCCTGAAGCACCCCGCCGGCGTGGGCGTGAATCGGCTCGTCGGTGATCTGCTCCTGGTGGTACTTGCCGACCCGGTCGTTGAGAAACAGGCGTGCCGGCCCATCCTCATTGAACACGACGAGGTCCGTGTCGCGATCGCCGTCGATATCCGCGGGGGCCAGCATGATGCTTCGCCGGTCTTCGCAGGCCACCCCGGCCCCGGCGGCGATGTCCGTGAAGGTGCCGTCCGCGTTGTTGTTTAACAACTGGTTCGCCCCGGCGGCGTTGCAGACGTAGATGTCCAGATCGGCATCGTGATCGGCGTCGAGAAAGACAGCGGATACGCTGCTGACGTTGCCCGGGCCTCCGGTGGCGGTTGCTGCGGTGACGTCCTCGAACGTACCGTCCCCGCGGCCCTTGAATAGATGATTGGAGCCCGCGCAGCAGACGAACAGATCGATCCTGGCGTCATTGTCGAAATCGCCGAACGAGCATGAAACGGCATTCCGTACCGCGGCGAGCCCCGATTTCGCGGTTGCATCGGCGTAGTCGCCGTCGGCTTCGCCGAGCAGCAGCGCGACGCCTCGCTGCGCGTCCATGAGTGCCGCCGTCGTGGCAATGTCCGGATGACCGTCGTCGTTGACGTCCGCCATCGCCAGACCGACGCCATGCTTGGACAGGATCCCCTCTGCCACGTCGATCTGCGACTCGCCACCGGGACCCGCCAGGATCAACTCCTTCGACCCTTCCAGGAGCGTCCGAGCCGGACCCGCCCCCAGCTCCCCGCTTGCCACCGTTGCCCCGGGTGTGGGCGACATCGGTCGAACCACCGCCAGGGGTCCCATTTCCTGATATTGCGGCATCACCACGGTTTCAGCGAGGGGACTCGCCCGGAGCCGGTTGAATTGCTCCTTGTAACCCTTGGCCTCCTCCCGTTTGCCCTCCTGGAGGGCGACCCGCATGAGGTGGTAGTAGGCGCTGACCAATGCGGGATTTTCTTGGATGGCCCGGTTCAGCTCCGCCCGGCACGGCCGACCCAGATGTTCCTTGCTCCGGGCCAGCAGGTACCACGCATGCGACTCGTGAGGGGCGGACTCAAGCACCTTCTCGAAGCAGGGGAGGGCTTGCTCGTCCTGGCCGGCGTACATGTGAACGATGCCGCGGGTGTACAGGGCCCGCAGGTTGTCAGGCGCTTCCTGGACGACCTTGTCCAGTAGCTTTTCGGCCGCCTCGACGTCGCCCTTCGCGCAACGGTTGAACAGGGCGATCGCCAGATTGAACCGGGCCTCGGTGAGCTTGGGGGCGAGCTTGACCGCCTGCTCGAATGCCTCGGCCGCCTGGGTGTATTCGTATTGCTCCATGAGGGCCACCCCGCGGTTGATGGCGGTCACCACGGGGTCGGCGGTGCGCCAGGGGTGGTCCGGCCCGGCGGGCGTCTGGGCGACGCACACCCGCCGGACGCCAGCAATAACCACCAGGAACGAAAGAGACAGAACGACCGGACTGCGAACACATCCGCGGGTGCACACGATATCGTTCTCCTGAAAGCACGGCACTGGCGAACTCCGGATCACGGCATTTGCGTCGCCTTTGTCCCGGGGTCGGTTTCCACCGGTGCGATCCGACTCAGCTCGGCCTGGATTTCCGAGGCGTTACCCGCGACGACGATGGTGAGCCGCCGCGGGTCGAGCAGGCGAATCGCCACGCGGTTGAGCTCAGCCTGATCCGCGGTGCGGGCGACATGTCGCAGGTAATTTGAGTACCAGCGTTCGGGCAAGTTCCAGGTAACCAGATCCCACCACCGTCGGGCGACCTGGGCCGGCGTTTGCAGGGCCATCTGGAACCCGCCGATCAGCGTGTCTCGGGCATTTTCGAGTTCGTTCCCGGTGATCTCGCCATCGCCCAGCCGATCGATCTCGGCTAGGATAACCTGGATGGCTTCGGCCGTCTTGTCGGTCCGCGTGAAGGTCCGGATCTCGAAGGCGGCGGCATCAGCCTCGACATCGAAGTAGCCCTGCGCCCCGTAGGTCAGCCCCTTCTCGATCCGCAGCGACCGGTTGAGCCGGCTGTCGAAAGACCCGCCGAAGATGTGGGCCAGCAAACGGGCAGCGGCGTAGTCGCGATCGCGTCTGGACAGGGGCACCACCTGGCCGATACGGATTTCGCTCTGGACGGCCCCGGGCTGGTCCACGAGCAGGATACGTCGGCTCGCCGGTTCGGGCGGAGGGGGATACTCTTCTGCCTCCACTTGCCCCTGCCAGTCGCCGAACCATCTCTCGGCCAGCGCGACGGCCTGCTCGGCGGTGACGTCACCGGCGAAGATCAGGCTCGCCCCGCGGGGGGCAAAGAATCGCTGGTGGAACTGCACGACTGCCTCGCGGGTGATGTTCTTCAGTGATGCAGACGTCCCGGTCGCCGGCTGGGCGAGGTAGTTCTCGCCGAACAACGTCCGGGCAAGTGCCCGCGACGCGGTGATCGAAGGGTTCTCCTCGTTGATCGCCTCGCGAGCGGCGGCCCGCGACGAGAAGCCAATCACCTCCTCCTCCGGGAACGTCGGCTCGCGGACGACCTCCGCCAGGGTCTCGACCGCCAGGTCCAGATGCTCGGCCAGCGTCCACAGGGTGATCGCGGTGCTCTCGTGCTGCACGGACTCCGATAGTGACATCGCGTGGGAATCGATCCGCTCTGCCAACTCGTCGCCGGTGTGCTTCTTCGTTCCCCGGCGCAGCGTGGCGGCGGTAACAAAGCCGAGCCCGGGCCGGTCCGGCCGATCGTTCCTACCCCCGATCAAGGAGTTGAAGGAAACGGTCACCGCGGGCACAGAATGGTCGGTGAAGACCACGACCTGCAAGCCGCTGGCCAGTTTCCGCAGGGCGGGAAAGGGCAAGTTGACCGGGCGTGGCGGCTCGCCGGTCGGCATCTCCGCGGGCGGCGGCAGATCGGGGATGTCCTCGCCTGCACCTTCCGAGGTGTCCTGGACTTCCGGTGGCGGCGATGGATTCTCGTCCGGACGGATGACGACGGTGGTCCGGTTGTCGGGCGTCAGCACCCGCCGGGCAACGGCCAGGACTTCGTTGGCCGTAACTGCCCGAATGTGATCGAGGTCGGTGTTTACCCGCTCGGGATCACCGAGCACCACCGTAGCGTAGCCCAGCAGGCTGGCCCGGCCGCCGACCGTCTCACCTTGCCGCACGTATTCTGCCACCGCCTGGTTCTTTGCCTTATCGAGTTCGGCCGGCTCGATGCCCTCGGCCAGGATCAGGCGGATTTCGTCGAGCATCGCCTGCTCGGCTACCTCGACCGTGACCTCCGGCTTGAGCGTCGCCGACAGCGTGAACAACCCGCCCTGCTCCAGCGCGTAATCGTGGGCGTAGACGTCGACCGCCAGCTCCTTGCTCTGGACGAGGTGCCGGTAGAGCCGGCTGCTCTGTCCGGTGGACATGATGCGCCGCAAGATGCTGAGCGGGATCGCGTCGGGGTCCGGGGCGGACGGGGCATGATACGCGAACACCACCCGGGGCGACGGGGCGCGGTCGGTGATCTCGACCCGTCGCGGCCCGGTCATGGGTGGTTCGGTGATCGCCACCCGGGGCGGCTCGGGCTGCCGCGGAATCGCACCGAAGTACTGCCGGGCCTTGGCGGCGACCTCTTCGTGCCGGACCTCGCCCACGACCACGAGTGTTGCGTTGTTCGGTACGTAGAACTTCTTGAAAAACGCGCGAAGCTCATCAACCGTGGCCGCATTGAGATGCGGCATGTTCCCGATCGGCGTCCAGCGGTAGGGGTGGACCTGGTAGGCGCTGCCGAACAGCGTCTCGTAGAGCTTGCCGTAGGGGCGGTTCAGGCAGCGCATGCGGCGCTCCTCCTTGACCACCTCACGTTCGGCGGCGAAGTAGTCCTCGTTGATCTTGAGGTTGGCCATCCGCTCCGCTTCCAGCCACAGTGCCAGGTCCAACTGCGATGCCGGCAGCGTTTCCCAGTACACCGTCTGGTCGAAGCTGGTGTAGCCGTTGACCTGTGCTCCATAGCGGCTCAAGTACTTGAAGTGATCCTGCGGCCCGATCCGGTCCGTGCCCCGGAACATCATGTGCTCGAACATGTGGGCGAAGCCCTGGCGCTCGGGGTCTTCGTCCTTGCTGCCGACGTGGTACCAGGCCTGAACGCCGACAATCGGTGACCGGTCGTCCTCGAGCGTGATCACCCGCAGCCCGTTATCCAGCCGATCATCCCGAAACTGCCAGCGGTCCGGTTCTACTGCCATAGTGACGGGGTCTCCCAAGAGAACCTGTACAAGGAGGATCTGTCCGAGGGCCCGGTAGAACATACGCAGATTGTATCCCGGCATAAGGCGGGAGCAAACCGGTCCGGTCTGTTACGGGTGCTGCCGGTGTTGCCCGGCGGGCTCGGGGGGCGACCCGGTGCCGGCGAGGTCGCCCGCGGAGGTGGTACCGCCCCCGGAGGTCTCGGCCAATTGCGCTTTCAGGAGGGCGGTGAGCAGGGGCTCTATCTCGTCGGCGAAGGCACGATGTCCCGAGGGCGCAAAATGCATGTCATTGCGCAGGAACAACTCCTCACCGTGTCGGCGGCGCTTCCTGAACGCCTCCAGCGGGTTACATACAACAATCCCGTGTCGGGCGGCGAACCGGCCGAGCACGCGGTATGGCTTGTCAAGGTCGAAGTCGCTCGTGTCGTACCGGGTGTACGCGAGAGTCCGGGTCAGGGCGCGTCTGTCCACTGCCTGCAGGGATGGGATCAAGGCCAGCAGCAGCCGCGCGTCATGAGACCTCGCGTACGAATCCAGCCGGAGGATGTCGGCCTGCGTCTGCTCCATCGCATCCGCAATCCTGGGCGGGCAGTCGATGAGCGCTGCGTAGAGGTTGTTGTCGAGTTTCTCGAAACCCGCGAGCTCCTCTTTGAGCCCGATCCGGACCGCCGCCAGGGTAAGGAACCTGTGCGAGTTTATGCACTCTATGCACCATGCGTAAAGACAGGAGTGACTGTTCAGGAACTGTTTCACGGGTCGGAAGTGCCCGGGTCGGGGCCCCTCGATCCGCGCCCGGGCCACGGGCGGGCTTTCATCTCGCTTCTTGCTCTCGGCGGCGGCGTGTACGGCATGGGCCGGGATGTCATTCTGACACACGGCGACGATGACGACCTGGGGCTCATAGCGCATCCCAACGCGCTGCAGGTAGCGGAACTCCCTCTCCAGATTGAAGCCGGTAACCCCGAGATTCACGATCTCCGTGTCGGGCAGACGTTGTTCGAGTACCTCGGTGAACACTTCGTCGTCGGCCACGCCGTGACCCCAAGCGAAGGAATCGCCGAGCACCACGACACGCCTCACTCCGGGTGGCTTGGGGACGGTGTACTCGCGGTCCCGAAGCCCGCGTGAGTTCGTGGTGAACGCGGCCCCGAATCCCGGGTGGGTGCCGCGCATGTTGGGTCGGGGCAGCCAGCCACACTCCTGATCCGGCTGATAGTACTTCTTCAGATCGAACATCCGCATTTCTTCCCGAGGACGTTCCCACGTAAAACGAACGACCACCTCGCCGGCAGCGCAAACGAGTGCGATCGTTGAGACACTGACCGTCAGGCGCATCACCATCCGTCTGCGGCGCGAGGTCATTGCCCCCGCCCCGGCACGCCGGGGCGAGTCCTGATCCGCACTCCCCGTTTCCTCTGGTCGAGCGGCCCTGTCGATCGTAGATGACTCACTCTTTTTCACGACCGCGGGATCTCCTGCCGCTGTTTGTCGCCGTTGAGCTGGTCGCGGTGCCCGCAGGGTGGGGTTCACCGGCCCGCGCCCCCCCGTCTTATCGGCGAATGCGTTGCCTGGCTTGCCCTGAAGAACTCGGAGCTGGTGCCGTTCTCGCTGAGGCAGTCTCGTGCCCGGGAGCGCATCGACGTCACCTCTCGGACCGCCTAGAATGCCATCGGGCAGGTGTATCTGCGGTCCGCCGTCGCCGGGTCTGGCGCGGGCGGTCTGGCGGTGGAGGTAAACCGTGGGGCGGGACAACTGGACTTCTCGCGGGCGGGTTGAGGCGGCGCTGAGTCACCGGGAACCGGACCGGGTGCCGTTCGACCTCGGCGGGTCGGTGCTGACCGGCATCCATGAGCAGGCTTACCGTCGGCTGCGACGGTATCTCGGCTTACCGGAAGTGGAGATCGAGACCGAGGACGACAAGCAGCAGCTTGCCGCCGTACACGAAGACGTCAAGCAGCAGCTCGGAGTGGACGTCTACGGGCTCAACCCTGGCAAAGCCCGCAGTTTCACGAAGCCGTATTGGAGCGAGGACGGCTATGTCAAGACCCGCGATGAATGGGGCATCGAGTGGTGGAAGCCGCAGGACGGCGGGCTTTACTACGATATGAGGGTCCATCCGCTCGCCGGCGTCGAGCGGGTCGAGGAGTTGAGAGGTTTCCCGTGGCCGGACCCCCTGGACCCGGGCCGTTACGAAGGCCTCAGCGACCGGGCCGACGAGTTGATGAACGCCAGGCACGTGGCTTACATCCTGGGTCGAAATGCCCCGGGCATCTTCGAGATCGCCCTGTGGATGCGGGGCATGGAGGACTACTACTGCGATCTGATCGCAAACCGCCCGTTGGCTGAGGCCCTGCTCGACATCGTCTGCGAAATCAAGATGAAGTACTGGGCCCGGGCCCTGGAGCTCGTCGGCGAGAACGTCCTGATGGTATCCGAGGCCGACGACCTGGGCGGGCAGGATGGGCCGCTCATTTCCCCTGAACTGTACCGCGAGGTGATCAAGCCGAGGCACACGAAGCTGTTCTCGTTCATCAGGAAGCATGCCGCCCGCGACGTGAATATCTTCTTCCATTGCTGCGGCGCGGTCTCGTCGTTCATCCCCGATTTGATCGAATCGGGCATCGACATCCTCAACCCCGTACAGGTCAGTGCCGCGGGCATGGACACGCGGGAGCTGAAGCGGGCTTTCGGCAAGGACATCACGTTTTACGGTGGGGGGGTGGACACCCAGCGGGTGTTGCCGCGGGGCACGCCGGACGAGGTCCGCGACGAGGTCCGCCGGCGGATCGAGGACCTCGCCCCCGGGGGCGGGTTCATCTTCACCACCGTGCACAACATCCAGGCCGACGTGCCGCCCGAGAACATCATGGCCATGTGGGAGGCGCTGCAGGAATACGGAGTGTATTCGTGACTGGGAGGCCCTGTGTGTCGCGCGAAGCCGCAACCGGCCCCGTTTAGCCGCGACCCAAAGGGGAGCGCCTTACTCCTGCGCTACAAACGCGCCAGCGCGTTTGTTCTTCCGGCAGGTTGTCTCCCTGGCACTTCCGGCTTCGCGTCGGCACTAATCCGGCGCCTGATGCACGAACCGATCGGGTCGGGAGTCCGCGGGCGAACAGCTCGGTATTGAGTCGGTCGAAGTGGCCGGGCCCAACCGCGACCCAAGCGGACAGCGCGACGACGGCAACGATGGGATCGCGCTTGCAGCGTGGTCCGGGACCTGTCATTTCAGGATCTCCACCACGATCGTGCAGCTCGGGTGCTCGTTATCGAGGGGGATGCGAATCTCGATCCGGTCCTCGGCTGGGGTGGACCGGCCGTCCTTGCGATAGGGGTTGTGGCGCCGGGCGGGCCAATGCAGCGTTGCCGACGCCGGCAGGTGCAGCCGGTATCCGGCGTGAGTCACCTTTCCGCCCACCTGATCGGCGGACCAGTCAACCGCCGCCTCACCCAGAACGGCCTTCTGCCCGGCGGCGGTCTCCAGTTGTCCGCCCAGGTGCGGAATGAGCGTCAGGTGGGCGGCAACGGGCAGATCCGACTCCGTCGTCGCCTCGACTACGCAGGCCAGCGTTCGATCGTCCCTGGGGCAAACGCGCACGCGGCAGGCTGATGGCCCGTAGGTCAAATCCAGACCGGGGTCGGGCTCGCGAACCAGCTTCGCGGCCGAGGGAACGTGGTACAGCTCACCCTTAGGGATGAAGTCCGGGTTGGCGTCGCCCTTCTTGTGCTGCAGCAGCGTCATGTCCCCCACCGTGAAGTTGCTCCAGGCGGGCTGAAGCTTGGTATTGCCGCCGCCCAGTATGACGCCGGTCTGGTCATGGTAGATGCTGACCAGGTTCTGCCGGTCTTGTATCCATCGTGATTTGTGGATCGGGGCGGTGTAGGCGGACAGGCAGACGAACCACGGCCCGCTTCGAATGGTGGCGGCCCGGCCCGTGCCGTCCTCGGTCAGCACGAACATCTCGCGCGGTTCGGGCGGCGGCGTCTGGGCGACATGGCCCTCTTGGCCGTAGAGCAACAGGGACGCGATCAGGTCCGCCGGCAGCTTATCCTTGCCGTATCGCGCCCACTGCTCGCTCAGATAGGCCCGGCCAATGGGCGTGAACGTGAACCCGACGTTGCCGGTGTCAATACCCTTGTGGTAGGGGTTCCGCTCGTCGATGGTCTCGACCCGCTCGCCGTTCGGGTAACGGAAGTGGTAGTGGAACCTCGCGCCTTTCTCGAGAGCGGGCAGGACGCGCTTATCGCCGGACATCGCATAGTACGTGCCCAGGGCATCCATGTAGACGAAGTTGTAACCGACGACCGGACCGATGTTCTCCGACCAGTAGCCGCCCTCGGCCTGCTTGCCGGCGACCTTTATCAGGAAATCAGCCGCCTGCTCGCACCATTCGGGCCGGTCCAGCACCTTGCCGGCGACGTACAGGCCCATTGCATGATGGGCGGGTATGTTGTGCACGTGGCCGAGTTGCGTCTTGCTGATCCCGGTGTAGCCCAGCACCAGCGCCCTGGCCCAGGCCTCGCGGCGATCGGGCGGCATGTCGTCGCGGATCAGCTCGTATGATCGCACCCATCGCGAGTAGGTCCACGGCATCCAGATCTTGCCCCACGTGCTGCCGTCCTTCTTGCGAAAGACCCATTGGCCCTTCTCGTCCGCGTCCTCGATCAGGGCGTCACCCGCCTTCACGAGGACATTGAGGAGCGTGGCGTCCTTGTAGTACCGCTTGTCGCCGCGCTTGCATGCGTAGGCGACGGCCAGCGGATACATCCGGTTCTGATCCGTGGAGATCCAGATCCCCTTGCCGAATCTACCGGTGTCGGCATCGAAGGTTCTCAGCAGGTCGGGCACCTGCCTGGCCAGCCCGCCCGCGAGAGCGTCCTTGAAGCTCAACTCCGCCCCTGCCGCCGGCCCGGCGACCAGGAGCGCCGATGCAACGATCAATCCTCGATACACCATGGCAGTTTTCTCCTTTTGGTCCACACCTTCAGTCCACAAGTTGCGGAGCGATCTCGCGTCGAACGATATCGAGGTCTTCGGGGAAGTCGATTTCGCGGCAGGGCAGATCGCTGATGTCTACGGGGGTGAGTGTCCAGTCTGCGCAAAGGCGGTCAACGGCCCGCTCGAAGTAGTCGTCGATGACCCCCTCGGTCTCAACCAGCGTGGTGAGCGTATCGACGAAGGCCGGCGCGAGCTGGCGCCCGAAGCGGGCGATGCCCACGAACTCACCCAGGCACCGGGCGGGATCGAGCTTCTTGCCGATCCGCGCGATGCGACCATTGCGGACCACGACCTTGACTTCCTCCTCACCGCAGGCGGCGGTCTCGACCGCCAGCACGGACGATGCGTCGGCTGAGTGCAACCTTTCGATCAGCCGGTGGTCGAACACGACGTCGGCGTTCGCATAGAAGAACGTGTCGTTGATGTGCGCGCGGGCCAGGTACAGCGAGTAGATGGTATTGGTCTCGGCGTAGCGCTCGTTGACGATCAGGGTGAACTTCCCAGGCTGATCCGCCAGGTGGCTGCGGAGCTCATCGCGGTCATGCCCGACGACGACGACGAACTCACTGACCCCGCCGGCGCGAAAGGCGTTGAGCTGCCGGTGGATGATGCTCGTGCCGGCAATGTCCAGCATGCACTTGGGGCCTGGCGCCCCAAGCCTTTTGCCGGCACCGGCGGCAAGAATGATCGCTTTCATCCGTTTGCCGGGTAATCCAGAAGCACCCGCTCGAACCGCTGGAACGTCGCTTCGCCGGGGTTCTCAACGATACCGGCAATGGCGGCAAAGAGGGGGACCCGCAGCCGCAGGGCGGCCATCTCCGAGACCGCGGCGGCGGTCATCGCCCCTTCGACTACCATGCCGACCTTCGCCAGCGCCTTGTTCAACGGGACCCCACCGGCGAGCAGTTGCCCGAGCTGGAAGTTCCGGCTGTCAGGGCTGAAGCAGGTCGCCACCAGATCGCCGAGGCCCGCGAGCCCGAACACGTGCGCGGTCGAGATCCCGAGGAACCGCGCCACCTCCGAAATCTCCCGCAGGCCGAAGCTCAACATCAGCCCCATGAAGTTGCAGCCCATCCTGCGGGCCTCAATCACACCCGCCCCGATCGCGAATACGCCTTTCATGGCCGCACAGAGCTCGACATCGACCTTGTCGCGGGTCATGTCCAGGTGGAACCGATCGCTGCCCAGGGCCTTGGCGATGGTCAGGAGTACGTTGACGTCCTCGCAGCCGAGCACGGCCTTCGCCGGTCGGCCGGCGGCGATCTCATTGGCGATGGTCGGCCCCGACAGGACCGCCACCGTCGCCTCGGGCAGGATCGCGGAGATGACCTGGCTCATCGTGCGGAACGTGGCCCGCTCCAGCCCCTTTGACGCGGTGACAATCGGGGGGTAGGCAGGCCCGGGTTCCTGGCGGATGCGGTTTGCCACGGCAGCGATCTGCGACGAGGGCACAGCAAGAACCACGATGTCTTCTACCGTCAGCCCGGACGAGAAGGCCACCTCCACCGTGACCGAGCCCCGCTGGGCGCCCGCGACCTTCTTGAGCGACGCGCGGGTCGGCTTGACCAGCTCCTCGGATTCACACCACATGCGCACCGGCTGCTCGGGGTTCACCAACCCGGCCAGCGTCGATCCCCAGTTCCCCGTGCCGATGATGACGATGCTCATGGGACTTCCCTTACCGTGCAATCTCGCAACGCACTGGCCGAACCGCGGCGCAGGTTATGCACAGGTTATATATGGGGGCCTCGTTGCACGCAATGAGCCGGCGATACCATCGTGCAAGCGTGTGCGAGGCGACTACGGCACGATGGAGCGCCCGCCGTCGATGCGGATTACCTGCCCGGTGATGTAGTCGCCGGCGGTGACGAGGAACCGGACGGCGGCGGCGATTTCCCCAGGGGTGCCCTGGCGGCCCAGTGGAACGCGGGCAATGAGTTGCCGCCGGAGGTCCTCGCGGCAGGAGTCCGGGAAGACCGCGATCCCCGGTGCAATCGCATTCACGGTGATTTGCGGTGCGAGCTCGCGGGCGAAACTCCGGGTCAGGCTTTCCAAAGCGGCCTTGGACGCGCAGTAGGCGTCGTGATGCCGGATCGGGCGCTCGGCGTGGATGTCGGTAAGGTTGATGATCCGCCCGGCACCGGCGCTGCGCATGAAGGGGACCGCCGACCGGGTCAGCATGGCCGGGGCGAACACATTGGTGCGGAATATCGCCTCCCAGGCCGCCAGGTCGTTGCGATCCAGGGGCGTCTCAGTGAACACGGCTGCGTTGTTGACGAGAATGTCGATACGCCCCAGCGCTTGGATGGTCTGGGCCACCATCTTCGCGGGCGTTTCCGGATCGGTCAGGTCGCCCCTGACCAGTGCGACGCGCCGGCCCAGGGCCTCGATCTGCCGGGCGAGATCGCGAGCGGCTTCGGTCGAGGTCTGGTAGTGTACGGCGAGGTCACAGCCCGCATCGGCCAGTTCCACCGCAATCGCCCGGCCAACCCGCCGGGCGGCGCCTGTGATCAGCGAGACTTTGCCGGTCAGGTCCATCGAAACGACCTCTTCATCCCGGGCATGGGAAGCTCAAGGTTCCCTGCGGGCTGCTGCCCGCTTGGGCCTTGGCGGCTCGCCACTGCCGGAACTGCGGGTTTTTCCGAGCCGGCGCCTGTGATGCCGGTGGTCTGACCGAGCACACCGGGCTCGTAGAGCCCGGCTCCGAGCCGTGAACGACGCCCGCGGACTCCACGTTGGCGGAGCGCTAGTGTATGGGTCTGACGGCCCATCGGCCAGCGGGCCCGGTGCCCCGGGTGTCCCGGCAGGCAGGAAGGGTCCAGGCGGGCCGCCGGCAGGTTTTCGGGCCCCGGACGAGGGGCCTCCCGCGGCCAACGCCGGTAACTGTTTATTCTTAGATGACTTAGGTGAGTTGCCCGGCGCCAGAAACGCCCTTGGCGCCCGCCGGCCGCGGCACCTGGCCCGGCCCCGAAGAAGATCCTCTTCGATTTTATTTGCTGAACAGCCGATCTTCCCCTAAAATACCAACGTCAGGTGAGTATGCCCAACAAGGGTTGCCGCGAAGGGAAGCGAGTCGAACACAAGCCCCGGGTGGGGTGGGATCAGGCCCGGCTTCGAGAGGAATCCACCGTAGCGATGGGAGTAGCCATTCTGTGAAGGCAACATTCTCATTGACCAAGGTGATCCATCTGGCTCTTTGTGGATCGCTGCTTCTGGCGGGATGCCCAGGCACGGCCGAGATAACCGACGGTAACTCGGTGGCCGGGGTCACCGTCGAGGGGATCCAGGCTGGCGGGGATCAGTGCCATGAACCGGACAATGCCGAGGCCCTGGTGAACCGGCTCCTCGAACTGGTCAACGACGCCCGTACGAGCCGGGGCCTGCATCCACTTACGCTCAACCCGGTGCTCAGTCAGATCGCGGACGATTACTGCTGCGAGATGATTGAAGGCGAGTTCTTCGACCACGTCAATCCGTATACGGGTGCCGGGCCGGGCCAACGAGCGATCAATGCGGGCTACGTTTTCCTGGCGATGGGCGAGAATCTTGGCGGCGGTCAGTCGTCGCCCGAGCAGGTCATGACCGAGTGGATGGACTCGACCACTGGCCACAAGGAGAACATCCTGGCCTACCAATGGCAGGAAATCGGTATCGCCGTTCGCGCTGGTGGTGAGTACGGCGTGTACTGGGTGCAGGAGTTCGGCAACCCTCCGTGATCGCGCCGGTCAAACGCGCAGTTCGAGAGCACACTTCGGTGCCGGCAAGTTCGTCTTGGGGGCGGGGCGGTCAGCCGGCTTAAGATCCAGGACCCTGCGATCGGTCAGAATGCTCCGCGGCGGGACAGCACCGCGGGCACGGTCTTGATCAGGATTTCCAGGTCCAGAAGCAGGCTGCGGTGCTGGATGTAGTAGAGGTCCAGAAGGACCCACTCGTCGTACGGAATCTCGCATCGCCCGCTGATTTGCCAGAGGCAGGTCAGTCCGGGCTGGACGGAGAGTCGCTTGCGCTCAGCCGAGGTGCCGGCGCAGACCTCATCGAGCGGCAGGGGGCGAGGTCCGACCAGCGTCATTTCGCCTTTGAGCACGTTGAAGAGTTGAGGCAACTCGTCGATGCTGGTTTGACGCAGCAAGCGGCCGATCGGCGTGAGGCGGGGGTCGTCGCGCAGCTTGAAGCAGGGGCCCCCGGTAAGCTCGTTCCGGTAGTTCAGCACGAGGCGATCCTCCTCTGCCCCGTTGTACATTGAGCGGAACTTGTACATGACAAAGGGCCGCCCGTGGCGCCCCGCCCGGCGCTGGCGAAACAGCATCTGGCCGGGGCTCGTCAATTTGATGGCGACGGCGGTGGCGAGCATGAGGGGCCAGGTCGCGACGATCAGCAGCGTGCCTATCACGATGTCCACCGCTCGCTTCGCGAGCAGGTACAACCGCTCACGCAAGCCCGCCGAAGAGATCTCTTCAATTATCGGGGGGGCCGTTTCGATGGCGGGCTGCGCCAAGGCCCACGCGACAGGTCCGGTGTCCGTTCGTCCCATTGTTCTTATCCCCTCTGGGTCGATCTCACGGTCGTGTCTCGGTGCCGATAAGAACTGTGGATCCATTCCCGCAATACCGCCCACAAGAACCGTGAATTCCCTACCAGATAGCGTCGCCAGCGCCGGGCCGGCTCGTGCATGAGGCGGTACATCCATTCCCCGCCGCATCGGCAGAGCCAGTCGGGCGCTCTGGGCTCGCGACCGGCGAAATAGTCAAACAGTGCCCCCACGGTCCAGCAGACGGGCACGGTCAGCTCGGTGGCATAACGGGCGACCCACGATTCCTGGCGCGGGCTTCCCATGCCGACGACGAGCATATCGGCACCGCTCGCGTTGATCCGTTGGATGACGCTATTGGATTCCCCTTCCTCAAAGTACCCCCGGTGCGTTCCCGCAATGTGGAGGGTCGGCACGCGCCTCGCCAGGACGTCGGCCGCCGTCCGGGAAACCCCGTCCGATCCGCCCAGCAAGTACAATGAGATATTCTCTCGCGCGCATCTCCGACAGAACGCCTCAAAGTAATCGGCTGCGCTGAGCCGCTCCGGAATCCGGCGGCCCAGCCAGCGCCCCGCCCAGACGACGCTCATGCCATCGGCATACAACAGATCGGCCGTCGCTAAAATCTCACGAAAAGCCGCATCATTCAGGCTCAAATCGAAGGTGTGCGCGTTCAGGTAATGCGCGCAGGTCCGAATACGCCCTTTCGCGCGCGCAATCAGCGCGTCGATGAGTTGCCCCTGCCGGATCGGACGAATCGGGAACCCGCAAATGGTCACCGGTGGGGGCAGATCATCATGCGTTTGCAACTGACTCACGCAGGAGCCTCCCTCCAGCCGACGAGCGTTCGGCGCCGGTACGTGTCCTATAGAGTCGTTCGTACAAGCCCTCATATTGACTGGCGATCCGGTCCAGAGAGAACCGCTCGCGTGCCCACTGGCGGCCCTGGCGGGCGAGCCGGCGGCGCAAGGGCTCATCGTCCAGTATTCGCATGATCGCAGCCGCCAGGGCTCGGGCGCGGTTGGGCTGAACGACAAGCCCGCTGTGCTCGTGCTCGACCGCCTCCGCCAATCCACCGGCACAGGTAGCCACCACGGGCAGGCCGGCGTTATACGCTTCCAGGATCGCGTTGGGCATGCCTTCCATCAGCGACGGGAGCACGAACAGATCGCCCGCAGACAGCACGGCGTCAATGTCCCGGCGAAAACCCGCCAGACGCACGACGTCGTCCAATCCCGCGGCACGAATCCGGGCCTGCAGGGCGTTCTTCAAGGGACCGTCACCGACGACCACGAATCGTGCCGCCGGCTGCCGGCGGTGGACGATCGCAGCCGACCGGATCAGCACGTCAATCCCCTTCTCGTAACTGAGCCGAGCGATCGAGAGCACAAGGGGTGACGAATCGGGTATGCGCCATTCGTCGCGGATACGTTGTCGTGCCGAGGCGTCGGGCGGTTCGTCCGAGAAGGTTGTGCCCGTATGGACCATCGCCACGCGATCGGGCGGCCACCGCAAGCGCTTGATCAGGTCGGTGCGGACGGCCTGACACACGGCCAATGCATCGGTCGCCAGCGTCCGCGCCAATTGATCGAGCAGGCCGTCGAGTCGCCGGACCTTGTCGCGGCGATAGGGTCCGATCGCGTAAACGCTGGACAGCACGACCGGCACGCCCGCCAGTCGGGCCGCCAATCCGCCACAAAGGTCCGCACGGATCAAATGGGTGTGCACCACGTGGGGTGACAGCGATCGGATCAATCGGCTCACCCGCGAAACGGCCGCTAGACTGATCTCCCGCCGGGTGCCGACGTTGAACGTCGGAATGCCCAGATCGGCGAACCGCTGCGTCATCTCGCCCCCGCCGTACAGGCATGCGATCGCGGGCTCGAACCGGTCCCGGTCCAACCGGCCGATAAGCTGATGCAACCACTTCGTATCCGTCTTGATCTCAAACGTCGAGACCAGATGAAGCACCCGCACCGCCGGTCGCCGGGGATTCCAGCACCGTTCGTTCCGTTGATCGCCCATCAGTCAAGTCTACAAAGTGAGTACCCCATATAACAAATGGGATGGCGCATTTCCTCTTGTGAGGTCTATCGGTTTTTCCCGCGACGGGATTACCGGTCATCGCGGCAACAGCACCGGGAGTCCAGAAACCGGGGTGCCCCCCTGCAAACGACCGGGTCTCGGGCGGCTCGCCCCGCGGAACTTCAATCCGTAGCAGGCGACCGGATTCTCGGACCGTGGGAACCATTCCCACCTCTCGCCCGTTCACTCATGACCACCCCGATGTGGTTCATCCGACTAAAGCGTACTTTGCCTCCCCAAGCTTCGGAGTCCACTACGCGGCCTTGGCGATATGGCCGTGGCCAGAATATGCGACTGCCTGACCGTGGCCCGGGCATCGGAGGTCTTGGGCGTCTCGAAGGATAGGCTCCCCCGGTGGGACCGTGCCGGAAAGCTCGAAGCTCGGAGACACCCCGTCACCCGCTACCGGCTGCACCTCAAGTCAGAACGCGACGATTTCCTTCGTCGCCTCAACGACGGGGCCGCCTCAGCCAGTCGGTCCAGGCATGGGAAGAGGACGACGAGGAAAGCCAAACGCATGCACCAGGCCTGTGTGACCGGCCAACACGGATTCGCGCAAGCGACACCTGCCTCGACTACAATGCGACCATGGCACGGAGCGGCCGACCGTTGAGCTTGTTGGGGATGACCTGGCGGAATCTGTTTCGCCAGCGGGTGCGGACGTCGCTGACGGTGGTGGGCGTGTCGGTCGGGGTGGTGGCGATCGTAGCGTTCGGCGCCATCGTGCGGGGATTCTGGACCTCGACGGACGCCGGAATTCACACCGGCGACACCGATCTGGTGGTTTACCAGTCCGGCGTCGCAGCCGACCTATTAAGCACGCTCGACGAAGCCCAGACCCGTGACGCCCTCGCTGCCGATCCAGATGTCGCCGAGAGCGCTGCCAACTTGTGGCACGTCCTGCCTGTGGAGGGCATGCCATTCTCTCTGGTTGTGGGCCTGCACCTTGATGAGTTCAGCTACCGTTGCCAACAAGTGGTCCGCGGGCGCGGAGCTCGGTCCGACGACGAGGTGATCATCGGCACGATCGCCGAACGGGTGCTGGGCAAGAGCGTCGGCGACAACCTGTCACTGGGCGGCCAGCCACACCGCATCGTCGGCGTGTTTCAGACCGGCGTGGTGTTCGTCGACGGCGGCATCCGCCTGACACTGACCCGCTTGCAGAATCTGATCCGCAAGCCGGGGCAGGTGACAAGCTTCCAGGTCAGACTGCGCTCGGGGGCCGATCCCCACGTTGTCACCGAACGGATCGAACGCGATCATCCCGACCTGGTGGCGATCGGCAGTGCCGAGGAGTACAAGAAGGTCGAACAGGGGCTCGAGATCGCCGACGGCATGCTCTGGGCGGTCAGCTTTATGGCGTTGCTCATCGGCGGGATTATCGTTGCCAACACCATGTGGATGTCGGTTTACGAACGGACGCGCGAGATCGGCGTGCTACGGGCAGTGGGCTGGTCCAAAAGGAGCGTGATGGCCATGATCTTTCTGGAGTCCGTCGGCGTGGCCCTGATCGCCTGCGTGCTGGGCTGCGCCGGCGGCGTCGGGCTGGCGCGACTGTCGACCACTTTGCCCGTGGCGACGCAGTTCGTGGACCCGGTGTTCAAGGCGTCCCTGTTCGGCCTGGCGCTGGCGGTGGCCGTCCTGCTCAGTGTGCTGGGCGGCGCTCTGCCGGCCTGGCGGGCCGCACACATCTCACCCGTCGAGGCCTTGCGACATGAATAGCGACTCCGAGGCGCCGCCGCTCGCGATCCACGCCCGAGGACTCGTCAAACGGTACGAGCAAGGACGCATCGTCGCCCTCGACGGCCTGGACCTCGACGTGAGAGTGGGCGAGTTCGTCGCCGTCTGCGGCCCGTCGGGATGCGGGAAATCCACGCTGCTCAACGTCATCTCCGTCATCGACCGGCTCGACACAGGTCAACTGAGCGTCTGGGGCCGGTCGCTCTCCGATTTGGGCGAGGCCGACGCAAACCGGTTTCGGTCGTCGGTCGTCGGCCTTGTTTTTCAGTTGCACAACCTTCTCCCCCGCCTGACCGCGCTCGAAAACGTCCAGGTTCCAATGCTGGCAACGAGCCGCGACCGTGACGCCCGCGTCCAACGCGCCCGAGACCTGCTTGCCCGCGTCGGATTGGCTGACAGGCAACACGCTCTGCCAACCGTGCTCTCCGGCGGCGAGCGCCAGCGGGTCGCCATCGCCCGGGCGCTGGCCAACCACCCGAGACTCTTGCTCGCGGACGAGCCGACCGGAGCCATCGACTCCAAGACCGGCGAGAAACTCTTCAACTTGCTGACCGAGCTGCAAGCGGATTTCGGTACCACCCTCCTGGTCGTCACGCACGACCACCACGTGGCCGCTCGCGCCAACCGCGTCGTTCACATGCTGGACGGTAGAATCATCGAACGGGCTGACCGGTAGTTCCCCCGCGAGGCAAGCAAGGCGGCTCCGGTGCGTCACCGCCTCCGGGTCATCCGCGGTGAGTTTCGTTCACAAAGGTGCAACGCAGCTCGCCCTTGCCTACCGGCATGGCCCACGGCAGCGCCTCTCGGGCGTTCCCCTGGGACATTGAGACACACGGACCGAAGCGGCAACCGCCCCCCATAGGCGACCCCCGGTACGCTTCCGCCGGATGAGCCCCCGATGTTGCGTCGGCTGCGTGCGGCTATAATGCAGGCCTTGGAGAAATGATACCGCCTGTCAGGACACCACGTAATGAAGAAGCTCTACACGAAGACCGGCGACGGCGGGGAGACTTCGCTCGGTGACGGCACCCGCGTGTCGAAAGACCATCCCCGTGTCGCTGCCTGCGGGGAGCTGGACGAACTGAGTGCGATCCTGGGCTGGTGCCGGTCGGCCGGCGGTGGGGAGGCGATCGTGTCCCGAGTGGAGCGCATCCAGCGGCAACTGCTGAGCCTTGGGGCGGAACTGGCGACGCCGGCGGAGTCGGGACAAGCGGACCGGATCGCCGCGGCCTCAGCGGAGCAACGTCGCCGGCTGGAGCGCTGGATCGACGAGGCGACCGAGGGTCTCCAACCGCTCAAGAGACTGGTGCTGTGCGGGGGGACGGAGCTTTCGTGCCGGCTTCACCTGGCCCGGACCTGTTGCCGGCGGGCGGAGCGGGCGGTAGTCGCTCTGGCCCGATCGGCGGCGGTTCGGCCGGAAGTGATTGTCTATCTCAACCGGCTCAGTGACCTGCTCTTCGTGTGGGCTCGCCGGGCCAACCACGAAGCGGGCTGTCCGGACGTTACCTGGGTGCCAACCGAGTGACTCCAAATCCTTCTTCAAGCGTGTCTGAGGAGGCCGGCGGGTCCGGCGGCGCGGAGCGGGGCGGCTTGACCACCCTTGACCGCGTGATGCTTGCCGTCGTGGTCATCACCCTGGCCGGGAGTTGCCTGCTGATCAGCTCGGGCCGGGGAACCGAGGTGGGTCATCGGCCCTGGGGGCCCAACTCGATCCTTCGCATTGCGGCGCAGCTCTTGACGTTCAACTACCAGTATCCCACGCAGCGGGGTGTCGAGGTCAAGTGGCTGGTTGAGGGGTTGGGGGCGGCAGCGGCACTGCTGGCGGTGGCCGTCGCGTGGTATACCCGGACCGGGCGTCACGACGAGGGCGGGGCCGCCGGGTCAGTCGAGCCTGTCTCTGCGGACGAGCCCGCCGGGCCTGCGGGGGTCTTATCCGAGATGACACCGGCGACCGCGGCCCAGGTTGTGCTGCTGTTGTTTGCGGGATGGGCCATGCTCAGTGCGTTATGGGCGCCGTGGCCGGCTGGCGCCCTGGCGCAGGGCGTTCGGCCACTTATAGCAACCGTCTGGGCGATCGCTCTGGGACGGGCGCTGGGACGGCGGGGGGCACGTGTGGCGGTACTCGCGCTGGTGGTCGTCCTGACCACGACGGCGGCGGTGGGGGTCTGGTACTTCTACGAGCGGAACCCCCAGCAGCGGCTCAAGTTCCCGATCGGCAACCCGATCTTCCTGGCGGCGTGCCTGATTCCGGGACTGACGCTGACGGCGGCCGGGTTGGTCGCTGGCATGGCAGCCGTGGTCCGTCGCGCTCGTGGTGCCACGTCCGAGAGCAGCGCCGTGGAGGCTCGACCGGGCCGGGCCCGGGGTGGATGGTGGCTGCCGGTGGGCTCGGCGATCGGCCTGGTGGTAATGGCGTGGGCCTTCACGCTGGCCGACTCGCGCGGACCGATGGTCGGTCTGGCGGCGGGCACGATCGTGGCAGCCTACCTGGCCGCCCGTGCCGCGGCGTCCCGGCGACTTCGGTCGGTGATCCTCGCCGTGCTGCTGGTTGCGATGCTCGCAGGCGGAATGTGGTTCCGGTCGCAACTGGCGATCGAGCACCAGGGGCGGGGTGCGACGATCCGGCTTCGTCTTTACGCATGGAAGTATGCCCTGGGGCTTTTCCTGGAACGGCCGGTAAAAGGCCGGGGCGAAGGGGCCTATACCCTACTGGCCACCCGGATGTCGAGGGGTGACGCCCAGCACGATCCGGCCGCCTTTCCCGCGGTGCACTTGGCCCATGCCCACAGCGAGTGGCTGGAGATCGTGGCCAACCTCGGGGCGGTCGGGATCGCACTATGCGGCACGGGGCTGGGCATCACTTTCTGGTCCGGGACGATCGCGCTCCGCCGCAAGATGGGGCGAACCGATTGGTGGTGCCTGATCGGCCTGGAGGCGGCGCTGGTCGCCATCATTGTGGAAGAGGCGGCCGACGTGGCCTTGCGCAAGCCCGGGTTGCCGATCATCTTCTACACCGTGATCGGTCTGATCTGGGCGATGTCGCGCGGAGCCGAAGCCCCAACCGCCAGGCCCGTTCGCGGCCACGGTGGCCGGGCCAGAACGGCGGTACTGGCGGGGGCCATCGCAGCCGCCGTGGGCATCGCGGCGGTGGCACGACGCGATTGGGTGG
>Ga0307434_1000403_pt1 | contig 30446 bp, 50 predicted proteins | sample SalMarWE160220MG_FD_202156 | JGI IMG/M metagenome (GOLD analysis project Ga0307434, IMG submission 202156) | Salt marsh sediment microbial communities from the Plum Island Ecosystem LTER, Massachusetts, United States - WE1603-220 | ecosystem: Environmental > Aquatic > Marine > Intertidal zone >... | reverse complement strand
GAGTGGTCCGAGTGGTCCGAGTGGTCCGAGTGGTCCGAGTGGTTCTGACGGGGCGACGGGCCCGACAGGGCCAGCCGGTGAGCAAGGTCCGAGTGGTCCGAGTGGTCCGAGTGGTTCTGATGGGGCGACGGGCCCGACAGGGCCAACCGGTGAGCAAGGTCCGAGTGGTTCTGACGGGGCGACGGGCCCGACAGGGCCAGCCGGTGAGCAAGGTCCGAGTGGTCCAAGTGGTCCGAGTGGTCCAAGTGGTCCAAGTGGTCCAAGTGGTCCGAGTGGTCCGAGTGGTTCTGATGGGGCGACGGGCCCGACAGGGCCAACCGGTGAGCAAGGTCCGAGTGGTTCTGACGGGGCGACTGGTCCAACTGGTCCAACTGGCCCCGCTGGCGCGACTTGGAGGGGTAATTGGTCGGAATCGACAAACTACTATGTCAATGATTTGGTCGAATCGCAAGGATCGTCATACATCTGTATCCAAGACCACATTAACCATGAGCCGCCTAATTTAACCTACTGGAATCTTGTCGCGCAAAAAGGAAAGCGCGCTATGCTTTGGCTAGGTGCATGGGATTCTGGAGTAGGTTATGAGGTCGATGATGCAGTCTCATATAATGGATCAAGTTATCTTTCGATTCAAAATAACAGTAACCATCAACCTGATGAGCATCCTGAATCGTGGGATTTGTTAGCGAGTGTAGGTGCGACAGGTGCAACAGGTGCGATAGGACCGCAAGGTTCACAAGGTGACACAGGCGCAACGGGACCTGCTGGTGTAACTGGTCCACAAGGTGCTACTGGTGCGCAGGGGGCAACCGGTGCGCAAGGCTCAGTTGGAGCAACAGGTCCGCAAGGGGTGACAGGTCCACAAGGCGCAACAGGTCCATCAGGTAGTCAAGGACCCCAAGGTGAGATAGGTGCAACAGGCCCCATCGGTGCAACAGGTCCACAAGGCGCAACAGGGCCGTCGGGTAGCCAGGGACCACAAGGTGACACAGGCGCAACTGGTCCTGCTGGTGCAACAGGTTCACAAGGCGCAACAGGTCCATCAGGTAGCCAGGGATCACAAGGTGTTACAGGTGCAACAGGGCCGCAAGGTGTTGTTGGCGCTACTGGTGCGACAGGACCAACTGGTCCTCAAGGCATAACGGGTGTTACGGGAGCTACAGGTCCCGTTGGTCTCGATTGGACGGGTGAATGGGGTTCTGAAGTATACTACAATGTCAATGATGGAATAGCATGGGAAGGTTCATCATATATTGCTACATCGAACAACATTGACAGTGAACCGCCATCTGAAGACTGGGATACATTAGCCGCAGCCGGCGAGCAAGGTGATACAGGTCCTACTGGAGCACAAGGTCCTACTGGTGCGACAGGACCAACAGGCCCGACTGGTCCTGAAGGTGACGGCGGTGCTACTGGGCCTACTGGGCCAACAGGCCCATTATTTATGGCCGATGGAACTGCTGCCTCTCCTGGCTTGCCTTTTGCGGCCGATACTGATACAGGTTTCTACCGACCCGGAGACAATAATCTTGGCATTGCTTGCAACGGGACTAGTGTTGTCATTATTGATTCATCTGGTGTCACGGTTACAGGCTATGTTTATGGGAATGGTTTCCTATTACGTACTGATACGGACACTGGTATCATTTCAAAGGCAGCCGATCAGCTTGATCTGGTGGCCGGCAATGTAACTATTCTTGTCGTCAACACAACACAAGTGATCGCTAAGCAGCCATTGTATATTGTTGATGGGTCTGCTGCTGCGCCTGCAATTTTGTTTGCGGCCGATATGGACACAGGATTCTATCGCATTGGTGATAATCATCTGGGCATCGCCGCTATTGGAGGCATTCACACCAATGGTCGTTACACGTCAGACGATGCGCTTGCTTATCAGACGGCGCTTATGGAACAAGGTGAGCAACCAGGTTTGTATTGGTCCGATCTTGGGCAGCAATTCAGTCAAACCCACATATTCGCTATTGCTTATCTCGGGAACGGAATCGCACTGGCCGGCACTTACCCAGACGGAAAGATTCTTCGCTCCACTGATTACGGTGCTACGTGGTCCGATCTTGGGCAGCAATTCAGTCAAACCCACATACGCGCTTTTGCTTATCTCGGGAACGGAATCGCACTGGCTGGCACAGCTTCAGACGGAAAGATTCTTCGCTCCACTGATTACGGTGCTACGTGGTCCGATCTTGGGCAGCAATTCAGTCAAACCCACATATACGCTTTTGCTTATCTCGGGAACGGAATCGCACTGGCTAGCACAACTCCAGACGGAAAGATTCTCCGCTCCACCCTCTAATTTTAGACATTTGACATGCATCTCAGGTCTGTTTAGAGATGACTAATGGAATTGCTCCCTGAATACAGCACGTATGCTATCCTGACAGATAAAATCTGGGTTGATCCGGATTTCAACTGTCGCGATCGCTTCACGCCTGAGTCGGTCAAATCGCTTGCGGACGATATTCAGGCATCGGGATTGAGCTACCCACTACTGGTGCAACCGTGGGATCAACATCCGCCACACAACTACCGGCTTATCGCCGGCTTTCGCCGTCACGCTGCCTGCCGGCTGCTGCGGATGGTGAAAGTCCCCGCAATGGTAACCGAAAAGGATATTACAGAGTTTGAGGCTCACAAACTGAACCTCATGGAGAATTTGGAGCGGAAGGACTTGAACCTCTTGGAGGAAGCCAAGGGGATCATGAAGCTGTTTCCGCGCGGGGCCACCGCACGGGAGATTGCCAAGGAACTGAACAAGCCCGTCGCCTGGGTCTACCGCCGGCTGAGACTGCTTGATCTGCCACTGGATGTGCAACTGATGTTCGCTTCGGGCAGATTGGTCCAGAATGACCTGGACGTTGTATTGGCCCTCAGAGACGATCCTGAGGCAGCCAGGGCGGCTGCCTGCGAAATACTGGACGCCAGGCTTGTATCGCCGACCGAGGCCCGCCGGGTCCGCACACGGCTCCAGAGAGGGCGTTACGTGACGGACGGCCGGAAGACGAAGAGTCAAATCGGCAAGATGATCGGCGTGATGTTCGAGTTAGGTATTCATGGCCTCCCCACCAGGGTGGCCGCGTGGTGCGCCGGCGGCATCTCCGATGACCAGTTGACGGCTGATTTGACGCGGTACGCGGTTCGATATAAGCCCGGCCAGACGAGAAAACGGAAGAAATCCGTAAAATCGGAAGAAAATGCGGCGGGTGACGGGTAGTTTTGTCGATCTATCTGATAGAGGAGAAATAACCGGCATGGCCGTTACAATTGAAACTGACGAGTTGGGCATCGACATTACGCGCCAGACGACTGGCACCACGGTCCTTATCGAGACTGAGGATGAGGTGTTGCTGGAGCTTGAAGTTGTCATCCCAGAAAAGGGCATCGTGAAGGTATCCGGTACTGAGCCTCGTTTGAAGCATCCTGTGCTGGGCATCCTGTCCCATGCCTTCTCTGGCGACAAGAAGACTCAGCTTGACCATTGGATCGGTATGCTGTTGTGCTTGTCGCTGAGTTTCAAGAACGGTAGCTACGAGACCAAACCTGTGATTCATGCGTCCATGCGCGGGCCAGACAATACCTGGAGTTACGATGTTTTTTGACCCTTTTGATTGTGAGGTGTACTGCGATGGCTGAGACCAAAAAGATGGTAGTTGAAGGCGACGTGACGTTAGCTTATCTCATCGGTGAGCGCGACGACAGACAAGTGTTGCTTCAGGACAAAGGTGCGGTGACAAACGGCCCAGAAACAGTGCCTTCGAGTCAGCGGCGACTGGAAGCCCTCATCTGTGAAATGTTGAAGTTCCCCGACGAGTCCGAATTCGACGCAATGTACAAGAAACTGGATGATCTCCGCCAGAAAGGTCTGCGTCCGGCTGAAGGGCAACCGGATGGGAAGCGTGAGAATGTCAGACTCCGAATCACTGTTGAAGTGCTCAACTAACGTCGGAGGGGTGTTGGAAGGGCCGTCCGCGAAGTGAGGCGCGGGCGGCCCCTTGGGGTCTACTGAGAGGCATCTATGCGCTCGAAACTGTACATCGACTCTGAAACCTGCGGATTGCACGGCATGGCCGTGCTTTTACAGTATGCACTTGATGATGGGCCGATCACGCTCTACGACCTTTGGTACCGACCTATTCGAGAAACACTGGCACTGCTGGAGTGGATGACGCAGTTCACCGTGGTCGGCTTCAACATGGTGTTTGACTGGTTTCATGTTGTCAAACTGTACACCATCTTTCGTCTGTGTGACCCGGATTGGATTCCAATAGAGCACATTGATGAGATTGCCATGCTTGAGCCGCAGGGGCAAGACGGGCCGTGTATTAAACCTGAGGGCGTATTAGACCTTCTTCTCCACAGCCGAAAAGGCCCGATGCAAGCACTTATGGGCCGCGACGATGTGCGAATCAAGCGTGTGCCCGCAGTCTTGGCGGATGTGCTTGCCGCTGAGCTTGAACAGCGGGTTGAGATTGACAACATCTTTTTTGCCAGATCATTTGATCCTGAGGCCCCAAAGTGGCGAGTGTACGATCGTCACGACCGCAATGGCGACTTGGACCCGGATTTCAAGGATGTTGTTCTGAAGTTCAACCCTGCCGGCGGTCTGAAGTTTCTGGCCGAGCATGTTCTGAAACGTCAGCCCAAATATCACTACAAAGACGTTGAGCCGTCTGTGCGCCCGAAAGAAGTGGGCTATGCACCGACGGCTCTTGCTATGTCCACACCTGAAGAAGATTGGGTAGTTTACGAGAAGGGTAAAGACGGCAAACCGAAGCAGTCAGGTTATGCCTGGCCGGGCGTATTGAAAGAAGTCGCTGAGCACTGGCGTGACAGAGAGGATGCGCGAGATTACGCCTCACACGATGTGATCTACCTACGTGATCTTGACAAACACTTCGGCTACCCTGAGGTTGATGACAATGATTCCACCTTGACCTGTATGGTCGCGGCAGTTCGCTGGCACGGCTTCTCTATCAATGAAACCGGCGTTCAGCAACTTCTCACAGACGCCCAGGCTGTCGTTGATGCCTCTCCTGTCAATATCCACAAGCCGAGTGAGGTCCGCGAATACATCACGTGCGCCATGGACAGCATGGAGAAAGTGATTCTTGAGGACAGCACAAAGAAGACTAATCTGGAAGCAATCGGCACCTGGGAGATTGAAGAGCCCGAGCCCTGTACACGCTGCATTGAGATGCCAGTACAAGAGGACACCTGCCTGCGGTGCGGCGGTGCTGGCACGCTAATGCCAGGTATGCACCCGGCAGCGGTACGATCCAAGGAAGTGTTGAAAGTGAAGATTGCATCCAAGGAAGTTGAATTGTACCGAAAGCTACTGCGGGCCGGAAAGTTTCACGCTAGCTTCCGAGTTATTGGAGCACTATCTTCGCGCATGTCCGGGGCCGATGGACTCAACGCCCAAGGAATCAAGCACACCTCGAATGTCCGCCGTGTCTTCAATCTTGCCTGGGGCAACTATGTTCTCAGTCTAGGCGACTTCTCCGCCTTCGAGGTCACCATTGCTGATGCCGTGTGCGACGATGAAGCGTTGCGGGTTGAGTTAATGGCTGGCAAGAAGATTCACGCCTTATTCGGTATGGCTCTCTTCCCAGGTCACACGTATGAAGAGATACGTGCGACAGAAGGCACCGAGAATGACTTGTACACCAAAGGGAAGCAAGGCTTCTTCGGGTCGATTCTTTATGGTGGCAATCACCAGACGTTAATGAACAAACTCGGTGTCAGAGAATCAGATGCCATAGCGGCCATCGAAGCGTTCGGAAAGAAGTATAAGGGTGTTGGTCGGTGGCGGAAGCGCGTGTTTGATTCATTTTGTTCGATGCGGCAGCCCGGCGGCCTCGGCAAACAAGTCATTTGGGTTGACCCGGCTGACTACGCTGAGACGATGTTAGGTTTTCGACGATACTTCACGCTGGAGAACAAGATCGCCAAGTGTCTCTTTGCACTGGCGAATAAACCACCCCCGCTTTGGAAAAAGATTGGCGGCAAAGTCAAAGTATGCCGGCGTGACCGCGTGCAGACGGCAGGCGGCGCAGTGCAGTCCGCTCTGTATGGTGCGGCCTTTGCCATGCAAGCCGCTAATATGCGGGCTGCTGCGAACCACGAAATCCAGAGTCCGGGTGCTGAAATCACCAAGGCGGTGCAACGCAAGATTTGGGATTTGCAGCCAGCCGGCGTCAACGAGTTTCTAGTAGCTCCGATGAATGTCCACGATGAAGTGATCTGCGTCAACCGACCAGATATTACCAACCAAGTAGCCTCGGCCGTTCGGGAGGGAGTGGAGAGTTTCCGGTCCAAAGTACCTCTGATTGGTATGGACTGGTGTAAGCGAGCGGAGTCTTGGGCAGATAAACACGGTGTGGATGACGAGGACAACATGGTCATCATCACCTACAAAAAGTAAACACACAGGAGATTCACAATGCACGTTGAGAGTTACGCCGTTGAAGTGCAGAATTTGAACGGCGGCGATTGGATTGAGGATAGCCGCTTTATTCCGGACTACAAGTGGCAACTCCGCCGGTGTCGTGGATTGTTGAGCCTCTTTGGGTTGCTTAGAAAGGTACAACCTGAAACTGACGGCGATCGCCATGTCCTTGATCTCACCGCCAAGGCCGACGCAGTTCAACGCGCACGCGCGGCGATTCGTGAATATAAGCCACGCTCTGTTCGCATCCTCCGTATTTGGCGGGAAGGTGCTCGAATTCGGAAGTTCTCGATATGGATAAACGGCACCTGGCTGGAGTGAGCAATGGCTAGGAAAGGAAAGGGACCTGAGTGGTACATCCGCCGAGACATCAAAGAGATGCTCGAACTTCGCGGGTGGCATGTTGAGATTATGCACGGCTCGGCATTTCAGACAGGCATACCTGATCTGTACTGTTTCACTCGCCGGTGGGGCGAACGGTGGGTAGATGCTAAGAATCCAGAGCGCTACAGCTTCACGCGAGCACAGAAAGTCAAGTGGCCCACCTGGGAGCGAGTGGGCATTGGTGTCTGGATTATGGTGGCAGCCACACAAGAGGAGTATGACAAACTGTTCCAACCGCCAAACTGGCGAAGCTACATCAAACCAGGATGGAAGATGCCATCACAAGAAGAAATAGAACGCTTGCTGCGGGAAATGGAGGAACAAGGTGGGTAGACCGTGGGGCTGGAAGAAAACAACTCGGATGCTCGATGCTCGAAAGCTGAAGCGATGGTACAAGAAACTGATCCACCGCCGGAATCGCCGGAAAGCCAAGCTTAACCCTGAAGTGAAAGACAAACCACTAGACCCCTGGGCCATTGACTGATGGAGTCTTGAATGGAACTGCAAACTATGCCTAGTCGCGGTCTTTGCCTCCCCACATCGTTCGCGATGGTGTTTGATGTGGCGACCCGCGAGCTACTGAGTGCCTTGGATGACAACAACTACAACCAGGTAGTCTTTCCCGGCCTCCCAGAGCCCTTCTGTTGGCGAGGTTTTCATGTCCAGCAATTTGTACGGTATGCCGTCTCTCGCGGGTTTGCGGTCACACCGATTGAAGTAGCGCCGGCAGTCGCCCCGCCGCCACCATACCAGCGGCAGTATCAAAGGGTCCCGATCTATCAGAGCACAGAAGCCGCTACGCGAAGTTGGAGTTTGTTCAAAGAGACGATTCAAACTTCGCGCGGAGTGCTCACAGGCTATCTGTCAAAAGACGGTGGCAGTCCCGCAGGCCACGCCGTAGCGTATGAACAAGGGATCGTCTTTGATCCACGCGGACGATCTTTTCCCTACTCGCCTGAAGAATGCGAGGCAAATGATCTCTACGCCAATGCCGCTTGGCGAGTAGACAAGACGGAGACGCAAAATGAACCACGATGAGAGAAACGCTGAATTGGTTGAACTGTATTTGGCCGGTGATAGTGAGGCAGCCGATGAATTGATTATGAACAACATTGGACTTGTTAAAGCCACTGTTGACATCGTGCTTCGCCTGTGGCCTGGTTACAGGTATCTCTACGATGATCTCGTTGGCGATGGGCTTTTGGCCTTGACGCAGGCAGTGCGCCATTTAACTGCGCCGCCGGAAACGTCCTTCAAGAATCTTGTTATTGGTGCAGTGCGACTCGCTTTGTTCAAGGTATTTGAGAGGCGGGAGTGCCGGTACACCGATACCTTCAGTAACATAGAGATTAACAGCGAAGACCCGCTACTCGCTGTGGAGTGCGGCGATTTCGAGTTGCTTGAATGGCATGAGTTCTTCGGGGCGCAGTGCCTCACTGAGCAGGACAGAGAAATCCTCAGGCTTAATTTGGAGGGCTACAGTTTAGAGGAGACATCAACCATGCTCAGCGCACCGAGACGGTCTGTGTACCGCGCCTTTGCGCAACTCCGACAACGAATACAAGAGGCGGTCCTACAAGAACTTACGTAAACTTCGCGGAGATTTTGTGGCGGTCCACACCGCCAATTTACGATCTATACTGCGGAGGACAAAATCAATGATCTCGACAGACGACAGACGACAACGCGATCTCGGGCACGGCCCCTTGGAATACCGCGAGGTGGAGTTCATTCCTCTCGACTGGTTGGACAGGGCCGCCTGGTGGCCCGGCCTCACTGTCTTCAGTCGTCCAGTCAAGGTGCCGTACCACGCTTCCTGCCGCCGGCAAGCAACGCGCCGTGCTGAAGATAGCGTGGTCAGCATTACCCCTGTCGATGAGATTGAACGACTCCTCCGGGCAGCCTTGCTGCCTGATACGCCCTCCGAGCCCTTCCAGTCAATCGACGTGCCTGAAGGGGCCGGAACCAGCGGAACACCGTAGCTCAGTAGGTAGAGCGCTAAAACCGCTTCGTCACAACTCGCCTAGTTTCTGACGATGTGGGCCGACGACAAAGCGTTATCGACTTATAATCGAGAGGTCGCGGGTTCGAGTCCCGTCGGTGTTCCTTCCGGGCCGAAGCTTGACGGTTATCAACATCAATTTCAACCTTGAAGCGTGAACCACCGTTTTGCACAACTCGCCCGGATAATTCACCATCACTGCCGCCGCCAACCGAAGGGAGAGCCACAATGGCCGAGAAGCTGAACCAAACCGAAGCCCTGCGTGTGATCCTCAGCCGAGGTCGCAAGCTTACCATGACCCAACTGGTCGAATTGGTCGCCAAGAAGACCGGCCGCACCGTCAAGGCCGCGAGCCTGAATGTGTGCCTCAGCCATTTACGCGAAGATGGCGAGAACGTCGTGACCTATCGCGGCAGCCAGGCCCGTGACGGTGTGACCCGCTACGTCATCGAGTAATCCCGAACCAAGAGCGTCTTGGGGCCGAGACGGTCGGTTATCAGGCATACGACAATCCGATCGTCAACAACTTGCCCCACCTTTTCTGCTGCACGTGTTTCACCATGGCACGGATACCGGGGTGGGCGTCCACCCCGGTATCTTTTTCCCTGCGAAGAGAGGGACGAATAATGTCTTCACGCTACGCCCGCCACGTCTCCACCAAAGTCACACCTCAGACTAGCCCCGTTCGCGGTAAGAAACAGGTTCGCAATAAAGCCGGCGGCTACGTGTTTCCGGTCGATTGTTGGACCCGTCTTCACCGTTTCCTGATCCTGGGAAATGAAGGCGGCAGCTACTACGCCACCGAGAGGAAGCGGACGATTGAGACCGTCGATTGCATCGACCAGGCCCTTTCTGAGGACCCTCGGCGCGTCGTAGACACCATCGTTGCCGTTAGCACTGGCGGCCGAGCCCCCAAAAACGACCCCGCCATCTTCGCTCTCGCTTATGTTGCCGGCACCGCCGGGGAAGCTTGGGTTCGCAGTCTCGCTCTGAGCAAGCTTCCCAACGTCTGCCGCATCGGCACACATCTCTTCGACTTCTGCACGGCCGTCCAGGCTTTCCGAGGCTGGGGCCGCAGTTTGCGTGAAGCCGTCGCCGCCTGGTACACTGGCAGGAAACCGATGTCACTGGCGATGCAAGTCACCAAGTATCAGCAGCGCAATGGCTGGAGCCATCGGGATGTGATTCGCAAGGCCCATCCGCTGGCGGGCGGCATCACCAATGAAATCCTTCAGTATGTCGCCCAGCGGCAGGACTGGTGGGATCACAAGGGTGTCGATCACGACGGAGAGGTGACCCAATTCCTGATCGCCGTGGAAGAGGCAAGGACAGCCAAGGCCCCGCGTCTCGTCCAACTGATTACCGACCACGGCCTGGTTCGCGAGCACATTCCTACCGAGATGCTCAATGACGTGGACATTTGGGACGCGCTGCTGGAGAAGATGCCGCTCACGGCCATGATCCGGAATCTCGGCAAGATGACCAGCATCGGCGTCCTCAAGCCGCTGTCGGGCCGCGTGCAGCACGTGGTGGCCGCTCTGACGGACTCTGAGGGCCTGAAACGTCAGCGGGTCCACCCGCTTAACATTCTGATCGCCCAGCGGCAGTACGCCCAGGGGAAAGGGGACAGAGGCAGTCTGACGTGGGGCCCTGTCCCGCAGATCACCGATGCCCTTGAAGAGGCGTTCTATCTCGGGTTCGATGCAGTCGAGCCGACCGGCAAGAACTTCTACCTCGCGATCGATGTCTCGGGCTCCATGTCTTGGGCGAACTGCGCCGGTGCCCCGATCACCTGCTGCGAGGCTGCGGCCGTCATGGCGATGGTCGCCGCCCGAACCGAGCCGAATACCTACGTGGCCGGCTTCTGTCATCACATGGTGGACCTGGGCATCACTGCCAGGGATACACTGCAATCGGCCGCCGACAAGGCCCAGAAAAGCAACTTCGGTGGTACAGATTGTGCCGTCGCCATGCGAGACGCCCTCACCAGAGGGCTGGATGTGGACGTGTTCTGCGTTTACACCGATGGTCAGACTTGGGCTGGGCCACAGCATGTCTTCCAGGCCCTCCAGGACTACCGCCAGCGGTCTGGCCGCCCGGCGAAGCTGGCTGCTTTCCAGCTTGAAGGGAACAATTTCTCCATCGCCGACCCTTCGGACGCCGGCATGATGGACTTCAGCGGCTTCGACACGGCCGTCCCGCCGATTCTGGCTGACTTTGTACTTCAATAGAGAGGACTCCCATGCCGCCATCCGAAACCAAGTCACATGAGAAGAGCAATGCCGCCACGCTGAAGCGAGGCGACAAGTGGTCCCGGCACTCCTACGGAGAGGTTGTTGACAGCAATCGCCAGTCCGTTCTCGTGAAAAACGAAAACGGGCTGGAGTGGTCGATTGACGCTGGCCTCTTTGAGAAAGAGTTCAACGTCGCCGATCAGTTTCAGTCCGTGGTGAAGGTCAATCGTACTGAGATGGTCGAGAAGATTGTCGCATCGGCCAGGCTCGTGATGACCGTCAACTTCAGGAAGAAGCCGGAGCACAAGACGCTCGTGGAAACTGTCACGAGGCTATTGGATGGCGAGCTTTCTCGACCCAAGCCTCGGGCATTGTCCAGCTTGCTGCGAGATGCAACGGCCGGCGAAGAGCGCACCATGGTTGGTCGCCACTACGGCACAACGGACGACTTCGGCCGCCTTCAGTTCACCGCGATGGAGAGGGGTCGTGGCCTACGGCTGATTGATCCGCGCACCGTGGAGTGGGCGATCATCGACAGTGTAAAGTACGAATTGAAGTAACGCCCTCAATCAGGAGGAATTAACATGCGTCGTTACACTACATCTGTTGGTGGCTGTTTTGTGGGTGGCTGCTTTATGTGGGTGTGTTGGCTCATAATTGCGCTCGCCATCGCCGGCTTCTGTTTCGACTACTCACTCTACACCTACTTCGGAAAAGACATCCCGTGGTACGGTGATTGTGTTGCTGGTCTCTTTACTGCACCAATCAATGTCCCGGCTGCTGTCGTAGGATTTGTTCTGCGGTGCTGCGGCCTCGAACCGCCAATCTTTGACGTAGGATAGCACATGGCACGACGAGAATTTCTTCAGCTTGCGCACAAGTTTGACCCGTCAAAAATGAACGTCGAGGGTTGGTTCATCTCCGAGAAGCTCGACGGCACACGTTGCTTTTGGGACGGCGGTCTCACACGCGGGATACCAACAGAATTGGTTCCGTGGGCCAGTGTCACCGATCCAAAGACAGGTAAGCGAAAGGCAAAGATCAAGCCGCGCGCAACCGGGCTGTGGAGCCGTTATGGCAACCCCATCATGGCCCCGGATTGGTTCTTGAACCAGCTTCCGTGCTGTCCGCTTGACGGCGAATTGTGGGCTGGCCGTGGCAAGTTTCAACTCTGCCGGTCGATTTGCGCCGGCGACAATCCGGATCAGCGTTTCGATCAGATCGTCTTTGCCGTCTACTCCTCCCCGCCTATTGCCAGCGTCTTCGCAACCGGAGAGATCAAAAACACCAACATGGTCTGCCCCGTCGATTTCATCACTATCGAGCATTGGATTCGCAACCGTCTTGACGACTTCGACGGCGATTACCGGTATCTGCCGCCCGGCTCTCTCTTCCAGGATGAACTAAGCTTTCTCGACGAGAATCTTGAGAACAGCGAAGCATCGGTTTGCTATCTGCACCCACAGATGCAGGTTGTCAGTAACAACCAAGTCGATGCTTATCTGGAGCATGTGCTTGACGAAGGTGGAGAAGGTGTCGTCATTCGCAATCCGAAGCAACTGTGGGTGCCGAAGCGAAACCGAGGCATCTTGAAGTACAAACCCTTCAGCGATGCCGAAGGTACCGTAGTCGGCTTCACGTCTGGCCGCCAGACAACCAAGGGTTCCAAGTTGCTCGGGAAGATCGGGGCCTTGATCCTGGACTTCAAAGGCAAGCGACTTGAATTGGCTGGCTTGACGGATGAAGAGCGCACCTTTGCGGAATCCTACATGACCGAGTACGCTGAGCAGCACCCTGGAGTTGATATGCTGAATCACTTCGCCGGGAAGCACTTTCGTATTGGTCAATCAGTCACTTTCAAGTACCGCGAGCTTTCGGATGACGGCATTCCGAAGGAAGCCCGCTACTGGAGAAAGAGGTAATGGAGTGAGTGAAGCGACAGAGCTACGACTATCCATCGACAAGCTGAGCCGACTGATGGAGAAACAAGTGCGGCAGCGGGAACAGGCGTTGCGCCGCTGGCGTGACGCCAATCCTGAAATGGCCCGCCGCTGCCAGCAAGGCGCTATCAAATTCAGTGGGGCACTCAACGATTTGCTGGGCGATCTGTTGTCCGCTGTTGAAGACGAAGACGGGTTGAACTGCTTTATGTTGGGCGAATTCATTGACAAGTTCGGTCCGAGACTCACGCACCTGAACAACTTGATTCAGACCTTAACACAACTGGGAGGCTGACACAGTGGATGACATGTTGAATCCGGCTAACCCGTTAAGCCCGCTGAGTTCCGTGCATCCACTGAATACGGAAACCGAGGTTGTCGCCCCATTACCACGTCAGCCGCAAGGAATACAATTCGATCCGACTGTTGACTACTTGACCCTGGTACTTCTGGGTGTAGCAGCACTGCTTCTCGCGGGTTTGCTGTGGAAGCGATGGAGAGATCGGGTCCAGTGGCGTAAAATGCAACGCCTCGCAATCCTGGAGATGGAACAAGAGTTACGCGCCGAGCTTGACAAGCCGAAGCAAAAGCCAGAGTGCCAGTCGTGCTCCAGTTTCATCGGTTGTTCAATGGCGGGAGTGAAAACGTGCCCTCTAGTGCAACACTAAAAGAACTACGCAGCGAGATTCGTAAGCACGCGCCAACAGTGGGTAGAGCGTCTCACGCACACAACATCATCACCATACTTCTCCAACAAATCGACAAGGGGTATGGTAGGGCGGAAGCAAACAAAGCAATAGACGACTTCAAATTGATAAAAAGAGGCTGGAGCTACCAGCCGTGTGAGCATTGCGGCCACTGGCCGTGTGGATGCGGAGGGTAAATGGCACGATCCACTTACATCTATCTGATTCGGAGCTTCGAGGAGCACAAGGTGGTCGGGGTCTTTACCGTGAAGCATGAGGCCGTGGAATGGGCGATGCGAAACAAGTGGGGACCACATAACGCCGATCTCAGCCGGATTCGAGATGGCCTGCACTCTGATAAGACGGAAGTTGACATCCCGTGGCCGACCCCAGAGAATCGAGGTGCAGAGTGACCACTTGGGGATTGATTCGCACAATGATCCAACGGGGCTATCAGCTTGAGGCTGGGCCACATCACAAGGACTACCACGGCTTTTGGGCTCGATTCACATCGACTGAGATTGTGGATGACGCACCGGAATGTGATGATTGCGGCGCACCAGTAATCTTCGAGAGGTGGGATGGTGCCGGCCATGCGGAGACACCTCATCTGGCCGTCGTGATGGCCGCCAAGATTGCCCTCAGAAAACAAGTCACTGTGCCGCCGCCAGAGGAGTTCAAACTATGAGGGAGAAGAAACGACCACCACAACCGACGCACAGTAACTTCTTGGCACTCTCCTACATCTGGATCATCATTCTATTGATGCTCACAGGCGCAGGATTACTGTTCTGGAATTACTTTTCCTGAGGGAGATTCAATGTCAGTCAAGAGAAATCCGAAGCAAGAAGGCACCCCATTTTGGGATTGCATTGTTCAGAAAGGCGAGTGTCCGATGCAATGTAACCAGTGCTTCTACAATCGGCCGGGAGCCTATTATGTGCCGATCAGCGAGATGCCGCTGATTCCGGACCCAGAGGAAGTCGGCGACGGGATTGTGCGCATGAATTGCGGCCATGACTCTTCGATGGAGAAAGACAAGGTAATCGCTCAGGCTGCGGAGTATCAACATGCTTTCTTCAACACCTCGATTCCCGCCGGCCTCGGCGAGTTTCCCGGTCCTGTCGTGTTGACGGCTAACAGAAATGAGGAAGCGCCGGCTACTCTGCTAGCGCCACCGCCCAAGAATCTCATGTACGTTCGTCTCCGAACGTCCGGCACAAACCTCGATCTCGTAGACCTAGCGGTCGAGCACTACACGGCCTGGCAAGTACCCGTCATCATCACATTCATGGCCTACTACGATGTAGAACCACGGGTGTCGAGTAAGGTCTGTGCAGACATCGGTGGTATGCCAGAGTGCTACGAGTGGAAAGTGCGGCACATCAATTCGTACTGGTGCCCAACCAAACTTTTCATGCGGTATGTGATGAATCGCTACCAAGACAATCGTCTCGTCTCCATGTGCAGTAGCATCGGGTCAGCGTACTGCCGGGACTGCCGAAACTGTGAGACCCACTACCTTCAAACGCAGAAACGACTGCGAGGAGAGTAACAATGAAGCGCTTCTTTGGAGTTCTGTTGTTCACCGTCATCATGGGCCTTGCCTACTTCTTCATCGCCTCCGCATTCACGCAGCCATGCAATGGTGCCGAGATCACTGTGGAAGTCACGGCCGAGGTCGCACAGCCAAAGCTCACGATCAGCCCACCGATCCCCGGCAACATGGTTCGGCTTTCGTATCCGGATGAAGTCTACCGCATGACAGACGGCGAGTTTTACGCCTGGGCCACTGAGCAAAACGTCAAAGCCCGAGCCGAATGGGACGAGTGGTACAAGACTGCCCCGCCGCGCTGGATTGGCTACGGCGTGACCGACTACGAGCAGAGCCGCCGTGGTCGCTACTTTGGTTCCAACGCAGAGCGCGGCTCTGTCCGCTCCTATGAGAAGCGGTTCCTGAATCCGGACTATGTAGCCCGCCCGCTCACGATCATAAACCCGTACTGCAAACCCAGATCAAAACCGGCGAAGTTTCCGGTATTTCCAGTCTGGTAACAGGCAACCGTCACCATCAATCTGTCCGGAGAAATGACATGATTTCTGCAACGACACTCACCAGTCTGCTTGTGATGGCCTCCGCCGTCCTGATTCCGATCGTCGTCAAGCTGATCCTTAATCGGAGGAAGTTCTAACCCGCGACAAACGCTGAACAGAGAGACAATGATAATGTGGCAATGCCCACTGATACCGATCGTCGCTTGCGTTTTCTTCCTGGCCGGAGCATGGATGCAAGACCGCCACTGGCGGCGAAGGTGCAAGGATGCGTTAGCCATACTGGAGGCCACAAAGAAGAAAGAGGAGTGATGCTCGGATTCATTTGGCTCATTCTGTTCTGTTGCATGTTCGCCGGACCAGAACATCTCTGGTGGTGCGTGGTTTGGTGGTTAATCTTCTGTCCGAAAGGAAAGGACTAATGGCACTACGAATCAATTTCTACGGCGGCCCCGGCGTCGGCAAAAGCACCCTTGCTGCCAAGGTCTATGCCGAACTGAGTCGCGCGGGTGTCGTAACCGTCGAGATGGTCCGAGAGTTCTGCAAGCCCTGGGCCTACGAGGGGCAGAAGATGGACGCCTTCGATCAGGTCTACACCTTCGGCAACCAGCTTTGGGCCGAGCACCGCCTGTTCAAGGCCGGCGTCGGAGTCATCGTGACCGACTCCCCGGTGCTGCTTCAATGCGTTTACACGCACAGACTCGACGCTGATATTGCCGCCCATCTGAGGGGTGTAGCAGTGCATTACGAGCGGGCCTACCCGGCTCTCAACTTCCTCGTCCGGCGGAACGTGCCCTATCGTCGCGCAGGACGCTATCAGGACGAGCCTGAGTTGCAAGTGCTAGACGACCAGATCAAAGCCTGGGTGGACGACTGGGGCCTCAGATACACGCTGGTGGACCCTGACGAGACCGAAGTGATTACCCAGACCGCCAAGGAAGCCGCGTACTCCCAGCAGTGAGGACAAAATGAGCACAATCCGCATCACCGTTGAGACCATTGATTCGATCCATCCGCATCCCAACGCAGACCGGCTGGAGATCGCCCATGTTCTCGGCACTCAGACCATCGTCGGGAAGGATGAATTTCACCCGGGCGACGAGGTTGTGTTCTTTCCGCCCGACATCCTGTTGCCGCCGGATGTGTCAGTTGGTCTTGGCGTGCAGAAGTACCTGAAGCACGCTCTATGGGAAGATGCCGATGGCGTCCAAAAGTGCCAGTGCCGGGTCGCCGCCTGTCGGCTGCGCGGCATCCCGAGCTACGGATTTGTGGCCAAGGTCCCTGAGACAGTGCCGCCATTTCAAACTGACGACCTGACAGACTACTATCGCGCTGTCAAGTACGAGCCGCCGGTGAAATTGGCCATGACCGGCGACTTAGTGGCCGAGCCTCCGAATTTCCCGCGCTACACGAGTATCGAGCACTACTACCGCTACCCGCACGTATTGAAGCAGGGGACGCTGGTTCGAGTGACTGAGAAGACACATGGCACCAACTGCCGCCTCGGTAGTATTCAGTATGAAGGACTCACTGGTTTCTTTTGTGGGTCCCACAGGACAGCGCAACGTGAGGAGAGTGAGACAGGCCGAAAGTCGCTCTACTGGGAGCCACTTCGGTCCAATGCCAAAGTGCAAACAGCGCTCCAAGAGCTAAGCGTAGGCGGACGTGACGCCATAATCTTCTGCGAGATTTTCGGTCCGAGCATCCAAGACATGGACTACGGTGTCCGGCAAGGAAGGATCGACTTCCGCGTCTTTGACATTTGCATCGACGGCCGGTACATGGACTGGGGCGACTTGCATACGACTTGTTTGTACTACGGGCTGCAACTTGTCCCGATCATTTACATCGGGCCGTTTGACCCTGATCTCGTCGAAGAGTGGACCAACGGACCGACATTGCTTGCTGACCCAACTCACATCAAAGCAAAGTTCAAGGGAAGAGAGGGCTGCGTCATCACACCGACAACTGAAACCTACCACCCCGATGTCGGCCGCATCGTGCTCAAGAGCGTGTCGGCCGACTACCTCGATAGAAAGGGAGCACAGGATAATGGTTAGACGATTCATCCGCTGCCTGGTTATCGCTATCGTCGCAATGTTGGTCATCCCGATCATTGCAACATCACTCGGCTATAGCACCAATCATGGCGGAGTCATCGAACAACTTTGGCTTGACCGGGCCATCAATCACCTAGTCTGTTTGCGGCGGGGGTGCGAAGACCCAGAGCTTCAGGACGTGCTTGATTACACAATACGACGCTACAATCAAATCGGGCCATTCAACGTGTCTATTGGACGGTGTGACTGGTATCCACGCAGTCGCAAGACACTCGGACTCAATAATCCGCTCTGCCCTGGCGTCACACTTGACATCGACTTACTGACTGATTACTCGCTCCATACCGGGGCAATGGTACTCGTCCATGAGGCCCTACACGACTACCCACCGTACCTCGGACACAGCCACGTCTATCCTGTCATGGACAAGCTGGAGGCGTGGAGCGCTGTCAAGAGACCAGGCATACCGCACGGTCTCGATTCATCGTGCGTGCCGTACATTCCTTGAGGAGAACGACCATGTATACCTCTGAACAAATCGCAGGTGCGTTGGACTTTGCGGTCCTGCGGCCTACTGCCACTGAGCGTGATATTCGCGATGCCTGTGAAATGGTACTCGCGAACAACGTCCGCACAATCTGTGTGGCTCCAATCTATGTTCGCCTGGCAGTCGAATGTGGCGCGCCTGTGTGCGCTGTCATCGGCTATCCACACGGGACTACGACACCGAGTCAAAAGCGCAATGAAGCGCTGGCGATGATGGAAGACGGGGCTGTGGAGCTAGACGTAGTAATCAACTACGGCCGCTTGTTAGACGGCGACGGTGGTCCGGTCGAACAGGAATTGACCGCAATAATTGACGCCGCGCGATCGCGACATGTCATTGTCAAAGCGATCCTTGAAACCTGTTTCTACACCACGCCCGCTTTGGAAGCGGCCGCGCAATTTTGCGCCGAGCTAGGCGTCGATTTTGTCAAGACTTCCTCCGGCTACGGGTTGCATGGAGCCACGCCACAGGCAGTCAAAACCATGCTCAAAGCAGTGGAAGGAACTTCCACTCAAGTCAAGGCCAGCGGCGGCATTCAGTGCTACAACGATGCCGCCAAGTACCTGAGCCTTGGCTGCACTCGACTTGGAGCTTCTCGCTTCAAAGAACTACTTCCGTAGAGCCTTGTGAGGTACCAAATGAACAGACTTGCATTCAACCGTGGCTATTTGTGTGGCGCAATGGATCGCGTCCAAGACGGAGGGGTGGAATGGCGAGAATATCTCAAATCTGCTTTGGTGGATTTGAAGATTCTCTGGCTGGACCCAACCAACAAGCCAATCGACATCGGCATTGAAGACCTTGAAAACCGAGAGTATCGGCGGCACTGCAAGCAGAAGGGTGACTGGCCCGCTGTTCAGGCCGAGATGAAACAGATTCGCCCGGTCGATCTCCGCATGGTTGACATCTGTGACTTTCTCGTCGTCAACATTGACTTGGATGTCCATGCGTGTGGCACCTACGAAGAGCTATCCTGGGGAAATCGCTGCAAGAAGCCGTGCCTGGTGCGTGTGACACAAGGCAAGCGCGAAGCCCCTGACTGGTTGTTCGGTATGCTTCCGCACCAACTGATCTTCTCCACCTGGGATGAAGTGATTGCCTACTTGCGGCACGTTGCCCATGATAACCACGTGGACCATTTACGGAGGTGGATGTTCTTCAACTTCACAGGCGAGTAGCGAGGGTTACCATGCGACATGATTCAAGTACGCACCGCCGGTCGCTACTGAAGGGACTTAGTTGGGAGGCGATTTCGACGACGGTGACATTTGCCCTGGCCTGGCTTGTGTTTGGCCGCGCACTAGAATGTGCCGTGTTTGTGGCAGTTTGCTTTGCTATCAAATCGGTTCTGTTCTACTTGCACGAACGAGTTTGGCACCAAGTCTCGTATGGAAAGAGGTACGATGCGACAATCACAGAAGAAGAAGGGCAAGCGCCCGCGAACTAACCTGCAACCAATCCGTAACACCGGTGAGCGCGTTCGGCGAAATGCGACTTGCCCGTGCGGAAGCGGGAAGAAGGCGAAACATTGTTGTTTGCCGCGCATTCAAGCGTGGGAATCCATCCCACCTGAGCGACGCGCGGAGTTTATGACGGCGGTCATTCTCAACAGCGGGCAAACAGAAACGCCGGCCGAGAAGACCATCGCCCAGCTTGACCAAGTTGACCATGCTGCCGCCGAATCAATGCTTCCTACGGGCGATCTTCAATCGAACGTAGGGGCGGCGGTCGAGATGATGAAAGGTGAGGTAAAGTGAGAACACCAAAAGCACTCAGCTACTCAGCAATGACCAATCTGGAAAAGAGTCCAGAAGAATACTACATGAGCCACCTGTCTGAAGTTCGCTCCGCCCGCGAGCCGCAGACACCGCCGATGGCTGTTGGTTCGGCTTTTGACGCATACGCAAAGGCTGCGCTGCACGCTGCGGTATTTGGTCCGGGGGCCGACCCCAGTTACGAATTTACAGCTATCTTCGACTCGCAAGTCGAACCGCACAACCGCGACTTCGGACTAAAGGCCGGGATGCACGCCTTTGCCTGCTACCAATACTGCGGTGCTTTCAAAGACTTGTTGGATCAACTTCTCCAGTCAGTTGAGCCACCGCGATTTGAGTTCACTGTCACAAACTTGATTGGTGAGGTACCTTTCACTGGGAAGCCTGACTGTCGCTTCGTGTTGGACCTTAGCGAAGGGCTCATCCACTGCGTCTATGACTGGAAGGTGCGCGGCTTCTGTTCCAAGTACACCACCAGTCCGTCTAAAGGCTACGCCCTCTGTTTGGATTGCTTCAAAGCAGCTAAGCAAAGCCGCAGCCACGGTCGCGAACACGGCCTGTATCTTGCAAAGCAGTTTCGCGGCATGACGATCAACGCCGGCTACATGGAAACATGCGAGTCATCTTACGCCGACCAGTTATGTCTCTATGGCTGGCTTCTCGGAGAAGAGGTAGGCGACGAGAATGTCGTACTCGGAATCGAGGAGCTTGTTTCAAAACCAATGGGCGAGGGCAATCAACCGCAATTGCGGTACGCCCGTCATCGCGGCCTGTGCAAAAGCGACTACCAACACAAGCTTTTCCAACGAGTACAGGACGCCTGGACCCGCATCACTAGCGGTCATTTCTTCCCGGACATGTCATTGGAAGAGAGTCAGGCTCGATGCGAGCAGCTTGAGGAAATGGCTCTGTCCTTGGCGCAGAGCGCTAACGAAACTGACGACTGGTTCAACCAAGTGACCAGAGACCCATATCGAGGATAAGCACCATGCCGATCAATGAGCACGCTTTGAATGCTATCCGCACGGCTGATCTTACTGGACCCAATGTTGCCGCTCTGTTTGAGCGGATGACAGTCGGGGCCCAGGGTGTCGGGTCGTCTGGCGGGATGTTCATTCTCAACTATTTAGACCCAGACCAACTCCCGGTAGAAGGGGAGTTGGTTCCGGTCATCACGTTGTCGTTGAAACCATTCACCGTGAGGCGGCAGCCGCCGCGACCGATCGCTGAGTCCAGGGAGGTTCAATGAGCGCGTTTCTCGGATGGGTCGGATCAATCGGTTTTGCGATATGTGCCTTGCCACAAGTGATACAGTGTGTTCGTCAAGGTCATGCGCGGGGCTTGTCGCCCTGGTTCCTGGGGCTCTGGCTGACTGGTGAGATTTGCTATGTAACGGCCGTCTTGATGGAATTCGGCTGGGTCGCATGGATGATGGTCAACTACATCCTGAACATCGCGTGGATTCTCGTGATGCTTCGATACCTTGTCTGGCCGCGCAATGACTAGCATCGAAGAGTTTCAAAAAACACTCGCTGAACTTCACATCACAGAGGCGCAATTCAGGATGTGCGCCGCCCATGAGATGATGAAAGAGGCGGTAGCAAAACGAACACAGGCCGAGGAGTGCCTAGAAGAGTACCGCCGTGACCGAGAATTGAATAAAACGCGCCGTCGCCCATCACGTGAACACTGGGTCGAACTCAATTTTGACTCAGAAAGAAATCAGTGGGCCGCGACTTCACACGGCGTGACGGCCTATGGCGACACCCCGGAAATGGCGTGCGACAACTTCGATCATCTCTGGGTCTTCGGAGACAACGAATGATCCGACAGATTTTCATAGACCTTGACGATGTGCTCTGCACGATGGCACCGCACATGCTGCGGACTGTAGGATGCCCCATCGCCTCGGATGACTATTCCGTTTGGCCAGTTGAGTTCGGCTTTGAGATTGAGAAAGTCGCCAGTCAAATGCTTGGCACCAAGATCACGTGGGTTGACTTTTGGAATAGCGTCCCGGAGAATGCCTGGGTCACAATCCCAAAGACTCCCTTTGCTGACTGGCTGATTGATGTGTGCGCCGCAATGGTTGGTCGCCGAAACGTCTACATTGCAACCGCGCCAACGGACACGCCTTGGTGTGCATCGGGGAAAATGGAGTGGATGCACGCGAATCTCCCGTCCTGGCTCCACCGACAGTTTCTCATAACACCGTGCAAGTATTTGCTTGGTAACCCTGAATCGCTGTTGATTGACGACTATCCCGTGAACATCAGACGCTTTAAGCGTCGGCGCGGGCGGGCAATCACTGTTCCTCGGCCGTGGAATCATCTTCGCGGTCGCAACCAAGTCACTCACATTGGCAGGCAACTACTGAGGTCAACAAAATGAGCACTCTCCGAATTCTAGTCTATCACGGCAAGCACGGCGACGAGTATTGGCTGGCAGACACGCCCACCCGCGCGATGCAAGCACGCGAGATTCTTTTCAATCGACTTGATGAGCAGGGCTTCTACGAGTTTGATGAAGATGGACTACTACCAAAAGCGCGCAGTGGAGACGCACAGGCAATCGAAATCATTCTTGACAGCCGCAACGGCTGTGAGTACGAAAGTTGGCATTACGAAGACATCGAAGTACCATGCAATGGCGGCATCCCCGGCCTCGCGGAACTGGAAGGCTTCAACGCCTACCAAGTCTCAGCGCACGGGACCGCACAGTACCCGCCCGAGGCTGGTATCTTGTATGCGGCCCTCGGTTTGGCCGGCGAAGGTGGCGAGATCGCTGAAAAGATGCTCGCACTCATTGAAGCCGCCCTCCATGTCGCCAAGCACACGGGCGAGGTGGCCAATCAAACCAAGAAGATCGTCCGCGATGATGCCAGTGTGTTGACGCCGGAACGAAAGTCGGCCATTGCCAAGGAACTTGGCGGCATGTTCTGGTACGCTGCGGAGATCGCCACGCTCCTCGGGATCGACTTGGCGACCGTGCCAGCCATGAACCTGGAGCAACTGTACAGCCGCAAGGCTCGCGGCACAATTCAAGGCGACGGAGACAACTGATGAGAGAAGCTGAGCTACTCAATGCGCTCGCCTGCCACGACCCTGGCGTCGAAGTCCACTTAGACTCAAAGCGAGCGGCCGTGACCGCATTGTACAAGCCATCGCTCCGTGGTCTCGGCAAAACGCTTTTTGATGCGGCCTTTGACTTGGCAAAGCAAATGTATCGACATCCGGATTGCCCGCCGGATGTCGATGCAGCCCTTGAAGCCTACGACAACCGAACCAACATTCTGGCACTATGAGGTGAACTATGCAAGAAACCGTCAACAAAGTGCTCAAACTCGTAGCCGGCCTTGCAGTAGCCATCGGGGCCCTGTGCGCCTGGCACTTTTGCCACATCGACGGCTGGTTGGCCGCAATGGTCGGCCTTGGTGGTCTGGCTCTGGTCGGCCATGCTGTCGGGTACGATTTCGATTTCTGAGGTGCGCAGTGAAACAGAGTGACGAATTACGCCGGCTGCGAGAGGCTGTGAAATGGCTTGAAGACGGCTTGAAGCCTTACGCCATGGAAGAGAACTGGGGCACCCCCAATCATTCTCACGGCATGGGCATGACGGATCATCTATTCTACGAGAAGGCTGACACGCCGGGTTGGACGCTCGCTGCCAGACGACTACGGGAAGCCCGAAATGTTCTTGCCGGTCGCCAACCAGAAGACGAGGGACAATAACATGCCAATGTATGATTTCAAATGCCGGGCGTGTGGCCACGAATGCGAAGAGATCAAGTCACTGGATTCCAAGGGGCCGTACAAATGCCCCGAGTGCGGAGCCAAACGTCTCTCGCGGGTGTTCAATGCTCACATTGTTTTGATGCGTACCAATCGCGGCGACCCGAACGGGGCTCGCTTCAACCGAGGGAGAATTCGACGCTAGGGGTGATAGCTCAGTTGGGAGAGCGTCTGCCTTGCACGCAGAATGTCCGGGGTTCGAGTCCCCGTCGCTCCACTTGGAGAAGCAAATGAGAGAACGTCAACGACACGCGCTGCCGAACACTGTCCATATTCTACCGGGCGACATTCTCCGGTGTCGCGTTCAGGACAGGAAAAATAAGAAGGAATACACGTTCCAAGAACGAATTGGTCGGAGCATACAAGTTGACACGGTAGTCACTTTCGACGTTGATGAACCTGTGCTTGGACTGGTCGGTGGGATCGGAGCAATCTTTGGAAAGGCAAGCGAATAATGAATCCGTATCAACTCTTTAATGTGAACTGTCTCGACTTCCTGGCAGAGAGTGACCGTCGATGGGACACCATTTTCGCGGACCCGCCAGACAATATCGGCCTGAAGTACGACGCCTATGATGATAACCTCCCAGATAGCGACTATATCGACCTGCTCCGTAAGTGGTTGTTTCTTTTCACGGAGCGTTCGCGCTGTGTCTGGTTCAGTTACAATGCCAAGTGGTGGGCTCACGTCGGGCGCGTCGTGACTGAACTTGAAGGGCGATACGGCAAACAAATCGAAACCAAGCCGTGTGTCCAGATTTTCACCTTCGGTCAACACAACCACAATGATCTCGGAAACAACCATCGGCCACTGCTCCGAATCCGATGGAGCGATTCGCCGCTGTACCCCGACGCCATACGTGTTGAGTCATGGCGGCAGAAACATGGCGACAAGCGGGCTGACCCGAGGGGACGGGTGCCAGGCGATGTCTTTCGATGCGACGGAATAGATGATGAACTGGCGATGGCGATCTCTGACGATGATGTCTACGACTTCACGCGGGTTGTGGGAAACTCCAAGCAACGCCGCAAGTGGCACAAGACACAACTCAACGAAGGGCTTGTAGCGCGGTGCATCAAACTGACTACTGCACAAGGCGAGCATGTCTTTGATCCGTTCGGCGGAACCGGCACAACGATGCGAGTCTGCCACCAACTTGATCGCGCTTGTACCCTCACAGAAATCGACCGTGGCTACTGCGTGCATATCGCGGCCGAACATGAGATGGCCTATGCAAACGGCCACTGGGAAGCGTAACCAAAGTGAGTACAGTCGTACCAGAAAGTGGAGCAATGCCGAGCACAGATATTGATGGAAGCGTGATCGTGATCCTCTCAACAGAAGAGGCAAAGCGAATCTACGCACGGCTTGAGTCCGCCATGTCGCTTGATGAAATAGAGCGCGGCATCATGCGGAAAATCGAAAGGGACCTTGAACTATGACATTTGAGGAAGCTTTCATTCGGTACAGCATCCACCCAAAATTCTGGCGTGGGATGCAAGCACTGATTCTAGCCGAAGCCAGACCAACAGCCGAGTTGCAGGTGCGACTCGATTACATTGACAACTATCGTGACTGCCTGCGCGACTTGACGGCGGGGACGCGCCAGCAGCCAAATTTGACACCCGCCACGGTACCTTTTGAATCAATAGAGGTGCAACATGAACAACCCGACCGATTTCCTGGGCCGAGTGATTGTGGTGGGTGACATTCTCGTCTACCCCGTTCGACGAGGCTCGCGTATGTGGCTGAACCGCATTGAGGTGACGAAGACTGAGAACGATCGCATCCACGGCGTGAGTGACGCCGGGCGTCGTGTCCAGTTGACCAACCTTCATAACACGGTCGTGGTCCGTCCAGGCGAGATCACACCGCCGATCCTGTAGCCACACCGGCATATCGGCATATCGGCAGAGGGGGCCATAAACTGTCCCTCTCTGCCGACTTGACAATTCCCGAATCGTAAGGTATACTTCATGGAGAGCATTTTACCAGGGTTGACAATCCAAGTCTCGAAGACCAGCGACGGGGCGAATGACTACGTGCAGATCACATCTTTGGATCAAGTATCAGTCAATCTTGTCCTGATCGCTGGTGAGATCAAAATCGAGGACCGCCGCGAGGAGTGACCGTTGGACTTCAAACGAAAGAAGAAGCGTGGCATCAGTCAAAAGACCTGTAAGATTTGGCTGAGTCCGGAGGGCTATCGTATCACTTGGCGGCGCGAAGTGCATGGCGTGCAGGTACCGCCAGCCTATCAAGCGTGCGTCAGGACCGCCCTATCTGGCGACTCTTGTAATGTCGCTGATTTGCGAGTCATGTGGGATTTCGTAAATAGGGATCGACGTTTACACAGAACGATGAAAGCGGCTGTGGCCGAATGCGAGAAACATCACAAACTGTGGCTGAAGGCCATTCAATGTACGGGCATTCGAGCCCTTTGCGAGCTTTTCGGGCGGTGCCCATCGTGCGTTCCGCATTGGGCTACCAAGCGACTGAATCGACGTATGCTCATCGCGCTGTTGGACACGACGCCTCATCGTGGCCGACGTGATATTGAAGAGGAGGAGGAGGAGGAGCCGACTACCAAGCCAACAGCAGAGCCGGCGACCGAGGAGAAGCCGGAGAAACCGAAGAAGCGTAAGGTCCGGAGTGATAAAGGAAAGACACGAAAGAAGGCAACAAGTACATCGGAGAAACCAAAGCGCAAGACGCGAAGTGACAAAGGAAAACCACGAGGCCCGAGAAAACCGAAAGGCACAACATGAGCGAGATCGACAACATCTTTGCCTTTGGCGCTCAGCAACAGACTGAAGCCTACAATCGAATCGCAGCCTACAAAGAGAAGCAGGCAGCACACGAGCTTCTGACAGCGCAGATACAACATGAAACCATACAACTGGCTCAGCAACATGCAAAGCAAATGTTGAGGCCGTCGGTGTTATTCCGCCCGCAATTGAGCCGCGACGGAGACATGTGGGTCGCCACTTACGGCGAGTGCCAAGGACGCGGCCCCACGCCAGACCTAGCCTACCAGGATTTCGACGCCCATTACATGGGGAAAGACGAGTGACCGAATTCTGTCCGCGTTGTTTCCATCCACTTGAAATGTCCGACGATGACGGGCGACTCTGCATAGCGTGCCATTGGTTTGGAGACAAACTGGAGGTATGCAAAAAGCCGCCGCCACCGACGGATTTGGAGTTGGCGTTTGTACAGATGCTCTCACTTTACCGAGACATCTGTCGGCTAGAATTGCTGGCTGAACAACTTGCAAAGACGCAACCAGTAGCCTGTGAACTTCAACTTCGAGACATACAGAAGCGAGTTACCTCGGCTCGTCATAGCCTGATTCATTTGTTCCGGAATACGCGAGAAAGCCAATGAGAACTCGACTCTATTGCCGCGATTTCATCGACTCAGGTGTGCCAAATGAATGCTGCGTGTCGTGTCACGACGACGAGGAACTAGGCTACGAGATGATCTTCATTGACGAGGCCGATTTTCCCGAGGCCGACGCTTATGTTTGCTGCGGCATCTCGCGGGAAATTGACGCCCTGGATGAACCACTCACTATCATCCTATCACGAGCCCTAGAAGCTCGCCGACAACGGGAGAACTACGATGAGTAAACGCTTCTGTCCTCAGTGCGAGGGCGAACTTGTTGTCCAATCCACGCCCCCTATCACCGGCCATTGCCCAATGTGCAAATGGTCCGGTCCAGTTGATGAATTCCTTACGGGATTCAAGCCCAACGCTGCCGGGCCGAAAACAGACTGGACGCCATACGTCTCCATCGACCTGGAGACAACCGGACTTGATCCGTGCGAATGCCAGGTGCTAGAATTCGGAGCAGTCATCGACGACTGGCACTCGCCGATTGACGAGTTACCACGTTTCCAGCGTGACATCCTTCCGTGTGAGGGTTATATCAGCGGGCAACCCTATGCCCTAGCCCTCAATGCCGACATACTCCGGCGGCTACACGATAACGGCGGGCTTGAGGAAGAACTTCTCGGTCGTCAATTCGCACAGTGGCTTGAAGAAAATGGACTTGACCCCAAGCATGTGCAAGCATCGGGTAAGAACTTCAGCAGCTTTGACGCCCAATTCTTGCTGAGGATGCCGCAATTTTCTGAACATGTCCACTTCAAGCACCGCGCCATCGACCCGGCCGTCTTCTACTGGCGTCCAGACATTGATGACTGCCTGCCAAGCACTTCTGAATGTCTCCGACGTGCCGATCTTCCTGATCGTGTCGCTCATACCGCTGTTGAGGATTGTATCACCGTGATACAACTAATTCGGCGTGGCGTCCGAAAATGTGGACTTTCTGTGGCGGATTAGACCGCCAATTTACGATCTATTGTACAGAGGAACCCTATGATGAATCCGCTCCACAAAGCCATAGACCTGTCAAAGGTCGGCGGAGCCTACGGCGGCCCCGTAGGAGCCGTCGTCACGCGAGATTCCGAGATGGTCGGCCAAGGCTTCCACTCTGTGAAGTCCAAGAAAGACCCGACGGCGCACGCTGTGGTGATGGCGATTCGTGACGCCGGGCGCTTTTTGGGCGGGGCAGACTTGAGTAGCTGCGAGATTCACGTAAGCTGCGAACCTTGTCCACTGTGTGTCGGTGCAATCTATTATGCTGGCATCACCAAAGTCTACTATGCTTCGCCAAACAGATGCGTGGGCATCCGCACCGACCGTGGACCCATGCTAACCATACCACCTGACACCATCGAATTCATCCAGTCCAAGGAACCCGAACGGGTCGCCGCACAACTGGTGATTGACACCTGGAAATCCACACTTCAACAAGAGGGGTAACCATGCGTATCGCAATCTTGCTGCTCATCGCGTTGCTCGGACTCAGCCTCGGTTTCCTTATCTATCGTGCGCTGATCCACAGCGTGAAATTCGCGCGATTGATTGGTGGGGCCGTGGAACCGACACCTGAAACTCCAGACGAGGTAATGCAACGCCTCAAGGACGCGAAAGCCAACGCCCTCAAACGCGCAGGACATTACACTTCTGACGCTTGCAAGTCTAAAGATGCTGCCGCTGCGATTCGTCGTGAGCTACGACGTAATCGACCCAAACTCTGAACCAATCCACTACACTCCTGTTTCCCTATTTCTCTGTGAGAGGAGAGCCATGAATTTCAACACCCGCGTCAAAGTCATTTCGGCGCTCGCCGCCACCGGCCTCGTGCTGCTTGTCGCAGCAATCATGTGCTTCGGCATGATCGGCTACAACAACACCCATGAGTGGCAAGTCTACCAGTCCGTCGCCGGCAACGTCAAGATCATCGACACGCCGGGCTACTACTGGAAGGGCTTCGGCACTGTCTGGACCTATCCGCGATCGACACAGTATTACTACAGCGCCTCTACAGAAGAAGGTGGCGACAAAGACCAGTCCATCCGTGTGACGTTCAATGACGGCGGCACATCCCAGATCAGCAGCTTTGTCAAGATTCAACTTCCGCCTACTGCCGATCACCGCCTCCGGCTCCACCAAGATTATGGTGGGAATCTGGAGAATATCCGCGCCGCCATTCGATCACATCTGACCAACTGCATCAAGAGCACCGGCCCCATGATGTCGGCCTCCGAGAACCAGGCCAGCCGCAAAGCCGAATTCAACGAAGTTGTCGAAGAGCAACTGAAAAAGGGGCTCTTCGAGATGCGTCGAACCACCATCGAACTCGACGAGGTTGCTGAGATCAAGGAAGTGACTGATCCTATGACCGGCAAGAAGACGATGGTTGAGAAGAAAGCACGTGTCCAAGCGACTGAAATCGTTGAGAGAGACGGACAGCCGCAAATCGTACAGGAGTCGCCCTTGGCTCGCTACGGTATCGACATCATTCAGTTCTCTGTCACAGACACCGAGTACGACAGTAAGACCAAAGAGCAGTTCTCTGCCAAGAAGGAATCGTACCTGGCCGCCGAGCGGGCGAAAGCCCAGCGACAGGAAGAGCAGCAACAGCGCTTGATGATTGTCGAAAAGGGTCTGCGACAAGTCGCTGAGACTGAAGCCGCCGCCAACCTCGAAAAGAAGAAGGCCACGGTGGAAGCCGACAAGCTGCGTGAAGTCGCCGAAATCGACAAGAAGCGAGCCGTCATCGCAGCCTCGCAAAAGGTCGAAGTCGCGGGTCAAGATAAGCAGGAAGCCGAGACACTGCGGCAGATCGCCGAGATCAAGGCTCAGACTGCCGAATTGAACAAGAAGGCTACGATCTCCGCAGCCGAGGCGAAGGCCAAGGAAATCGAGATCGCCGGTGGCCTCACCGAGAAGGACCGAATCCTTGCCCAGATCAAGGCCGACCGCGATGCCAAGGTGGCTGAATCCCTCGCCCAGATCAAGGTCCCCGGCGTCGTGATCGTCGGCGGACAGCAAGGCGGAGGCCAGTCCAACGGCATGACTGATACGCTGATGAACCTGTTGCTCCTCAAGAGCACGGGCGTCATCGACCCGACCGCTCCGACGCCAGCGCCCG
>Ga0307434_1000400_pt1 | contig 30537 bp, 28 predicted proteins | sample SalMarWE160220MG_FD_202156 | JGI IMG/M metagenome (GOLD analysis project Ga0307434, IMG submission 202156) | Salt marsh sediment microbial communities from the Plum Island Ecosystem LTER, Massachusetts, United States - WE1603-220 | ecosystem: Environmental > Aquatic > Marine > Intertidal zone >... | reverse complement strand
ATTCAGGAAAATATTCCTGAATACTGATTGATGAATTTATGCTGGAGCGCCGGTAAAAATAATAATTTAATTGTCTTATTCGTATCATAATCTTTTGATTATCAGAGCGTAAGTTTAGTATAAAAGGGGACGGACCTTGAAAAAAAAGACTAAAGTAACTTCAATTAAAGACGTGGCAAGAAAAGCCGGAGTGTCAATATCCACAGTTTCCAATGCCCTGAATAATTCAAGATATGTAAAAAAAGAAACAAAAGAAAAAATTCTTGGAATTGCCAGTGACTTAAATTATACGCCAAATATAATAGCCAGGGGTCTTAAGACCAGAAGTACCCGAACGGTGGCCGTTATTGTTCCTGATATATCCAATCAGTTTTTTGCCCAGGTGATAAAAGGCATAGAGGAAATCGCAAGACAGCGGAATTATAATGTTCTGCTTACATGCAGCTATTACGATGTTTCAGAGGAGAAGAGGAGCATAGAAATTTTAAAGCAGCAATTTGTCAGCGGGTTCTTATTCATTTCTGGTTATAATAGCTTTGAGCATATAAAATCATTAAACGATGATAAAGTTCCTGTCGTGGTGGTAGACAGGGAACCGGGGGACAAGAAGGTCCCGTCTGTTTTAATAGATAACTTTGAAGCTATAAGAAAAGCCGTCAATTTTTTATATGGGATAGGGCACAGGAGAATAGGCTATATTTCGTACACCTATGATAATCAGACAACAGTTGAAAGAAGATATAAAGGCTATCTCAGAGGGCTGGAGGATAACAAACTTGTTTATGACCCGGATATAGTTATGATAAGCGAGACTCTGAGATTAAATGAACTTGAGGGCTCCCGCGAAGCAGTAAAAAAAATTCTTAACAATAAAAATATTCCAACTGTAATTTTAAATGCATCCGATTTTATAGCTGTCGGTGTCATAAGAACTCTGAAGGAATTAAATATTAAGGTTCCTGAAGATATATCTGTAATGGGATTTGACAATATTTTAATGAGCCTTTATACTGACCCGCTTTTAACCACTGTAAAACAACCAAAGAAACAGATGGGTGCGGCTGCTGTCAGTCTACTGCTGGATATAATAGAAGGTAAGAGAGTAAAAAATAAGAATATTACTCTTCCGACTGAAATAATTGAGAGAAAGAGTGTAGTAAAAAAGTGATGCAATAGGGAGAGGAATCCATATATTGGTTTTTATTCTTTACCAATAATCGGAATCACATAAGGACCCTCCGGTATAACAGTAATTTTGGCATCCTTCCCGTATTTATCAAAACCAGTATCAATTGCTTCTTTAATGGATTTCACAACTTTTAATGTGTTTTCCGGTATGTTATGGGTAATACATGCAATAGATTCACTATATAAATAAATTTCTGCTTTTCTTCTTGCTTTAACCAGTTCTTCCAGCTGCCACTGGTCTATTTTAAAATAGTTGCCACTACATATTTTTTCCATGAATCTGTCAAGGTTCTTTTCATTAGTAAGAAGTTCAGTAAATTCTCTGCTTCCAATTCCTTCCCTGCATTCAGAAGCTATTATAATCATTCCACCTTTCTTTACCGCAGGGACGGCGCCTACCATACCTTTTACTGCCTGGTAGAGGTTGATATCCAGGGGAGCTCCACCGGCAGATGTAACTACAATGTCTGCTTCTCTGGTTATCCCGCAGGTGTTTTTCTCAAGGCAGAATTTAGTCCCGGCCAGAAATGCTTTCTCAAGGTCGCCGCTAAATATACCTGTAATTTTTTTATCTTTATTAATAGTTACATTGACCATAAAATCAACCCCGGCCTTTTTTGCAATTTCTGTGGCTTCTTCATGAAATGGATTTCCGGAGAGTATGAGATTTGATGCGTTTGAATGCTCTAAAACACCTGGCCCGTGGAAATATTTAAACATATCAACGCAGCTTATCCCCGGGCATATGGACTTTCTCCCGCCTGAAAATCCTGCCTAAAATGTGGCTCAATTAAACCCGTGATAATCTTAAAATCACTATCCAGAAAAATCTTATTCAGGATTATAGGGATTCCTGTTTTAGTTTTTCCAATCTGGCTGCAGTTTTTTGTATCTCTTGCATTGTGATTTACAATATTATATTTTTCTGCAATATCTTTTCCCACCATCTTTCCAGCTCCTTGCCTTCATTCGGCCGGTGAAGTCCGGTAGCAATAAGTATGGTTATTGAATTTTTATTTACCCCGTAGCTTAATAATTCTGGCAGGAGAGCTTCAAGGATAAGTTTTGTTGGCACTGCCCTGGTAATGTCGGATATTACAATACATATTTTAGATTTATTTTTTATTCTTTCCTTTAGCGGCAGAGAATCTACAGGATTTTTAAAACTTTCAATCAATCTGGCTTTTGGGTCCGGCAATGCCTTATTTAACCTTTTTTCAATGACATAAAGCAAATTTTTCTCATCAATATCTACTTTTAATTTCCCTTTGCCATAGTCTAAAAATATGTCCATCTTTCTTATTGGTTATATATTAAAGTCCTTGATAATAAATTTTATACTGTCTTTTAATCTGGCTTTTTTATAAATACAGGTAAGTTCAATCTCTTTGGAACTATGGATCTTCGGTAGTATTTATAAATAAATGTCAACATTGTAAAATATAAACCTTTTTTTAAAAATATTTATTTTCCCATTTCAATATAACTAAAATTTAAACGGAGATATTATATGGATTCAGTGAAATTTCTTTTAGTAAATTTAACTTTTCTTTGTAGAACATCTTCCACCCGGAACATAATATGGACAACCTTCTTGAACTATCCGGGTTCTTAAAATTAAATCCCCGATTTTTAAGGCAATCCCCATAACAATATTCCAGATATTTACAGGAGTTACATATAAAGCTATATTCAGACTTGGCCTTACCGAAATCAATATAAGTTTTATTATTAATTAACTCCTCCCAGCTATTTTCGTTAATATTTCCCAGCTTTAGGTCTTCACTGACAAAAAAATCACAGGGATAAACATCTCCGTTATGTTCCACAACCAGATAATGGCTGCAATTATTTCTCATATAACAGATTGTGGGTTTTTCATATATCATGTAATTTATTATTGAATCAAAGAGGCCTATTGATACTTTATGTATGTCACTACGGTACTATAGATTACAAAGTTAGATAAATAATTGACAAATAAATAAGAATATTATAAACTACAAAACGTTTTTAGAAAAACGTTTATTATTTTTAACTTTAATATAAATGAAGTTTTAAATAAGATTTTATAAAAGGCTTATAAATAGAAAGATTAGAAGTAATACAATTAAAATAAAACTTAAACTGTGTTGAAGGGGTGGTATGTAAAATATAATATAAAGAGTAAATATTTAAGGAGTTAATTTTTGAAAAAAGTTATATTTTTAAAATTGCCAGTAGGTGATAGAACAGATAAGGGCTTATACTTTTATAGTTCTTTACAAACGTTAATTTTTATTATGTATTTTTAGGTTATAACGTTTGGGCTTTATTTACTTACAGATGTATATCAGGCGGATTTAATTGGATTTTAATTATATGGATGTTAGAGATATAAAATACAACAGAATAAATTACATTATATAATGTAATTTATAATGAATTGAGAAAAAAATATCTGGTAACTGGGAAATAATAAAATTTAAAAAAAGATATAACAACAGTGTAATATGCCTTGAAGGGACTTCAGGATGACATAAATAAGCCTAAGGGTTACGACATTCTTTTATGTTGATTACATTCTGCGGTAATGAGACACTAAGACTTGTATCTCTAAAAGTATCCTTGATTATATCTAGAGTATATGATTGCATTATACTGTTGCCTAGTTACTGTGAGAAGCCAGGGAAGCGGTTAAGAATTGAGGCGAGCATCTTTTTGACTCAGGGATATACAGGGATACTGAATTTTACTAAGTTGGGGTTTTGTATTAAAAGATAGGTACAGATAGAAAGGTTCTTTTATGGATACCGAGGATAATGTTAGAGAATTATAAAAAATCGCTTTCATTGACATTGGTAATTATAATCTTCCTGAATATGGAAAGAAAGCCAGACCGGTTTAAGATTTAAAGAATTTAAAGGTTCAAGTAATCTTTCGGATAGAATTGTAAATGAAAATTGGAGTTTTCAATTTATATTATTAAAACGGGGCATCAAAGTAGATTATAGAATGATTGGTTGATTACAGCGTACAGCGTTTATATAATCTGTAGGTTGTATTATTTTATCAAGTGAACTAGGGAAAGGAAAGAAATGTCTAATTACCCAGATATGAATCCGGCTACAAAGTATGTGGATCTGGCAGAATCAATAATAGAGGGGAACAATACATCTAGTAAAGAAATTACCCAGAGGCTCGTTGATGAAGGGGTAGAAGCCAAAGAGATTCTAAATGATGGGCTGATGCCAGGTATGGATGTAGTTGGAAAGAGATTTAAAGCAAATGAAATGTATATCCCCGAAGTTCTAATTGCTGCCAGAGCCATGCATGCAGCTATGGATGTTATAGGTCCACTTCTTTCAGCGTCAGATGAGCCATCAAAAGGTAAAGTAGTTATTGGCACTGTTCAGGGCGATCTTCATGATATTGGTAAAAACCTGGTTGGAATGATGCTTGAAGGTGGAGGGTTTACGGTAATTGATGCAGGTATTGATGTTCCACCGGAAAGTTTTGTTGAGGAATTGAAGAAAAACAACGCCAAGATTTTAGGAATATCGGCACTGCTTACCACTACTATGGAGAGTATGAAAGATGTAGTAGATGCTGTAAGAAATGACAACGTTACCAAAAATGCAAGGATAATGGTTGGGGGTGCACCACTGACTAAGGAGTATGCCGATTCTATCGGAGCAGATGGTTATGCTCCTGACGCTTCAAGTGCAGTGGATCTGGCCAGGCAGTTCTTATAGAAAATATATAGTTTATAAAAAAATAGAAATCTAAACTCATATTATAAGAAACTATAACCGCGTAAAGGTTAAGGAGAATATATGTTAACTATATCAATAGAGAAAAACTTCAAGGTTGAATTTGGTCCCGGGTCCGACAGTTATAATAGATAAGAGAATTACCCCTACAGGCAGGAAAAAACTGTCGGAAGGACTAAAAAAGGTAACCTGAATATAGTTACCAGTGATGCTGAAAGCAATTAAGGCTGCTGATTTTCTTGCCGGCAGAGATTCTTGCGGTATGATACATATTCCAATGTTCAAAGAGAGAAGTTAGGAAAGTATAATTAATTGTCAGAAAAAAAAATTAAAATAACGGTCAAGCCAATAGGAAAAAAAATATTTTTGGAAAGTCCCACAAATGGACTTAAGGCCATCCTTGGTTCAGGTATCGGTATAAAAACAGAATGCGGGGGTATGGGCGTTTGCGGTAAATGCAGGATAATTATTTTAGATAGTAAAGATATTCCTGTAAGTGAAAGGGAAAAAAAGGTCCTGAGCAGTGATGAGATTAAAAAAGGAGTAAGGCTTGCCTGCCAGCAAATTTTTAATAGAGACTTAACTATATATATTCCCCCTTCATCACTAATTGATGAGCAGAAACTTCAGGTCGAAGGAGAGGAATTCTATATTAAGGCTGACCCTGTTTGCAGGAAATATTATCTGGATTTGAAGAAGGCAACCCTGGAAGATATGAAGGCTGACTTTGACAGGGTAAGTGAATATGTTAAAAATAAATACACTAAAGATGTCAGAGATATAGATTTTAAAGCTCTAAATCAGATGCCACTGGCCATAAGAGAAAATTCGTGGAAGGTTACGGCTACTTTAAGGGAAAACCAGCCGGGCAGCGAAATAGTACTTATTGAAGGTGGAGATAAAACCAAAAATAGCTATGGTATAGCCATAGATTTAGGAACCACTAAGATTGCTATTTTCCTTGTGGGCCTGATTACCGGAAATACTGTAGACAGCATGGGTATAATGAACCCCCAGATAAAATTTGGTGAGGATATAATGTCAAGGCTCAGCTTTGCCACCCAAAATGACTCCAGCCTAAAAGAAATTCATGATTCTGTAATTGAATCTATAAATGAGGCAATAGAAAAGCTTTGTAATAGAAATGGGATATCCCAGAATGAGGTAATAGACATGAGTGTGGTCGCAAATACTGCTATGCACCATCTCTTTTTAGGCCTGCCGGTAAGGCAACTTGCTATTTCTCCTTTTTTATCTTTAACCGGTAAGGCAATTAATTTGAAAGCCAGGGAAATTGGCATAGATATATCGCCAGGCGCTTACATTTATATGATTCCACCTATTGCTGGTTTTGTAGGTTCGGACCATCTGGCCATGATTCTGGCCACCAGGCTATATGAGCAGGAAGGAAATTGTATTGGAATAGATATCGGAACCAATACAGAAATTGCACTTAAAACTGATAAGGGTATAGTAAGCGTTTCTACCGCATCAGGCCCTGCTTTTGAGGGTGCTCATATAAAATATGGTATGAGAGCAGCCCCGGGGGCAATAGAAAGGGTTACAATTGATCCTAAAACCCATATACCGGATATTAAAACTATAGGTGATAGGAAACCTATAGGGATTTGTGGTTCCGGAATCCTGGATTCTGTGGCAGAACTATTAAAAGCAGGGATAATAGATAAGAAAGGAAAGTTTATAGCTGACAATAATTGTCTGGTAAAAGATAGTGACGGAAACTCCGAGTATATATTGTGGCCTCAACTGCCCGGACCAGAAGTAAAAGATAGATATGAAGACAGACATGTTTCAATAAATCAAAAAGATATAGTGGAAATTCAGCTTGCCAAGGGTGCTATAAGGACAGGTATAGAAATTATTCTGGAGCATAGCGGCATCAGTTTTGATGAGATTGATAAGATAATAATTGCGGGCGCATTTGGTTCTTATATCTATCCTAAAAGTGTAATTAATATTGGGATGTTTCCAAAAGTTTCACTGGATAGAATATTTCAGGTTGGCAATGCAGCAGGAGTCGGCTCAAGGATGGTTTTAATCTCTAAAGAGGAGAGGAAAATTGCAGAAGATATAGCAAGTAAAATAAAATATCTGGAAATAACACTTCATCCGAACTTCAGTGACTATTTTGCCGTGAGTACTTTTTTGCCCGGGACCAGTGAATTGATATAAGAATGTTATTTATAAGTATACTGTTGTTTTTTTAAGATTTATCTTTAAATCTTAATTTAATTTAGGTATTATAATTCAATCTTTATTAAAGAAGCACGGTAGCTTAAAAGGAAGGTATTGTAAATCTATTTAAGAAAGAAGGGAATATGTCAGATTATGAGGATATTGCTGATTCAATTATTAAAGGTGACAATTTAGCAAGCAAGGAGCTTGCAAAGAAACTACTGGATAAAGGTGCAGAACCCCCTCGAAGTTTTAAATGAAGGGTTGCTACCGGTATGGGCGTAGTGGGAAAGAGATTCAAGGCCAAATGGGATATATATACCCGAAGTGCTGATTTCAGCCAGGGCTATGCATGCAGCAATGGATGTTTTAAACCCCCTGTTAACAGAGACAGGAGCGCCCAGGAAGGGGACTGTGGTTATAGGGACAGTTCAGGGTAATCTTCATGATATCGGAAAGAACTTGGTAGAAATGATGCTTGAAGGTACCGGATTTGAGGTGATTGATCTTGGGGTTAACATTACTGCTAAAGGACTTGTTGAGCAGGTAGCGAAAAAAAGGCTGGAATCCTGGCACTTTCTGCTCTGCTTACCACCACAATGACGGAAATGAAATAAAAGCCAGAATTGCTAGTAGATTTACTGATTTTATCCAATTAGTAAAAGGTGTTTTATGGAATTTATTCAGAAAGAAAGCTGTCCAAGTGGCTTAGGCAACAGGCACAATCATTTACAGACTCTTACGGAACCTATTATAATATTTAAAATTCTTTAAACAGTAAAGAATTCTTTTTTTATTTTATAGTATCCATTTTCATAATAAATGGTGCATGGTATAGATTTTATACTATAAATTTTAAATGGAGCTTAGAAAATTAAGTCATGATATAAAAAACTAAATAATATTATAGTTGTATTAAAATTGTACGTAATTCGTAAGGCTTTAAAGTGAGTTTTAAAATATTTTTATTTGACGGGTTAGTTATTTTGCTTTCCATAAGATCAGATTCATACCAGTATAAAAAATCAAAGTTTAATTTTACTTGTATATCCGACTTCCCGCCAAATTCCTCATGAATCCTGAGGATTATATGATTACCATTTTCAGTTTTTTTGATAGTATCAATAACGATATTTGTATCATCTATCTCAAATAAATTTTCAATAGGCTCCGCCCAACCTTTTGTTGCAATCATCGGGGCATTTAAATCCCATGCCTCTTGAGCTAAATTAGAATTATACCATTCATTACCATGAATAAAAATAGAGTAAGTAAATTCATGAACTCCTTTATCTGCTTCTAGGTCAGGATAACAGGAAGATTTTAGTAAAGATAATCTCATACTGTTATTATGAATATCATATCCATATTTACAATTATTTAATAGGGATACCCCAAAACCTTTTTCGGATAAGTCAGCCCATTTATGTCCAACTGTTTCAAATCTAGCAAAATCCCAGCTTGTACTGCGATGCGTGGGTCTTTCAATATTTCCAAATTGGATATCATACCTTGCTTTTGTTGACCTAACATCTACGGGGAATAACACTTTTAACAACTTTTCTCTTTCCTGCCAGTCTACTATAGTTTTAAAATCAATTCTCTTCGAGTTATGGTAAAGTATCAAATACTGACTAATTTTTGTTTTATTATATTTCCATTCAAATAAAATCTTAATGTAGTTGCATCCGGTAGAGACCAAATTTACACCTTTAAATATTTTTATTGTCTCTTTTTTTAAATCAATGTTTTGCTCAATTTCCCATGCATCATATTTTCTAGGTTTATCCTCGAATACTTCGAATATATTTCCATTATCTTTCAGGGCATTACGCTTCAAATCTTTATCGTAAATTTTTACTAAATTACCCTCTTTATTCCATTCTATGATATATTTAGAGGACTCAACTAGGTTTTTCTCAAATTTAAAGTTGTTTTCTTGTGCTATAGATTTTTTCTTAATGTAGATATTTTGAAATGAGAAAGGTGATATATTTTTAATATAAACCCTGGCATAATTTTCTTCAATTTGAGCAGGCAGAATATCCCCCTGTGTGTTTTCAAATTGTATCTCCCTGTTAGTATGAAGTGGGATGGTTATCAAACTGCTTCTATTAAATGAGCCTGAGTTAAATACCATAAAACTGCCTTCTTTATCCTTGGTAATGCTATTAAAGGACTTATACATAATACTGTCTATTATTTTTAAAGCTTTGTTATATTCTTCCCTGGAATCTCTGTAAACTTCTTTTATGCTTGTACCGGCTATAATATCATGGAATTGATTTCTCAGGATAATCCTCCAGCCCTTTTCGAGGTCAGAAGCATAATAATTATTCCAATTTCTATTTTTCAATGAAGAAATTACCTGTAAAATCTCAGCTTCACGATATTTGAACTCAAGTAGCCGGTTCATTTTTTTATTATAAGCCTGTGATGTATATGTGCCCCTGTGATACTCAAGATAAAGTTCATTATCCCATAGGTGTAAATAACCGTTATTTTTTTTATTCTCAATATTTGCGTGCAGGCGCTTTAAATAATTTGTTACATTTGTACTGGTAACTTTAGGAAGACCAGGTATTTTATCAAGCCGCCGCCTATTCTCAAGCATATCTCTATTAACGCCTCCACCACCATCGCCGTAGCCATAAGATATAAGTAGATCACTATTAAGATCTTTATTACTATAATTTTTCCAGACACCTTTTATAGTTTCGGGTGATAATGTACCATTATAAGTATGGTGCCAGCTAGTTGAAGCTCTGGTCTCCGGCGTGGTAATAAAATGAGCTAAAACTTCTGTACCGTCGATACCTCTCCAAATGAATGTATCGCTTGGGAATTTATTATATTCATTCCAACTAATCTTTGTTGTGATAAAAGTGTCTATATTTGATTTTTTTAAAATCTGTGGAATAGCCCAGCTAAAACCAAATGTATCTGGTAGCCATAAAAATGAGTTTTCGTAACCAAACTCTTTTTGAAAAAAACTTTTCCCGTATAGAATTTGTCTAACTAGAGATTCACCACTTATTAAATTACAATCCGGTTCCACCCACATAGAACCTGATGGTTCCCATTTCCCCTGCTTAACTCTTTTTTTAATTGTTTTATAAATTTCAGGAAAATCCTTTTTTATATAATTATATAATTGTGGCTGTGTCTGTAAAAAAATATAGTCGTCATATTTTTCCATCAATCTATTAACAGTTGAAAAAGATCTAGCAATTTTCTCCCTTGTATGTTTAAGTCTCCAGAGCCATGCGATATCTATATGAGTGTGGCCAATACAGAAAACATTAATGTTTGAATCTTTTTTAAATTTACTGATTTCTTTTTTCAAAAAGTCATTGGCTATTTTAACCGAATCATAAAAAATTTGAGAGTTCTGAGTTGTGAAATCAACCATCTGCATTGTCTTAATTAATATTTTCTCGAGACTGTGTTTGTAGTAATTTACGTCGTCAAAAACTTTTATTGTCTCAACAATCATAAGTCCTGTGTAATAAAGGTCATCTGTATGATTATCCAAGAGTGCTATATAGGCTTCTTTAATTCTATGATATTGTACTCTGGGGATACCGCCACCTTCAAGTCCGCTCCATAATCTGAAATCCATTTTAATTCTTTTGCCCAATTCTTTTATATCGAAAAATACTTCTTTATGATTAGAATCAATGCCCTGATAGGGTGAACCATTAATATAGAGTAAAGATTCAAAACCACAACAATTTCCTTCTCCTGTTTCTCCAAAATCAAATATACCTACGGCTTCTTTATTTCCCCAATCAGCTGGAAAGTCTACGACTTTAGAGAGCCAGATATATTTATCCCTTCCGCTCCAGGTATCATTAAGCTTTATTTTATTCTTTTTATGGATTGGTTTTAAAGGTACTGGATTAACTTGTTTACCAGAATCCGGTCTTACCAGAAAGTTATTTAGATAAATTCTATTTTTATATCTTAATTTTTCAAGTCTCTGTATTTGTTTTTCCAACCTTTCGACGTTATAAAATTCTAAAGGCATAATGACTCTCCTTTAAGAAATAATTGAAATTAAAGTTTTTCACAAAGATGTACTTAGAAATTTGATCAACAAAAAATTATAATAGTTCTGTGATATACTGTCAAGCATTGGGCCTGTTGTGTTATCTACAAATTAAAAGTGAACCGTTTTTTAAATTTATGATTTAAAAGTGAACACCTGCTTTAGCTATAATATTGATCTAAAAAGAAAGGACTTTAAATTATTGCAAAGTAGCTTCACAAAAAATTTTCTGACAATCAGATCAAGGAACTCATTAGTAGATATTTAGAAAACAAAATAAAAAGATACAATATTCAAATGATATTGGGCATTGGTAAAACCAGATTTTTTGCCTTGGTAAAGGAATATAAAAAAGATCCTTCGACCTTTTCAGTAGATTATTTCAGAAAAAATGCAACCCATAGAATAGCCCTTGGAATAGAGGATAATATTATGGCTGAACTTGCTAAAGAGAAAAAATTAATTGATGATCCCCAAATACCTCTCCGCTCATATAACTACAGTTATATAAAAGATGCGCAAAAGATACTAGGCGAGGAAACACATAGGTACAATTACAAGGAAGTTCATTCTACCACAGGTGAAATTCCTTATTTAAGATTTCAAAGAGCATTAAAGGAGAAAGTATCCCTTTTTAGGCCGTTTAGCCTTCTTGTCCTGTACAAGTCCACTAAAGATATCTTTGCTTTAAGACTTACAAGAACTCTTGATGCTTGCAGGAAAATATCAATAAACAATATAGAGATAAAACTCAATGGCAGTCCCAGAGATATCATCAATGTTCATATATACCCGTTAAACAGCCAGATATCTGAAGTCAGATTCTGGTGTGATAACCAATTAATTGATATTAAAAAGATAAATAACAATGATTTAAAAATAGTTCACTTTTAAATCATTAAGTGCTCACTTTTAAAAAATTGCTAACAAAAATCATTCATGGTGTTGACAAATCTTACTGAATATATATAATACAGTTATTTAAATAATCGGTTACATAATCGCTTAAATATTAATTTTTTAACGAAAAAAATGGTAAATTTAAAAAATGTTGCAAAAGAAGCCGGAGTATCAACTGCCACTGTTTCGAGATTTATTAATAATAAAGGCTACATAAGTGATTCTCTAAAGAAAAGGATTAGGTTAGCGATAAAGAAATTAAATTACTATCCGAATAAAGTAGCTAGAAATCTTTCCAAAGGAAGCACACGCATTATCGGGATTATAATTCCAGATATTACAAATCCTTTTTTTCCTGAAATAGTAAAAGGAGTATCAGACTTACTTTTTCAAAAGAATTATTATGTTCATTTATGCAGTTCCGAAAACGATCCAAAAAAAGAAGAGACATTCCTGAGAGATCTTAAATCAATGTGGATAGATGGAATTATTATTATTCCTTCTGATTCAGAGAATAGGAGTTTCGATGTATTTAATAAATCAACGTGTCCGATTGTAATAATTGATAGAGAAATAATTGGCCTAGAGCTAGACATGGTAATAGCAGATAACAAAAATAGTGCTTATACTGCAACTGATTACTTGATAGAAAATGGACATAAAAAAATATTATTCCTTGGAGGACTTGCTTTTACATTGACTGCTCAAAAGAGATTTCAGGGTTGGGAAAAAGCTATGAAAGAAAATAATCTACCAACAGATGGGTTATATCTCTGGGGTAAATTTACTATTGAATCAGGGTATAAGATGATGCTGGAAGCTTTTAATAATTTAAGTAGCATAGATGCTGTTTTTGCAAGCAATGATCTTATAGCATTGGGAGCTATTAAAGCAATAAGAGAAAAAAATTTAAATATTCCTAAAGATATTTCTATTATTGGATTTGATGACATCAATATTAGTAAATTTTTAACACCTCCATTAACTGTTATTCATCAACAAATATACCAGATGGGAAGGAAGGCTTCAGAGATTTTATTAGATAGAATCAAAAAGAAGGGTAAGGAATATGTTATAAAAAAGATTATTGTTCCTGGGGAATTAATAATTAGAGAGTCAGTTAGTAGAAGGGAATAATTATGAAAAGTATTGCTGTAGTTGGAAGTATAAATGTAGACCATGTGCTAAAAATTACAGTATTCCCAAAACTGGGGGAGACAGTAATAGCAGAAGGTTATGAAATAATTGAAGGGGGGAAAGGGGCGAATCAAGCAGCTTCTATGGGGAAACTTGATTTGGATGTATATATGTTCGGAAAAATTGGTAACGATGTTTATGGAAAGTATATATTGAAAAGTTTGCAAAAATGTAACGTCAATATTGAGAATATAATCACAGACAAAAATAGCTCAACAGGCTCTGCATTTATTACTGTTGATGAAGCTGGCAATAACACAATAGTTGTAAATCCTGGCGCAAATGGCAATTTAAGCTTAGAAGATATAGAAAATTTTAAAAGGAAAATTTTAGAGAATGATATACTGGTTCTACAGATGGAGATACCTAGAGATATTGTTGCCTTTATTATAAATATTGCACACAGGTCAAATAAAATAATTATATTGAATCTGGCACCAGCATTAGATTTAGAGAATGATATATTAAATAAAGTTGATTTCTTAATTCTTAATGAATTAGAATTGGAAAATATTGCAAAAATAGATTATTCAATTAAAAATCTAGGTTTGGCAATAAAAAAAATTAGAGAATTCTACTATAATAAATTAATAATAACTCTGGGCTTGGATGGAGCAGCTTACTCAATTTCAAATAATAATTTTAAAGTTATCCCTACTTTTAATGTAAAAGCTGTTGATAGGACAGGAGCAGGGGATGCATTTATAGGCGGATTTACCTCGGGAATTGTAGCAAGGAAGAATATTGAAGATTGCATTGTTATGGGAAATGCGGCAGGATCATATTCAGTGGCTGCGCTGGGTGCTCAATCTTCATTGCCATACAAAAGTGAATTGGAAAGTTTTATGAATTTAAATAAAAGAAATAAGGCTAGATTTGATGGATAAATATAATGAGAATAGATTCCGGACTAAATAAAAAATGCATTTATCTTGAAACTTCTTTAACTTTTTTAGATGACGATGAATGATTTGCGACTTACTTAAATCTTTTATAAAGGGGTTTAAAAGAATTTTAATACTCGTAAAGCTTTATATAGGTTACTTTAGAAAGCCATTACAATTAGAAATATTGTATGCTAAAAAAATAAAAGTTGGATAGTCAACAATGCTTAAAATAAAAAACTTAAAATGTGAATATGCCAGAAACCCTGTGGGGATAGGAGAAAAAAGGCCGCGGTTTAGCTGGATAATTAACTCTGACGGAAAGAAAGTTATGCAGACAGCGTATCATATACAGGTTTCAGAGGATAATAGTTTTAGAAATATTCTGTGGGACAGCGGTATAGCCGGTTCTGAAGATTCTATTCATGTAGAATACAGAGGACCGGAGCTGAACTCAAGGACCCGTTACTATTTCAGAGTAAAAATCAGGGATAATAAAAATAATGAAAGTCCTTGGAGCAGAGCAGGTTTTTTTGAGACTGCTATGTTTGACAATAATGGATGGAAAGCATCTTTTATCTCATCCGGCAAATCCGACACTTCTGGCTTTTCTGCCTGTCCTCTTTTTCGCAGAGAATTTAGCGTAAAGCGGGATTTTATTTCTGCAAGGGTTTACGTTACAGCCCTTGGGCTTTACGAACTGTGGATTAATGGTAAGAGGGTAGGAGAAGATTTACTTACTCCGGGCTGGACCAATTACAGAAAGCGTCTCCAGTACCAGACATATGATGTGATAGCACTGCTTAGAAAAGGTACCAATGCTATTGGAGCAATGGTTGCCAACGGATGGTACAGGGGATATGTTGCCAGCTGGATGGAAAACAGCAGTCAGAGATATGGTAAAAAAACTGCGCTTCTCCTGCAGATTTATATAAAATATTCTGATGGAACCGAAGATGTAATTGTTTCAGATAAAAACTGGAAGACCACCAGGGGACCCCTGATTATGAGTGAACTGTATCATGGAGAGACTTACGATGCCCGCCTGGAGATTCCGGGATGGAACAGGCCCGGAATTGATGACAGCACATGGGCTCCTGCCCGGGAACTTAAAATAAATAAAAGGATAATTATTCCCCGGGAAGGTGTTCCTGTCAGAAGAATTGAATATATAAAACCCGGCAAAGTTATAAAAACTCCCCGGGGTGAAACTGTTATAGACATGGGGCAGAATATGGTAGGCTGGATGCATTTTACTGTCACGGGTAAAAAGGGAAGCCGGGTAGTCTTAAAACATGCTGAAGTGCTTGATAAGGATGGTAATTTCTATACTGCAAATTTAAGATCTGCAAAACAGAGAATAGAGTATATCCTCAGGGGTGAAGGAAAAGAATGCTTTGAACCCCATTTTAGCTTTCAGGGATTCCGGTATGTAAAGATTGAAAAGTATCCGGGAAAGCCTGCCCTTAAAAACTTTACCGGAGTTGCTATACATACCCTGATGGAAAAAACAGGAAGTTTTAAGTGTTCCAATAAGCTGGTAAACAGCCTTCAGAGCAACATCCTCTGGGGACAAAAAGGTAATTTTATTGATATACCAACCGATTGCCCTCAGAGAGATGAAAGGCTTGGCTGGACCGGTGATGCCCAGGTTTTTTCCAGAACGGCATGTTTTAATATGGATACCGCACTTTTTTTTAAAAAATGGCTCAGAGATTTAAAGTCAGAGCAGCTTGAAAATGGAGGAGTCCCTTATGTTATACCGGCTGTAAAACTTGATGTTCTTAAATTCGTAAAAGACAAAGTCCCTCCTCATTCCGCCTGCGGTTGGGGAGATGCTGCGGTTATCTGCCCCTGGAATGTTTATCTCTGCTATGGGGATTTGAGGATAATCAGGGAGCAGTATGACAGCATGAAAGCCTGGGTTGAGTATGTTAAAAGCCAGGCCGAAGATGGACTGATATGGAATAAGGGGTTTCATTTTGGAGACTGGCTGGCTCTGGATTCAAAAGAAGGCAGTTATTTTGGAGCAACTCCGAATGACCTGGTTGCTACCGCATTTTATGCATATTCAACCGGTATCCTCGCCAGAGCGGCAAAACTTTTGCGGAGAAATAAAGAGGCAAAACACTACAGTCACCTGCATAAGAATATTATAGAGGCTTTTCAGAATAAATTTTTTACCACTTCAGGACAGCTGACAGTGCATACTCAGACTGCACATGTTCTGGCATTAATGTTTGGCCTGGTCAGAAAGAAAGATATAAAACGTACCGTAGATACTCTGGTTGGATATTTAAAAGATAATAACTGGCATCTGGATACCGGTTTTCTCGGTACGCCGTATCTGTGCCATGTGCTGAGTGACAATGGACGCACAGATGTGGCCTACAGGCTACTGCTCCAGACTGATTACCCCTCATGGCTTTACCAGGTTTTAAAGGGAGCAACTACTATCTGGGAGCACTGGGACGGGATAAAGGAAGACGGGTCTTTCTGGAGTGCCAGAATGAATTCCTTTAATCACTATGCCTACGGTTCAATAGGAGACTGGCTGTACAGAGTGGTTGCGGGAATTGATACTGATGAAAATAAAGCCGGTTACAAACGTATTATCCTGAGGCCGCATCCCTGTAGCGGGCTCAGGTGGGCTGCCGCAGAATTCAGGTCGATGTATGGACTGATAAAAATCAGATGGAGCTATAGGGATGGAGTGATGGAAGTAAAAATTACTGTTCCTCACAATACGAAAGCTCTGGCACTTCTTCCCTACGCTACGATAGATAGCATTACAGAAAGCGGTGTAGATATAGACAGGTCGGTTTACGGACAGTTTAGAGAAATGGATTCTGGAGTGGAACTGGAGCTGGGTTCTGGTGATTATTCGTTTAGCTATCCGGTGGATGCCGCTGCTATTACGGATATACTTAATTGATAACGAAAAAGTATTCCTTAGGATTACAAAATTGATTAATATCATTTGGTTAAGTTGTATTATATGTGAAGGTTAAAAATAGTGGAAAGAATTAAGACTTTAAAAAACCTAGATGGGAGACTGGACTTTTGTAGAGTAGGATTTGCACCATTATCGATAAATAAACAATGTATTACTATGCCTGAATTTGAGCGTACTTTTTTAGGCGGTATAATACGGCCTGATTCTCCTGCCGGTTTATATAAGTGTGTTAAGAAGTTCATGAAATCAGTTATTAAAGAGGTTGTTTTTTATAAGCAGGATGGATAAAATTTTTATGCTTCAAATAAACAACGTTACTGGAGAGTGGTAATGGTAAAGGTTCTAACTAATTGTTGTAAAACTTGCGAACTTGTAAGGAGGTATCTTTGTGTTACTCAGATATATTCTTAAACGCGTCCTTCAATTGATACCATTACTAATTATTATAAGTATCTTTACTTTTATTATTATCCAGCTTCCACCTGGGGATTTTTTAACGACATATATCGAAAGACTTAGTGGGACAGGATCAGGAGTCAGCCAAGAAGTAATTGATAACCTGGAAAGACAATATGGATTAGATAAGCCCGTACTCACACAATATTTCATCTGGATGAAGAATATAATAACAAAAGGTGACCTAGGAAAATCCTTCCTCTGGGATAAACCAATTATTGATGTTATCGGAGGTTATCTTGGGATGACGATGTTAATATCGTTACTAACGCTTATATTTATCTGGTTGACCGCAATTCCTATAGGAATATATTCTGCCACACATCAGTATAGTAAGTTTGATTACATATTCTCTTTTTTTGGAGTTATCGGTTTAGCAATACCAGGATTCCTTGTTGCTCTAGTTCTGATCTATATATTATTTTCCAAAGCTGGTATATCGATTACAGGACTTTATTCATCTGAGTTTCAAACTGGAAGCTGGAGCCTTGCCAAAATACTTAATATGCTTCCAAGATTAGGACTTTCGGTATTTCTTATTGGCATACCCAACCTTGCGGGGATGTTACGTATTACCAGAGGAATGATGCTTGACGAACTTGGGAAACAATATGTTATTACTGCTCGTTCAAAAGGTCTAAAGGAAAACAAGCTTATATTCAAGTATCCTGTACGTATGGCCATCAATCCGCTAATAAGTACCATTGGATGGATGTTGCCTGCGTTAATTGGAGGAGAAGTAATCATATCAATTGTACTTAATCTGCCTACTACAGGCCCTGTCCTACTACGCGCCCTTGAGACACAGGATATGTATCTGGCTGGAAGTTTTTTATTTTTTATTAGTATGTTGACTGTCCTTGGTACATTGCTCTCTGATATCTTGCTGGCAATTGTTGATCCTAGGATACGATTGGGAGGGAAGTCAGGATAATGCTATTTAAATGGAAGAAAAACCAGGAAGCTAATTCTTTAAATGGAAGAAAGAATAGCGGTGAGCAAGTCAGTGATCATGAGTTTGCGTCCCAATGGAAATTAATGTGGTGGAAATTTAGAAAACATAAACTGGCTATTGTTGCAGGGCCTATTCTCATACTTATTTACATGGCGGCTATATTTGCTGATTTCTTAAGCCCAACCACTCCTTTGGTCCGATTTACAGATTATAAAAGTGCTCCACCCGCAAAGATTCACTTTGTGGATGAAGAAACAGGGTTTTCCCCAAGAGCTTTCGTATGTGAAATTAAAAGAGAGATTGACCCCGATACATTCAAGAGAACTTACGTAGAGGACAAATCAAAGAAGTATTATATATATTTATTTGAAAAGGGCGAACATTATAAATTATTAGGTATATTTAATACAGATATCCATTTTTTTAGTCTTAGGGATGAGGGTATAACATTATTTCTGCTGGGCACCGATAAGCTGGGAAGAGATTTATTTACCCGTATCCTGTATGGTTCCAGGATATCTTTATCTTTTGGTTTGATTACTATTTTTTTTACTTTTATCATAGGACTTACACTCGGAGGGATTTCGGGATATATTGGAGGAATTATGGACATTATAATCCAGCGGGTAGTAGATCTCCTCAGATGCATGCCCACAATACCTTTATGGATGGTACTTGCAGCAGCATTACCACGGGATTGGTCTGCTGTAAAAACTTATCTGGGGATGGTTGTTATTATGTCTTTAATTGGATGGACTGATTTAGCTAGGGTTACACGTGGTAAAATTATGTCTTTAAAAGAAGAAGATTTTACGATAGCAGCCAGACTGGCGGGGGGGAGTGATATGCGTATTATTACTAGGCATCTACTTCCTAACTTTGCAAGTTATATTATAGTCAGCCTGACATTATCTATCCCTTTTACTATCATTGGAGAAACTGCCTTAAGCTTTCTTGGACTCGGACTTCAGCCGCCTGCAGTTAGCTGGGGTGTTCTTTTACAGGATGCGCAAAATCTGGAAGCAATAGCACATCACCCCTGGTTGTTATGGCCCGCTGCTAATGTAATTATCACAGTACTGATGTTTAATTTTATTGGAGATGGACTCCGGGATGCGGCAGATCCTTACAAGTGAGGAGGTATGAGTATTGAGCAAAAATGGGAAAAAAATTCTAGAGCTAAAGGATTTAAGTGTACATTTCTATCTAGATGAAGGAATTTTAAAAGCTGTGGATGGAGTAGATCTAGAAATTAAAAGGGGGGAGACCCTGGGTATTGTAGGGGAGAGTGGGTGTGGAAAATCTGTTTTAGCTTACTCTATTCTAAAAATAGTGCCGACTACGGCCAGAGTTAGAGGGGAAATCATTTTGCACCCTTCTGATAGTATGAAAAATAGAAAACCTATTGATATTGTAAAGTTAAATCCCCAAGGGGAGTGTATTAGGAGCATAAGGGGAGGAGAAATAGCAATAATATTTCAGGAGCCTATGCAGGCTTTTTCGTTAATCCATACCATTGGAAATCAGATTTTAGAATCTGTACTTTTGCATGTAACAGAAGACCTCGTGGAAGCTAGAAAAATTGTATTGGATATCCTTAAAGAAGTGGGTATATCAAATGCTGAACAGAGGATAAATGAATATCCTCAACAGCTTTCAGGAGGAATGCGTCAGAGAGCGATGATTGCTATGTCATTGTCTTGTAATCCTTCTATCTTGATTGCAGATGAGCCTACTACTGCTCTGGATGTTACAGTACAGGCCCAGATTCTTAAATTAATTAATGAACTCAAAAAGAGTTTTAATTCGTCAATAATATTTATTACCCATGATCTTGGAGTTATTGCAGAAATGTGTGATAAAGTAGCAGTTATGTATTTAGGGAAAATTGTAGAATATGCTGATGTGGACACTATTTTCCACAAGCCGCTTCATCCCTATACCATTGCATTACTAAATTCAATTCCATCAGTGAATAAAACTGCTAAGAGCAGGCTTGAACCAATAGAGGGGTCAGTGCCGTACCCCATAAACTTGCCTAAAGGCTGCAATTTTTATTCTAGGTGTAAAGAAGCTAGAGATGGTATATGTAATGTGAGGGATATACAGATGTTTGAGATAGAAAAGGGCCATTCAGTAAGATGCATACGAGTCCAGAATAAATATAGTAAAGGAGCAAAGTAACCTTTATGGAAAACGGTAAAGTTATATTAGATGTTAAGGGGTTAAAAAAATATTTTCCTATAAAAGCTGGTTCTTTTAGGAAAACCTCCGGATTTATAAAAGCCGTGGATGATGTGAACCTTTTTATGTACGAAGGGGAAACTATTGGTTTAGTAGGAGAGTCTGGTTGCGGTAAAACAACACTCGGAAGGTGCATCTTGCGAGTAATAGAACCAACTTCAGGCAGTACCCTTTTTAGAGATAGAAAGGGGAAGATGGTGGATGTGAATGCTTTAGACGTTAAGGAAATGAGAACGATGTGGAGAGATATGCAATTAATTTTTCAGGATCCTTATTCTTCTCTTAATCCTAGAATGACTGTTTTTAATATTATCGCAGAACCTCTTTTATGCAATAATATATTAAGAGGAAAAGCTTTGCGGAATCGAGTTTTCGAAATTATTGAGCTTGTAGGCCTAAGTAGCAGATATCTGGAATGTTACCCACATGCCTTTAGCGGCGGGCAGAGGCAGAGAATTGGAATCGCACGGGCACTGGCTACAAATCCCAGATTTATTGTTTGTGATGAAGCAGTATCAGCTTTAGACGTATCTGTTCAGGCTCAAATATTAAATTTGCTACAAGATTTACAGGAAAAGCTTAACATAAGTTATATATTTATTTCCCATGATTTAGGAGTGATACAGCATATTTCTGATAGGGTTTATGTTATGTATGTAGGGAAAATAGTGGAGGTATCTTCAGCAAAGGATATCTTTGCCAATCCCAAACATCCATATACCAGGGCATTACTTAGTGCTAGACCAACCCCTGACCCCAGAGTGAAGTTGAAAAGGACAACTCTTCCAGGTGAGATTGCTAATCCTGCTAATCCTCCTTCAGGTTGTTATTTTCATCCGCGTTGTAAGTATGCAAGAGATATATGCAGAATGGAAGCTCCTGAATGGAAAGAAGTGAGCAAGGGGCATTTTGTTCTATGCCATAGAGCACTTAAAATTTAGTAGAAAGAGGTGGTTTTAAATGTTGAATACTCTGCTGATTGTTTTTATATCGCTAATCATACTTCAGGTCATAATTTATTTTTCAATAAGATATTTTCACCTTCTATCATGGAAAATTGTAGGAGAGAAACATAAATTGATAGAATATATTATTACTACTTCCCAAGTACCTGAGGATTGGTTAAAAAAGTATAGAGTAAGGACTAAAAGAATTGTAGAAGAGAAGGTCGATAAGAAAAATATGGGAATTCTATCAGGAGAAGCCTTTGTAGAGTATCTGCACAGACTTGATCAACTCATTAATTATATTAAAACAACCTCTATTGTGGAAAGTGAGGAAGTGCGGAAAATAGTGCTGATTCGCTTAAAGGAAGTACGAAAAGAATGGGTCAAAAGAAAAGATATATTAGATTATAATGTATGATTGTTTATATAAGGTATGCGAGTATGATTTAATAACCTTTTTATCTAATATTGTGTTTCAATTCCAGAAAATTGTTAGAGCAGTTTGTGGGCATGACTATAAAAAATTTTTGTTAGACGATGCCATATTTAAACCTAATTTCTTGGAAAAATTTTAGAGAAATAGCGTGAATGCGGGTTTTCTGCCGATTTCTTACTATCCTTTCTGTCTACTTCTTATTATTCTTTAAACTTATACCCAAAAGCTTGAAAGCTTTAACCTGAGCCATGCCGGGTCTGGTAGTAAGCTTAAAGGATAGAATTTCTGGGATTTAGGCACCTTGCAATCATTTACCAATATGGTGGAAAGCTCTGATAAAAGTTTCTAAAAACTGCGTAAGAGCGTTAGCAAGTTTTTTGGTAGCTGCTTTAGCAAGATCATCCTTTGAGTGTAATATTGGAAGTACCGGCGAGCCGCTCTCATGGTTTCCCGGAAACTGGAGTCTATAAGAAAACAGAACCAGCCCAGGTAATTTAAAATAAAGTAATTGGTATTTTGAAAACAATGATATAGTATTAGTTAATAAATTGGGTTGTTTTTTACAATCGAAAAGTGTACCAAATTTCAGCCGAAAACTGTACCACTTAATACAAAAAAATTAATAAGTTTTAATCCATCATTTCCCCCTTTCTTTCTTAATAATCAGCATACATATATTATATACTGGGCAAATTATCTTGGCTTAGAATCGATTACAGTACCCCCGTAAAATCTCTTAAGCCAGCTTTTGTTCCTCTAGCCACTCTTTTTTTCTTTACCCTGCACGAAGCCCCATTCATATTAACTATACATGATTTACGAGTAAGCCTGTCTATCATTGCAACAGTCATAACCGGATCGGAAAATATTTCCTCCCATCTGTCAAATGAGAGGTTAGTTGTAATTATTGTTGATTTTCTTCTTGCCCTTAAAGACAGGTTGGTAAAAAGAAGTTCAGAGCCCTGTCTGTCAAAAGAAATGTAGCCTAGCTCGTCTGCTATAACCAAATCATACTTTTCAAATCTCAGTTCAAATGAACGAAGGGTTGATGCACCTCTTGCCTCTTTTAGCTAGTTAATTAAAAGTGGTACAGTTGTAAAAAATACACGGTATCCTGCAAGGCATGGCTTAATTTCAAGTCCGGTTGCAATTATTGTCTTGCCTGTACCCGGCGGGCCTACAAAAATTACATTAGCACCGTTTTTTATAAAATCAAGACTTTTAAGAACTGCAAGTTTCTGCTTTGCATCCTGTGGCAGACACTCAACTTTTAAGTCCTACAGGTACTTTTTGGCAGGAAAGCCGGCTTGCTTTATCCTGTTTTTCTTTCCATTTTCATATCTATAGGTCATATTCTTTTTCAAGAAGGTTGTGAAGAAAATCAGCATATGATTTATTATTAACTTCTGCCTCCTTTATTTCATCTTCAAAGCATGAAGCGGTAAATGGAAGTTTTATCTCTTTGGGATACTCTTCTATCTGCGTATATATTTTATTTTCTCTCATATTATACTGGCCTTTCTGCAGTGGCAAAATTAAGCAGCTCTGCATAGTTTTTTGCTATTTGTCTTGAATAGGATTCAATCTGGTTACCTTTTTTACTGGCAGTACTCATAATTTTAGCCTCATCTCTTTGAACAAGCAGCTTTATCTTATCTTCGTTTATTGACAGAGGATTTATGCTTACAAGTTTTTCTATGGCCGCCTTTACCTTATCAAGACCATTATCAGCCACTACACTGAGTAGTTCTATAAAATCTTTTTCACTTCCTATATAATAGTTTGTGTATATATCTTTAAGCTCTGGGGCTGCCTGCATAAGGGCCAAACTATTTGCAAGCGATTAAAGGCTTTTTTAGAAATGTCTGGCAGTAGTGTTCTATTTTAATTGATCATTCAAACTGACCAAACCTTCTTCTGTGTTGCGCAATTTCTTCTTGCCAGTAATATGCAATTATTTCTTGAGGATATGCCTTTACAAATACAAACTGGCCCACATAGCAGTCAGGGACTGAATAAAAGCAGCTGTCTAGCTCAAAGCAGGAATATTTTCCTATTCTCCTTTCACAAATTCTTGCAGTGTCATATTTGGGGAGAAGTGGAAGCAGACAGCCTTTTTCTTCCTGCAGTATGCTTTCTGCAGATCTTCCGTTTTCCAGGGTCTGGCCTTTTAGGTTTAGTTTTTTTAACTCTTCTCTTAAGTACTGCCTTGCTTCATCCATTGATGAAAAACTATCCCCTTTAGAAAATGCTCTTCTTCTTATATATTCTACGGTCCTTTCTATGTGCCCTTTTTTATGGGCCTGGCCAGCATTACAGAACCTGAATTTAAAATTGTAATAAATAGAAAGTTTTACAAGATCATCAGTTGGTTTTTTGTAGTTTTTGCCCACAAATTTGGCCACTGTGCTCCTTAAATTATCATATATAATCTCCCTGTATACTCCACCCGCACTTTCAAAAAATTCTGCGTGTAAGTGAAGGAAATTTTCCATCTTCTGGCTGTAGTAAAGATCTGCGTAGCGCCAGTTGCACTCAGCTGTGGTAAATGCCCCCATCTGAACTGCTTTGAGTTTTCCCCTCAAGTATTGCCTCAAGTATTATTTTCTGTTTGTCTTTCAAGTTTATCACTCCTTATTCCTTCCCATATAACTTAATAATTATATGGGGTATGTTAGTTTGGAGTGGTACAGTTTTCAAATGAAATATGGCCTACTTTTCGATTGAAAAAACACCTAAAGGAGGGGGTTGTAGAAGTTATGGCATAATGTGTAGTTAATACGGGCTTGTGTTAGATCAAAAAGTAAAAACATTTTAGGATTTTTTAATAAAATGGATGAAATTAATAAAAAATGCTTGTTACCACTGATTCTAATTGATTGTTCTCGGACAAGCTCCTAGTTAACTCAGTGTCCAAGTTTTGGGGTTCATATCAAACCAGTCACACAACTAACTTAATATTAGCACAGATAAAGATATCATAGGCACTTCAAAAGTCAAAAAACACTTAAATTTTCTTTCCTTGTAACCTCTATATGGAAAATGGCTCAATGCGCTGAAGATAGAGAAATCTTATTTTATCCTGCATTCTGGATAGAAATTATAGAAGATGATTAATAGCTCCAAGCAATTTGAAGTATTGACAAAGTTGATTGAAAATGTATAATTGTAACCAATTACATAATCGTTTACATATTCGTTTACATAATTAGTTCTGGAGTATAATTAGAAATAAAAAGTTTAAAAAGTATTACTTAAAATAGTTAAAGAGAAGTTATTAGAGATAAATCGGTACTATTCTAAGATTTATAAAATAATAAAGATTTCAGAAGTGATAAATTAAAAAGGGATAAAATTGATTAAAAAAGTGTAAAAGAAAAGTACTGTGGATAATAGAGCCTAAAGCTCTTACTAAAAGGTCTCATATTTTATAAAGTAAAAAGAATTATTAAACAAGTTGGAGTAGACTGGAGGTGATTATAAAAAAGTTTCAGTGTTAAAATATTTAATTTTGAAAGAAAGGAAGGCAAGTGAAAAGAATACTATTATGGTTCTTAATTTTGACTGTAGTTTCATCGATGTCCCTTATGTCCATAGGGTGCAAAGAAGAAGCTGCAGAAGAAGCTGTTGAGGAGATTAGCGAAGAAACTACTGAAGAAGTTTCTGCAGAAACGGAGTCATCCGGAGATGTTGAAGAAGTAGTATACAAGCAGTCTCCTGTTTTTGATGAACAGGATCTTCCTCCTTTGGAGGAGAGGCTTCCGGAAGAGCCTAAAATTGTAAATGAAATGCCGGAAAGTCAGCTGGACTATCAAATTGGTAATTACGGTGGAGTACTCAGAACGGTGACTGCAACCGTGGGATGGGATGTTAATGTTTGGGCTATGCTTAAAGAACCTCTTTTAAATACCCCGGGTATTTTGGGAGAAGAAATCACTGGAAACGTCCTAAAGGGTTATGAAATAAGTGAGGATCAGAAAGAGTTCACTTTTTATATGCGTGAAGGCATGAAGTGGTCGGATGGTGAACCTTTAACTACCGAGGACGTAGACTTTGCTATAAATGATGTTCTATTTAACACTGACATTACACCTGTATTTCCTGACTGGTTAAAATCAGGGGGGAATGCAGATGGCAATCCAGTCGTTTTTGAAGTGATAGACGATTATACCTTTAAGATGACATTTGACGAGCCCTATGGTGGACTTTTGATAAGGATGTCTATAAAAAGCTGGATCGGGCACAATGATCTCATAAAACCCAAACATTATCTTAGACAATTCCATACTGAGTACACTCCATTGGAAGAGTTGGAGCCCATTATTGAAGAAAATGGCTTAGGGTCAGGTGACTGGGTAAGCCTCTTTACCTTGAAAGATGTAGCCAGCGGTGAAGAAACTCAGGAAAGTGCTGTCGGATTTCCTACGCTATCTGCTTGGACGATGACAGAGGTAGATGGTAATACTACGATCTATGAACGAAATCCTTATTATTTTAAAGTGGATGAGGAAGGGAATCAACTTCCTTATATTGATGAAATAAAAAGTGAGCTTGTTCAGGATAATGAATCAATCACACTAAAAATGCTTTCAGGAGAAGTAGATTATGATGGGTTCCAAGGATCACTTATGAATGTGCCACTTTATCAGGAAAATACTGAAGGAAATGATTTTAAGGTTATCATGGCTGATTATCATGTTAGCCCTGCTGATTTATATATTAATCTGAGTTATGAGGATCCTGTATGGCAGGAAGTTGCTAGTGATATACGTTTCAGAAAAGCTATTAACTATGCTATTAACCGTGAGGAAATTCTTGATGCCGTTTATTACAACTTTGGGTCACCATCAGAAATACTTGGCAATACTTATGACACAGGAAAAGCAAATGAGCTTTTGGATGAAATGGGAATGGAAGAAGGAGCTGACGGTTACAGACTTTCGCCAGGTGGCGAGAAATTTACAGTGCCTATTGAATTTTGCGAGAGAGCATCGGATATGGCACCTGTAGCCGAATTGATTGCTGCTATGTTAGATGAAGTTGGTATAAGGACAACAGTAAAAAATATCAGCTTTTCCCTGTGGGATGAAAGACAGTTGGCCAATGATTTGATAGCAACCGTTCAGTGGACAGAAATAATCTGGTATAATCTGGGCGAATGGGCTATGAATACCTTTGCACGGGAATGGTACTATTGGTGGTTGACCGGCGGCAGTGAAGGTGTTGAACCACCGGAGGAAGCAAAGGAATTATTTAGTTTGCTTGACGAGGTTTCTGTATCAAATCCAGAAGTTGGAATTCAGAAGTTTGAGGAAGTTAAGAAAAATGTAGGAGATAATGTCTGGATTTTACAGATTTTGGGAACAGTAAAACAACCAATTATTGCAAATGCTAAACTTGGCAATGTTGAACCAAAAGATTCAGCATGGGCTATTGCAATTACTTTTAGTGGTGAAACATTCTTCTTTGAGGAGTAGATAAAGAAGAGATAATTTAGGGAAAGAGGATACACTGAATTAAAAAGGTGCATCCTCTTTTAAAAAATATTGTAAAAAAGAATTGGGAATTGGGAAAAAATTATATGAATCATCGTGAAAGGTTTAGAAAACTATTTAATTTTGAGGATGTTGACCGGATTCCTTTATATTATTATGGTACTTGGCGGGAAACAAAAGAGCGTTGGGTAAGAGAAGGTTTTAAGGGAGAGGTCGACTTTTCTTTAGACGAGGGGCCACAAATTCCGGGGATGGATCCTGATTGGGAACATGGTATCTGGGATATTCATGGTCTTGCTAATACATATCTGATTGGTGATATTGAGCCTGCCATACTGGAGGAAAATGATGATTTCTACCTAAAGAGGAGTTCTGTAGGTGAGATTTATATGGAAAGTAAGAAAGGTAGTTCTATAAATCATACTATAGAATTTGCGCTTAAGCCTACTTGGGAATCATGGAAAGGATACAAGAGGTTCCTTGACCCGGGCGATAAACGAAGGTGGTCCAGTGATTGGGAGCAGAAAGCAGAGGAAGTTAATCGTAGAGAAAAAATAGTAGCATTTATGGGTGGAAGCATGTATGGATGGTTGAGAAACTGGATGGGTATCGAGAATATATCATACTTGATGTATGATGACCCGAAGTTATTTGAGGAGATGGTATGTCATATAACTAACCTATTTATAGAAGTGATGTCACCAATACTTAAAAAAGTAAAGTTCGATTTCGTTTATTTCTTTGAGGATTGCTGTGGGTCAACTGGACCATTATTTTCACCTAAAATTTATGAAAGAACCCTGGACAAATATTATAAAAAGTTAATTGGTTTCTATAAGGAAAATGGTGTTCAAATGGTACTGGTAGATAGTGATGGAAAGTTAGATGAATTTGTACCTTTGTGGATTGGGTCTGGTATCGATATTATATTTCCTGTTGAAGTGGGAAAATGGAAAGCTTCGCCAGCAAAGTTACGAAAGAAATACGGAAAAAATCTGAAGATAATGGGAGCAGTTGATAAACACGTTATTGCCTTAGGTGAAGATGCTATACGTAAACACCTAATAGAACTGGAGCCAGAAGTAAGAAGGGGGGGGTTTTTGCCAATACCCGATCATAGAATTCCACCAAATATATCTTATAAGGATATGTTGAGCTATGTTCGAATATTCAAAGAGATATTTAGTGATAAGTAGTAATATTGAATTGACTGGTATCGTAATATTCTAGATATTATAATGTTATTATTAGTATTTTCATTTTCTTCGGGGTAATAGAAAATTTGATAAAATAATCTAAATAGAGTGTGAAGCAGTAATCTTTTATAAAAGTTTGTTTTATAAAAGTGAGGAAATAAATATTACTATACAGATGTATGTAAATTATTAAACTGGGAAGGGTGTATCTTACTTTTTGGAAAAGATTATTATTGATACGGACATAGGGGATGATATAGATGATGCATTTGCAGTAGCTTTAGCAATTTTATCCCCCGAGATTAAATTACTTGGTATAACTACTGTTTTCCGTTGTTCAGAATCAAGGACCAAGATTGCCAATAGACTCATTAGTGAACTCAGAAATGGAACCATTCCTGTATATACTGGAGTTGACTATCCACTTATACAACCTGTGCCGACTTTGCCGTATGACTGGAATAATAAGGAAGGAAAGTTAGTTCCATGTCAATATGGTCCTGAGTGTGAGGATATGGATGTGGATAGATCTACTCATGCGGTACAATTTATTATTGATACAGTGAGGAAATATCCAGGAGAAATAATACTGGTGCCAATAGGTCCTTTAACGAATCTAGCAATAGCATTTCGTATGGCTCCAGACATTATAACAAAAGTTAAGAAAATTGTTGCGATGGGAGGTATGTATACAGAGCAGACCGATGAATGGAATATATCTTGTGATCCGGAAGCTGCACAAATAGTTTTATCATCAGGTGCATCCATATATCTTGTTGGTCTTGATGTTACTTTAAAATGTGTTATGCCTCTAAAGGAAGTTTCTGAATTCAATAAAATAAAAAGGAAAGATTCTAATTTTCTCTCAGTACTATTGAAAAGATGGTTTGATTCACGACAATCTCCCTATCCTGTTCTCCATGATCCTCTTACAATAGCATTTCTAATAGACCCTTCGCTTGTTGGTTTTGAAAAGCGCATAGTAAATGTCTGTCTTGAGGGTAAAGCACGGGGTTGCTTGTTAACGATAGCATCTATGGGAGGAAAAGATTTAGAGAATTCTAATGTAATGATTGCGACGAAAGTTAATATTAAAAAGTTTTTAACTTTATTTGTTAACAGAGTTTTGAAATAGTCTTAAGACTCTTCTGAATTATTATGAGTGAAGAATGTTTGAATATATTAATATCTAATTTAGATAAATTTAATAAATATAAATAAGAAAATCCATTATTATCTTAAAAAGGAACTATACTTTTACAAAATTGTCACCCGGAAATAATTTTAGAAATAATACGTCAAGTATTATTTGTGGTGAATTGAGAAGAAGCTCAAAAATTGCTGTAAAGTTAAAGTAATAGTTATATATTGAAAAATAAATTTAAAATATTATAATTTAAGAAAACGTTTTAAATAAATCGTTTTCTTATTAATATGGTTTAAATTTGAAAATGCCGTTGGAAAGTTGTGCAGGGGTTTATTATTCTGGTGGGTTTTTAAATTATCGGTTTATTATAATTTGTCAATAATCTTAATACCGGGGGTTTAAATTGGATAAAGAAATAGAAAAAGCATACGAACTTGCAAAAAAGAGTTATGCAAAATATGGTGTAGATACAGATACAGTTTTAAATAAATTAAAAGATGTTCCTGTCTCCTTACACTGCTGGCAGGGAGATGATGT
>Ga0307434_1000397_pt1 | contig 30854 bp, 31 predicted proteins | sample SalMarWE160220MG_FD_202156 | JGI IMG/M metagenome (GOLD analysis project Ga0307434, IMG submission 202156) | Salt marsh sediment microbial communities from the Plum Island Ecosystem LTER, Massachusetts, United States - WE1603-220 | ecosystem: Environmental > Aquatic > Marine > Intertidal zone >... | reverse complement strand
TTTCAGAGTTGGCGAGAAACACTTCTAAGGTACCGATCTGCTTTTCGAGGTCATCTACTTTGGAGGCCAGATTGTCGGCTAACATTTTCTGGCGCATCTCGATGTCGGAGATGATGGTGGAAAGTTCGTTGTCTAAGGAGTTATATGTAGACGCCGAAATTCTGCCTGAATTGAAAAGATCGTCAAGAGCCTGCTTCTTTTTCCTTGCTAATTCCAAATCCTTGTTTATTTTCTCGAAAGAGTACTTCCATGAGATCAAATTCTAACACCCAGTCGAAAGCTAGTATAAAAGAACGAAATAACTGTTGTTAACATGCAGATATATCGTTAGCTGTCAAAAACGGCTCCTTTTTCACAATTATCCCCGAGACACGTTTAAACAACCATAGATACCAACACACACGCAACATCAATCATTAACACTCTTAACTAAACATGAAACATTCTTGAATTAACCTTTTTTCGATTTATAAAAAACGCAGCGACGGTGGGAACGTTTGAATGACCCAAATCTGCATTCAGAACATTCATATATCTGGATTTCCGTTCATACAAAACTATAAATATATGAACTGTCTATAAAATTGGAACATGATTAAACAAAGCCATACTCAAGAAGGGAAACGACAGTTGAAGCCCGAAGCCCCAAAAAAGACATGCAAAAGAATCAGCAAGAGCTTCACAAACACATTCAAACAGACTGAACCACAAAATCATCTCCTGAGCGGCTACAACACCATCGCAGCCGTTCACAGCAAATTCAGCAGTTTAGTCAGCTCAAAAACAGTTTACTCCCTTCGATACTCACCTAAAACGAGGCACAATAAATAGCAGGCGAGCGAAAAATGGCTTATCCCCCGATTCTTGGAGGCAAGTAGACCAGAGACAAACCTTTAGAGGATTTCATTAATCCGAGCGAAAAAATAAAACTGTTTTAGAAAGGGTTGTCCACGATTTCAACCGATTTGCAGATTCTATTATCATGTGCGCGATCTAGGAGATCACGCCGGTGGCCTTGGCGAGTTTCTTGGCGGAGTCGTAATCCAGTTTTTTTTCATTCAAAATTGTGTAACGTTCGGGGCGAATGTCAGAGGCTTGCACTAGAGCCTTTATGATGGACTCGGGTTCCATGCCCAGTTCTTCAGCCGTTGTTGGAGCCCCGGTTTTTTGAAGCGTATCTTTGATTCCTTTCCAATCTGTGTTATAGAGATAAGCCATCATTATTGCTCCCACGCCACATTGCTCTCCATGCAAGGCTCCATTGGGTTCAATCAGATCAAGAGAGTGGCTGAACAGATGCTCTGAACCGCTGCAGGGTTTGCTGCTTCCCGCGATGCTCATGGCAACTCCGCAGCTTATGAGGCCTTCCAGAACAAGGCGGAGTCCCTCTTCTGCTCCAGGCTTGATTGCATCAGCGTTTTTTGTAATAAGCCGTGCACTCATGAGAGCTAAACTTGCTGCGTATTCCCCGTAGTATTCATGTTTTACTTTGTAGGCTAGTTCCCAGTCTCGAACAGATGTGAACTTGGACACAAGGTCTCCGCAGCCGCTGGCAGTGAAACGGTAATCTGAGTTGATGATAACGTCTGTGTCTGCTATTATAGCCATGGGAGACTGCGCCATCACCGAGTAGGGCTTATGCAACCCCTTTACAGCAGCCACAGGGCTTGCAATGCCATCGTGGGAGGCGGTTGTGGGCACGCTTATGAAGGCGATTCCCTGACGCGTAGAACTCAGCTTGGCAACATCAATTTTGGTTCCTCCGCCTACGCCGAGAACGACCTGAGGCTTTAATTCCCGAATTTTTTCTTCAACAGCCCGGACTTCCCACATTGTAGAGGAGTTAACAACAAGATAGTCAACAGTCATTTTCTTGTCGGTGAGCAGATCGATAACCCTGCGACCTGCGATATCTTTGGTGTCTGGACCAGTCACTACAAGCGCGGATTCGTCGAAGCCTAACCTCTGGCAAATCTCGCTTAACAGAGGCAAAGTTTCGTTTCCAACCACAACTTCACGTGGAAGCTGCATTCGATGTAACTGCATTTTCAATGCAATCACGGATATGACTAAAGGCTCCCTATTAAGTTTCAGGTTTCCCACATTTAAGACGTTTGATGCCAACAACATACAACCCAGTTTCGAAATGTTTTTAAATACGTCGGGGATGTATATACACCTCTGACTTCTCCCGAGTCATTCTGCTATCTATCAATTTTCGGGGGACATAAAATGCATGAATCTACCGAGAAATTAGCATTAAAAGGAACAACAACCGTGGGCGTAGTTTGCACCGACGGTGTTATACTATCCTCAGACACCCGTGTGACAATGGGATACTTCGTAGCCCACAAGCAAGGCAAAAAAATTTACCAGATTGACGATCACATAGCCATGACAATATCAGGCGGCGTCGCAGACGCGCAGTACGTCGTTGAGGTACTCAAGGTAAACGCGAAACTCTATAAACTGAACAACGGTAGACCAATGCCAATAAAAGCTGCATCCCGCCTAGTCGCAAACGTCCTCTTTTCTGCACGTGGGGGACTGCTGGCACAGATCCTAGTTGGTGGGGTTGACTCTACAGGACCTCACGTTTTCTCTTTAGATCCTTTCGGCAGCCTCATAGAAGAGAAATGTGTGGCTACAGGTTCAGGTTCCCCCATAGCTTACGGAGTTCTGGAGGACAAATACAAGGAGGGAGCCAAAATAAAGAACATGTTGCCTGTGGTTGTGCGTGCTGTTGACTCAGCTATGAAGAGAGACATAGCAAGCGGAGACAGCTTTGACGTAGCGGTCATAACAAAGGAAGGTTACCGTGCACTCAGCACTGAAGAAAAGAAGGAAATTCTAGGGGGCTCCTGAGGAGCGATAAAACAGCGTTGAAAACATCTGAGAAAGACCAAGTGGACATAAGTCAGCACATACTGGAGAACATTCCTCCGCAGGCTGAAGTCACCAGAATAGAGTATGAAGGACCAGCTCTCGCTGTTTACACCAAAAAACCGGAGGTTCTAGTTGAGCAAAGCTACATAATCGCGGATATAGTCAAGCTGATCAGAAAGAGGATAGTTGTGCGCTCTGACCCTTCAATAAGAGCTAAAGAAAGGGATACAGAAAGAATCATAAAAAAGATTGTCTCCGAAGAGGCAGAGATCACAAACATAAACTTTGACCCCAGCCTCGGAGAAGTTATAATAGAAGCAAAAAAACCAGGAGTCGTTATCGGAAAAAACGGCGAGGTCCTGCAAGAAATCATCAAACAGACACATTGGCGACCCCGAATCCTAAGAAGCCCACCGATACCCTCCAAAATCATCGCTCACATGCGACATTTCATGTACTCAGAAAGCAAGGAACGAGAAAGGATACTGCGCTCCATCGGCGAACGAATTTTCAGACCCACAGTCTACGAGACCGGCGATGTCCGCCTAACCGCCTTGGGCGGCTTCCAGCAAGTGGGAAGATCAGCGATTCTTGTTCAAACAAGAGAAAGCAACGTGCTGCTGGATTGTGGCATCAACCCGGGGTCTACAAGTCCCACAGTGGCGTTTCCAAGATTGGATATGCCCCAGTTTGATTTGGATGCCTTAGATGCTGTGGTTATAAGCCATGCTCATCTGGATCATTGCGGATTTCTGCCCTTTCTTTTCAAGTACGGTTACGATGGACCAGTCTACTGTTCAGCTCCCACTTCAAGTCTTATGACCTTGCTTCAGCTGGATTACTTGGATGTTGCAAGCAAGCAGGGAATCATGCCGCCGTACAGTCAGAAGGAGGTAAGAGACACGGTTATGCACACGATTCCTCTGCGATACGGCTCTGTAACCGACATCGCTCCAGACATTCGTTTGACTCTGCACAATTCTGGGCACATCCTCGGCTCATCATTAATTCATCTACATATTGGCGAAGGGCTCCACAATCTGGTTTACACCGGAGATTACAAGTATGGCAAGTCGATGCTTCTTGAGCCTGCCGTTTCCATGTTTCCGAGGGCAGAGACAATAATAACGGAAAGCACGTACGGCGCTCCTGAAGATATTATGCCCACAAGAGAAGAGGCAGAACAGAGTATTACAAAAATAATTAATGACACATTGGATAGGCAAGGCAAAGTTTTGATTCCAGTTCCTGCGGTGGGGAGAGCCCAAGAAATAATGTTGGTCATTGACGATTATATGCGACGGGGACTGCTGAAGGAGGCGCCTGTCTTTGTGGAGGGCATGATCTCTGAGGCAACTGCGATACACACCGCGTATCCGGAGTATCTGGCAAAAGAAGTGAGAAACAGCATCCTCTATGAGGGAATCAATCCTTTCCAGTCGGACTACTTCACCATTGTGGAGCATCCTAGCGCAAGAGAAGAGATTGTGGATGGAGACCAGTGCATAATTTTGGCGACGTCGGGAATGCTGGAGGGTGGACCGGTAATCGATTATTTCAAACGTTTAGCAGGGGACAAACGGAACACGATAATTTTTGTCAGCTACCAGATTGATGGAACCATGGGATCGAGAGTCCAGAAGGGAATAGCGGATGTCCCCATCATAAACAGCAACGGAAAGATGGAAGTGACAAAAGTTGAGATGCAAGTTGAGACAGTCAGAGGATTTTCTGGGCACTCGGACAGAAGACAGCTTACCAACTATATTCACCGGTTGAGACCTAAACCTGAGAGAATAATTGTGCTTCACGGCGAAAAAACAAAGAGCATAAGCATGGCTAACCTTTTCAAAAGAAAATATAAAGTGGAAGCGCTTGTGCCAGAAGTTCTAGAAACAATCAAGCTGCGGTAGGCGCCTTTTTAGAGGCAACAGTTTCTGGACGCCAGATTCTAACAGATTTAGGCACTATAACAACCCGCTCTTCTCCTAAACTGGCGATGTCGCCTCCGATGGATTCGGTGAAGCCAGAGAGTTCGTCCACAGCCTTCTTGACGTCTTCAACGCTTTTTCTGGCAAGAGGAGTTATCTTAAGGATGAGGATGTTTCCCAAGTTGAGTTCATGTTTTATAACTTCTACATCGGCGAGGGTGCGCAGGGGCATAGCCTTCAGGTAGGCTTTCTTACCAGTTTTTTTGCTTTTCTGTTCTGAGGTTGACAAACAATGTCACTTCCGTAACTAGTTACTGAAGTTTTATTTTAAACATTTCCGCTTAGCGCAGCCTATAATCTGCAAAAATCCCGATTTCAGGTTAGCAGTTTATGATTCTTATGGAGCAAGCGTACTGTTTTACAATTATTTTTTTGAGTTGTCACGAAACTAACAAGAAATTCTCAGTCAAGAAGCCCTCAGATAGTTCCACAGTTTGTCGCCCACGTAGTGGAGGTTTTTCACGATTTTTCCACTATCGAGAGCTTTCATGTCCTCAGAACCGAAGAGGGCTACACCTACGGCTAAGGGTTTGCCGTGCCGCTCATCAACAACGAGAATGAGGTCGTTCTTTTCAAATTCTCCTTTGATGGCGCGAACTCCGGGAGCCATCACGTCCGCCCCTTTGCAAACATATGGAATGGCACCCATATCAACAACTATTTTGGGGATAACGGAGAAAAGCTCTTCGAAGGATAGAGTGGGAAAAAGCACTCCGCTGGACCTTGCCAACAGAGGTCTACCGTCAAACAGGAAGAGTTCAGCGGTTTCGGTTTCATTCACCTCGACGCCAGTTTTCGAATCCAGCATTTGCTCAATGTTCGTTCCTAGCGTTTTAGAAACCTCTAGAAGAAAACTCTTAGCTTCTTTCTCTTTCAGGAAATGTCTGCGACGCTTCTTCGGCAACTCGGGCACCACAACTCATTATCGAAGCTTTTTAGCTGTTGGTGGACAAACATTACAAAATTCTGGAAAGGCTAAGCAAGTCTTGTGCCAATCAGGCAACAGTTTTCCAGATCTTAGGGCTTCACATAACTTGCAGAACTGCAGCATGGCGTCGAATGGAGACAGCTTTTCGGCGGCGATGCCTTCGGCGATCTCAGCTACTATTTTTCTAATATCGGAGGAGGCTTCAAGCTGCTTCACCATTTTTTCTCCCCGTTTTGAGTAAAGATAATGACTTATTGAGGCTTGAGTTGTTCCAAGTTTTTTTGCTGCAGCCACTTGAGAAAAGTTGAAGTTCTCTATCAGACTTCTTGCTACCATAGAACGAAACGCGGGTAGAACTGAGCGGACAATGATTTCACATGGAGGTCGCAATTGCGTTCACAAGGTTATAACGGTGTTATTGCTTATAAAGGAAACGCGAAAGGGAAGCAAAATTAGCCTTTAAGAAAAGCTATCTTTTGTAGACGTAGAGTGTGTGAGAGGGGTAACCTAGCTTAGGGTTTTCGCAGAAGTTGTCAACTTTCGAGGGTTTCCATCCCAGAACTTCGTAGTCATGGGAGACGACCCTGGTTCCAGATTTGAGTTCCGCCTCCAGCTTTGGTTTAATCTTTTCATTTGCACTAGTTGTTAGATACAAGAATACAACATCAGCAGAAGACACATCAACAGCAAATATGTCCTTCTGGACGATTAGAGGTTTCTCCGTTAAATCGAGTTTGTGGATGCTTTCTAGTGCTCTCTTCGCAAGATCGTCCCTCAATTCAATTCCCACAGATTTTGCCCCGAAGTCTTGGGCAGCCATTATAACCGCTCGACCGTCTCCGGAACCTAAATCATACAGGACCTCTCCCGGCTTGAGTTCAGCTAAAATAAGCATCCGACGCACAACGGGCGTGGGCGAAGCAACAAAAGGTGCAAGAAACACTGCATTCTCCTCTTGGTTTTCTTTTATAGGCAAGCGCTTGCTTTTATGGTTTTCGCGAAACTATCAGAACATAAACTCTTTTTTCTGTATAAAAACGAGAAGATTCAATAACCGACTAGGTTAAATTTGATAGGTGTACAATTTTATTTGATAACCATCGGGGCGAGGTTGGTTAAGATGGCAGATGGGGGACATAAGGTTGTTTTAACCGCTGACAGAACTCTGATGAGTGAGTACAGAGGAGGAATTTTTCTTGGCTTCAGCGCCTGCGTGCCAAAAGGGCTGATTCCTGACTGGGTTTACTTTACGATGTTTTGTCCATCTGTCCCAGTGAACGATGACGGGTCAGTAAAATATGCCCCCTGCGGAACAAGAAAAATTGAAGCCGCCCTGCTGGATCACGGTTTTAAAAGAGAAGATGTAATTGTTGCTCACCCGGAACATCTCCACAAAGTTGTAGGCTCCAGAACGAAAGCCGTTGGAATCACCGAAAATGATCCACTCGGCATTGGTCCAGCAACATCCACATTCACGCAACTGTTCAATGGCGAGGCGTACATGAACATAAAATTTAGAGAGTTGCTGAGCCACCCAGCCATCAAAAAATACAGACCAAAAATCATTGTTGGAGGGCCTGGAGCATGGCAACTGGAAAACAGAGAAGCTCGAAGCAACTTGGGAATAGACTGTGTAGTTGTGGGTGAAGGAGAGAAAGTTGTGGGTCCACTTTTCGAGAGCGCCTTGAATGGAAAACCGCTTCCAGACGTTGTGCATGGGGATGTGGCTGAAACAGAAGAAATCCCCCTGATTAAGGAAGCAACAATAGACGGGATAGTTGAGGTTGCACGGGGATGTGGACGCGGCTGCGACTTCTGTGTCCCCACGCTTCAGCGTTACCGTTGCCTCCCCATAAAAGACGTCCTGAAAGAGGTGCAAGTCAACCTTAGGGCGGGCAAACGACCATTACTGCATGCAGAAGACGTGCTCAGGTACAAGGCTAAAGGCTTAGAAGTAAACGGGGAGGCGGTAGTAGAGCTTTTTAAAACGGTTAGAAGCTATCCTGGAGTTAACTCTGTAGCGATGAGCCACTTTGCCCTCTCCTCCATTGCGAGTGCACCGGATGTTGTTGAGGAAATCTCGAACATTCTGGGTGCAGGCGAGGACGGCGGATGGCTTAGCGGGCAAACAGGCTTAGAAACTGGTAGTCCCCGGCTGATTGAAATGAATATGAAGGGAAAATGCAAGCCTTTCGAGCCGGAGGACTGGCCTCAAGTGGTTGTAGACGCTTTTGAGGTTATGTCGAGGAACTGTTGGGTTCCATGCGCCACGCTGATTATTGGTCTCCCCGGTGAAGCTGACAGAGACGTTGATTTGACTATTGATCTTATTGAGGAGCTGAAGAGTTTCAAGAGTTTGATCGTTCCGCTGTTTCTTGTGGCGATGGGGGGACTGAAAGACAGAACTGAATCATTCACCATCGAGAAGATGACGCCTAAACAGTCTGAACTTTTCCTGAAGTGCTGGGAGCATAACATAGGGTGGGGGCAGAATCTTCTTCAGGAATATTTTCTGACAAAAAGCGGAATCAAAGGATATGGACTGAGATTTCTGTTTTCATATGGCGCCAAACAGGCTAAAAAACTGATTCGCCAATGCAAAGAGGATTACGGTTACGACTTGGCAGCCATGATCCGAGACGAAAGAAGCGGAAAGACAAATCTGGGTCCTGCGCCCATACGAATCATCTACCGCTACCTGCGCCAAAGCAGATAGCTTCGTCACCAAAAACTGCGGATATGTTTCTACCAGAATTTGCGTTTCAGAGAGGTCTTTTCAGCTTCTGTGACTAACTCGAAGAAGTTGTCTGAAAGTATGTTCTCCTTCTCTAGGATTTCTTCTGCGTCAGAGACTTGCAGGTTTCGTCCACAGAGAGCCACAGCAGCTGCTTTGCCGTACTTGGAAAGGAGCCAAGCCGTTTTTGCTGCCTGCCGCCTAATTTTAGTCTCGCTTTTCGTCAGCTTTTCTCCTCTTTTGTCCACCAGAGACTGAACTCCATCTTCGCTCCTGCTCAGCATGCCTAAGGCGGGGGAGCCGCATTTTGGGCAGGCAGGCTTTTCTGGCAAATCGTTTATGCGAATCATTTCTTGATAGTCCCAGCATTTGGTGCATATGAAGGTTCGAACCTCGTTGAGGAGACGCGCTCTAGCTGATTCTACAAGAATAAGTTTCATGCGTTCAGGGGGAATCAAATCAGTTTTCATGCTGACTTTCTCGATTCCAACCCGTGCAACAGGAGAAGCATCCCCCACAGTCTCCAACTTCCGAAGTTCAATTGTGCCGTCCCGAACAGCAGCCAGAACACTGATTGCCTGCTCCAGATCCAAGTCTTTCCTGAAAATCTCCTTCAGAGCCTCATCGTAGATGGCTGTATCCTCGAAACTCTCCAACAGCTTTCGGAGACTCACCCTGCTCAGGTCAACCCACTTCTGTATGGCGCCGAATCTTCTTGCCACATGGAACATGCGCCTCTTGAAAAGCCCAGTTTTGACGGTGGAACGGACCATGATGCCCCGGATGTCCAGTTCGCTCATCATCTCCAGGGCACCTAAAACTTCCAGTAGGCGGTCGGCGTTGACGGCGCCCAGGGTGTTAACGAAAATGCGGTACGGGTCATGCTGAACCACAACGCTGTATCCGGTTTGATCAGACAAAATGTGACCCAGCAGCTGAGCCAAAGCCCTGTTCGTCAACGAACCAAAATTGGCGTGCAAAATCACGAAGTCTTCCCAATCCTCAACCAGAACCCGCTTATCCGTGGGAACAGGGTAACCTCTCCTGACCTGTTCAATAGTTTCGCGAATAGCCAGCAACACAGTTTCTGGGTCAGCAGGATATTTCCCAGCTAACTCCTCGGCGATTCTGGCTGCTGTTTTTCCGTTTTTGTCTTGCTCTTCCACGAAGCCTCTGATTTGGCCAACCTCTTGGGCTATATCAAAGGGGACAGGAATCTCCTCTCCGATCCAGCTTGGAATTGCTCCGGTTGGGTCCTCAGTCTGCTTCACGAAGATTTGGTCGCCGGAAACGCTTACAATCTGCCAAGGTCTACCCTGAATGATGAACTTCACGCTGGGTTTGCCGTACTCGGCGACGAAGGCTTCATCCAGCACGCCCACAGCAGAGTCCTGCTCCTCGTCGATAACCAGAAACTTCTTTTCTGCTGGAATCATGGATAGGTTGTCAAAGTAGTATTCGTAGAGCGGCTTTGTTTTGCGGGGTTTAATGACCAGTTTGTCTTCTTCGGAAACCCATGCAAAACTTGGAAAACGGCGATGCATGTAATCTAAAACTTTTCCGACATCGTCTATGGTAAGGTCAGTGTAGGGGAAAGCCTTCCTGAATAGTTCATGAATTTCGCTGAAACTCCACTGTTTCTGCTTCATTAGGAGACCGGCAATCTGGTGGGCAAGAACGTCGTAAGGCTTCGGCGGAACCTCCACAGGCTCCAATTCCTCGTTTATTGTTCTGCGGGCGATGGCCATAGCCTCTAGGGTGTCATCTGAGTCCATGGTGATGATGACGCCCTTTGGAACGCGTCCGATCCTGTGCCCGCTTCTGCCGATTCGCTGAATGAGTCGCGTAACCTGCCGGGGACTCATATACTGGACCACCATGTCGATGCGCCCCACGTCTATGCCCAGCTCCAGAGAAGAGGTTGCAACGAGACCCTTCAACTCGCCGTTCTTCAGTCCCCGTTCCGCAGCTATTCTAGAGGGTTTAGCTAGGGAGCCGTGATGAATGGAAACGGGGAAGTTTACATCCCAAACCTTGAATCTGCTGGCTAAAACCTCTGAGATGGAGCGGGTGTTGGTGAAGAGGAGAACTGATCGGTGGGCTTCGATGTATCGGCGAATAACTCGGAGGCGAGCGGCAACCTCTGGATGCGTAAACAATGCTGCAGCCAACTCGTAGTCTTCCTGTGCGGGTTGCGGAAAAAGTATCTTCAGATTCGTTAGCCGAGACAGGGTAACCCTCACAATTTCGACTTCACGGTCAGACCCGACTAGAAACTGAGCAACCTTCTGTGGACTGCCGATCGTGGCTGACAACCCGATGCGCTGAAAGTCCCTGCCCGTTACCCATAGTAGTCTCTCAAGCGCCAGAGACAGCTGGCTTCCCCTCTTGCTGTCCGCCATCTCGTGAACTTCATCAACTATCACCCATCTGACCGCGCTAAGATGCTGGCGCATCAGTCTTCCCGGCAGGATGGCTTGCAGGGTTTCGGGGGTGGTTATTAGCATGTCTGGGGGGCTTCTAGCCTGTCTAGTTCTCTCCTTGGTGTCGGTGTCACCGTGCCTAACAGCCAGTTTAACGTCAAGATTGTTGCACCACCACTCCAGACGCTCAAGCATGTCCCTGTTCAAGGCTTTGAGGGGGGTCACGTAGAGGATTTTGATTCCCCTTCTTTTTTCAGGGGTTCTGAGAAGCATGTCGAGAACCGGGAGAACGGCTGATTCAGTCTTTCCAGTGGCGGTTGGGGAGATGAGGAGAACATTTTTTCCCTCCAGAATTTTTGGGATAGCTTTTTCTTGGGTTTCAGTAGGTGTTTTGAAGCCCTTCTCCTCAACCAACCTGCGGATAGGTTTAACGAAACCGTCGAAAACGTTTTTGGGTCTCTCTGGCAAAGTCATTATGCACCAAAGCTGAAAAATTAAAGCAAAGCCGTTGTAAAAAGCATTTTGGAACCATAAATCAGCGTTTCAGATTAAAAAAGCGGCTCTTCACGAGGTTATCACATCCCTCATCAGCCAGAATGGAAGGCAAATCTTTTATTCAACAATAAACAAAACATGGTGCGATTGTTAATGGAGGAAGAGTAATGGCTAAATGCAAAAACTGTGGAGCCGAAGTTGCTACCCCCAGAAAAACTTGGAAGATGGCTGGTCGCCCAGATAAGTCAGGAAAGAAAACCCAACTAACAATTGGACTCTTCGACTGCCCCAGCTGCAACAAATCGTTTAAGGTTGTCTTAAACAAGCAGAAGATCTGATGCTCCGAGCTCGCCGATCTGGGCATCCTTGAGTGCAAGGAAACTTCAGTTTGATAGCTGGCAACTGCCTAAAGGTAGAGGAGTCCAGCCATAGGCGAACTCTGAGTTCTACAGCATCCTCCTTTTTTTGCTTTTTTTAGGCGCTATGTTTTTATGTTCTGAAATGAGAAGAAAGTTAAAAAAATCTAAGTTTGCCGGAGTCTAGAGCCAGTATGAAGTTGCCTGAGGTACTAAAGCGAGATTATGTGCAGACCATTATAATGATAGTTGCGGTGATACTTGCCGTCCTAATTTTTTGGTATGGTCTAAGATTCGCCTTAAGAACAGAATATCCCATCTTGGCTGTAGCTTCGGGAAGCATGGAGCCCGTCTTGTATGCTGGAGACCTCATATTTGTTGAGGGAATACAGAATTTCAGTGACATTTACGTTGCACCTAAAGACGCTGACCCTCCTGGCGACATACTCGTGTACCAAGGAAGGGAGTTGATTGTGCACAGGGCAATTGACAAAACAGAAGATGCAGATGGAAGGATTGTTTTTATAATACATGGCGATGCTAACCCGGATGGAGCTAATGAGCAAGTTTCTGAGGACAGGATTGTTGGCAGATATATAGGGTTTAAGGTGCCGTGGCTGGGTAACATTGCCCTGTTTTTTGAGCCTCTGGAAATGAAGGTAGCCTTCATCGCGCTATGGGTAGTACTTCTGATAATCATCGAGTTTGCTCCTTCAGCTGGAAGGAGACTAAAACGTGGCGACGCTGAAGCAAGCCTTTATAAATAACTGCACCAAATTCATGATGTTTTATAAGGAGGGGCTGGATATACCCGAGGTTGTAGCATCTATCCGAATAGAGAATGTTGTGGCATCTGCAACGTTAAATCAGAGAATCGACCTGAACGCTGTTGTTAAAGGGTATCCGGGAGTTGAGTATCGTCCTGAGCAGTTTCCGGGCTTGGTTTTCAGGCTAAAGAGACCCAAAACGGCTACTCTAATCTTCAATTCTGGGAAGATGGTTTGCACTGGAGCCAAGTCAGAGAAAGAGTCGAAGAGAGCGGTTATGAAGGTTATCAGGGAACTGAAGAAGAGCGGGATAATAATCATCGGAAAACCCGAGTTGAAGATACAGAACATTGTTGCCTCAGCGAATTTATCTGGCTTGATAGACCTTGAACGGTCTGCCTACTCTCTGGGCAGAACAATGTATGAGCCTGAACAGTTTCCGGGTCTAATCTACAGAATGGATGAACCAAAAGTTGTGATTCTTCTCTTCGCCAGCGGTAAACTTGTTTGCACCGGAGCCAAAAAAGAAGAAGACGTTTACGAGGCAGTCACCAAACTTCACAAAACACTCGAAGAAGAAGACCTAATCTATTACGAGTAAACAGTTTCAGGTTCAACCTCCGCCTCATTTTTTTGTAAGGTTTTCATTCCTTGCTATGTAAAGGGCTCAGTCGCTAAACTTAGGAAATCTAACCTTTCCCACGTAATGAAGAATCCAGTTAACTAGTCTGTCGTAGGTTTCGTTGCCCAGTTTTGTTAGCAAAACTTCGTCGTCTGAATTGAAATTAACGAACCCCTTATCTGACATCCAATCCAAATATTTCACTAGGCGGTCATAGGACATTCCGGTGGCGGTGGCTAGGCTGGTTCTTTTCAGGCTTTTTCGTTCCTTAAGAACCTTAATCACCCTTGCCAAAACGTAAAGGTCAGGCTTCGAAATCGGCTCCTCTGAATTCACTTTCAAACCACCGAAGCTCCCACAGAAGCCAATCAAGCCGACCAATTTGTTCATATCTTTTACGAAGATCGTTTCTGTTCAGGAAAACCACCACAACCAACGCCAGTGCCACTACCAAAAACAGGTCCATGTTCATGTGGAAAAGCCACTGTACACCCCAGTTGAGCACATACAAAGCTCCTGTTGCAATTCCCCAATACACCAGAATTTTCGCGATTCCGTAGATGAAGAACCCGAGTTTTGCGTATCGGATGCTGCTGAAGATGTTATCCCATTCGAGTTCCTGAATCAGCTTAAGCGCTCCAGCTGCGCCCTCGTTTAATGTAGTTTTCCATTCACTTGGTTTCACAGATTTCACTCTTTGTCTAACCCGCCACACTGCCGCAATGATTCCTGCTGGAAAGATTGCGAAAAACAAGAAATACGCAAAAATGTTTTGACCATGATCTGCTGTAATGAAGAGACTATGTAACCGCATGAAATTGTTAAATGAAATGGCAGCAACGATAGTTCCCAGAATCATTATTGTGAAGTCTGTTAGTGATGCTACGATTTCACGGTACTTTTTCACTTGGTCTAGTGCAGTCATGAATTCTGACATTTTTGAGGAAAGGTTGTCTTCATTCAAAATGGTGCACCGTACCCTGAAATGCTTACTGTTGCGTCTCCTTCAACTATTAGCCAGTAAAGGTCAATCTCATCTTGCACATCCAAATCGGGGTGAATTGGCTCGTAGTACCATGAAAGAAAATCGTCAGAAACGTCGGGGACAACATCCACGTCAATTGGATTATCGTTAGAAAGTGTCATCTGCACATATTCGTGTTCAGGTTTCGCCATTAAATTTAGAAATATACTGAAATGAAAGTCCCAATTTGTACTTCCACTCTTCGGCAAGAAAACCTGCTTCGAATATTTTTCGGTTATTTCCAGTTGTGAACCATTCGAGAACGTAACCAAAACTGGCTCAGCATCAGGAGTGGCTCTTGGATATATTGTGATTGTTGCTCTCATGCTCATGTAGTTTATTTTTGATGCTACCACAGCACGTTTACCCGACTCGTGCAACACTGCGATGGTTGACTGAAAGGAAGATAAAAACACCCACTGAGCCGCGAGTATCACTATTAATAAGAAGATGATTAATGATTTTTTCATAAAGACCACTAATGGTGAATGTAGATATAAGAGAAACTCATCGGGGATGAGTTTAATTCAGTTCAGTTTTGAAAGTCAGATTGCAAGTTATGAAACATGCTTGATTGTTTTTCCGCATTTTGGGCAGTGTATGTGGCGGAGAGATTGCTGGGAGTCCCATCCAGATATCACGGCTTCTTCTTTAGGTAGCATGTATCCGCAGTGTGGGCAGTGATAAACCTTTGAAGGCGTGAAAAACCGCTGTAGCCGCTCCAGTATTCCCAAAGCTGTACCCTTGGTGGGAAGGGTCAACCACATCCGCTATTTATAAACGATGAAGATTCGATAAATATTCCAGATTAATACAGCTACTCTATGCTGCAGAAACTGAAAGCTGATGCCGTACGCTTATTTTCTTTTTACTTGCTTCAGTATTGTATCTAACTGTTCTTCGGTTATGGCGTCCATGTCATGCAGTTTGCGGGCAAGTTCACTCGTTGTAAGCAGGTAATGAAGCTTGATGCCGTTCTCAGCCAAATTGGCTTCTCCGTTCTCCTCCCGATCCAGAAGAACAACAGCGTCCGTTACCACACCCCCCTCGGCTCTGACAGCTTCAGCAGATTTCAGGATAGACCCGCCTTTGGTTACGAGATCATCCATCAACAAGACGCGGTCGCCCGGCAAAAGAATCCCTTCCACCCATCTTCCCCTCCCGTGCTGCCGTTCGGTTGGGCGAACATAAAGGAAAGGCTTTTTGAGTTGATACGCGGTAATGGATGCGAAGGATATGCCTGCGGTGGGTATGCCTGCGATTCGGTCAAAGCCGTCGGCTCCGACATCGCTTTTTATCAGTGCGAGGTAGAGGTCGCAGATTCTTTTGAAGGCGTCAGGGAAGCTTGGAACAATCCTTAAGTCTATGTAGTAGGGACTCACTTCGCCGCTGGTGAGCTTGAAGGTTCCAAATTTCAAGGCGCCAATCCTGTTCAGAATTCTGGCCAGCTCAGCTTTCATCTCTTCCTTTTTCACGTCCTCGCCTCCTTCCTTATGGAAGTTATGCAGTGTGTGTTTTAAAGAGGTTGCGTAGATTTCTCCGTTACTTTTAAATGAAGCACAAAGAAACCTTCTAGCAAATCAGAAGTGTCTTCTATGGTTGATGTGTGGCTTCCCTACGGGAAAACTGAAGTTTGCGCAAGGATACCCACCCGAAATTTTCTGGGTTCTATAGAGCCGAAAGAGAAGTCGGGAGTTAAAGATTCAAGAGCTGAGATTGAGAGAGCGTTAAGCCAACCGATCGGAACAGAGCGGTTGAGGAAAATAGCGAAGGCGGGCAACAAAGTAGCTATAGTTGTTGACGATGCAACTCGGGCAACTCCAAGTTACCTGATGATTCCTCCCTTACTTGATGAACTTAACCAAGCTGGAGTAAAAGACGAAGACGTTACAGTGATCTTCGGCTGCGGCACTCATCGCCACGTAACTCCGGAAGAGAAAGAAAAGCTCATAGGAAAAGAGGCGCTGGAAAGAGTCAAAGCCGTAAACCATGAATGCGAGACGGAAGATCAGATTTACCTAGGCAAAACCTCTCGTGGAACCGAAGTCCACGTTAACAAAGTCTTCGCCGAAGCCGACGTGAAAATTTTGGCGGGAGACGTAAACCTGCACTATTACGCTGGCTACGGAGGCGGAAGAAAAAGTGTACTTCCCGCAGTTTCAAGCGTGGAAACGATTCAGCAAAATCACGCGTTGATGTTGCATCCGAAAGCCTCAACTGGCGTTCTGGATGAAAATCCTGTGCATGAAGACATGACGGAAGCGGCTAAACTCGCTAAAGTAGACTTCATCTTGAATGTCGTCACAAACAGCAAAAATGAGGTGGTTAAAGCCTTTGCTGGCGACCTGGAGCAAGCCTTTCTGGAGGGAACAAAACTCGTAGATGAAATGTACAAAGTTCCAATCGAGCAGAGGGCAAACATTGTGGTTGTTAGTGCAGGTGGATATCCCTATGACATTAACTTTTATCAAGCCACCAAAGGAATCCACAACTCCTTAGAAGCAGTGAAAAGAAAAGGGGTAATCGTTCTGGTGGCAGAGTGCCCAGAAGGACACGGAAATGAAGTGTTCTCCAAATGGATGGAAAAGTTCACTGACTTGAAGCGGATAGAGAGGGAGATAAGTAAACGTTTCGTGCTAGGAGGACACAAAGCCTACTACTTAACGAAGGCTCTACAGAAAGTATCAATTATTTTGGTTTCGGTTATGCCTGACTACTATGCAGTGAACACCTTCAAACTGAGAACAGCCACAGCCCTGAATGATGCTTTGCGGGACGCCTTCGAATTAGTGGGCAAAAACGCCAAAGTTTACGTTATGCCACACGGAAGCGACACATTACCCGAGTACAAAACTGCAGCAAATCACAGAGTAAACAACACATAAACGTATTTTATTCCGTTACTAGATTCAGCTTTTTTAGCGCTCGTAAACCAAGCGACCCCAGAAGTGTATGATATTTTTAGCTAACTAATCTAGAAAAAAAGCATGAATGATAGGAGTTATATCTTACGATGAATAAGAATCTGAGGGGAACGACTTGTCTTTCACTCGCTGGACTAAGATGTGGATTGTAGTCACTCTTTGTGCTCTCTGGGTATACATTCTTTATTGGCTGCTTTGTGCTCTTGCAAATCCCTATTACCTTTCATATGGTGACCTTCCAGAAAATTTTGTTCCATCATCAACTCTTATTGCAACAGACTATGTGCTTCCATTAATTGGAAACATATTCCGCCTCATAGGAGTCTCTTTAGCTTTACTTTCGCTCTACTTGATTTGGGGACCTAAACCAAACCCGTTCTCAAATGTCAAGAAAAAAACTGCTGTCGCTCTTCTCTTTGAAGGAATATATTTTCTCTCGTTTTTACCAGTTAATATTCTCTTTGTTTTCTATTTAGGTCCTCTACCCATATTCATTGCGTTCATATTACAATCTCTGCTGGTTTCACCGCTTCTGACAGTTTTGAGTTTCAAGGTTTGGCGTTACCGAAAAACTGCCGAAGAAACTGTGTTGAAATGGGCAGGCGTGGCTGCGATAGGTTACTTAACTGACATATGGATTATCAATGTGTTCAGAGGGCTTAGCATGATACATATAGAAGGTATAGGATCCCTTATTAGCGACGTCACTTCCCTGGGTTTTCTAAACGCGATAATCACTTTGTCTCTGTCACTGATTTTCGCCGTTGCTGGATTCTACACTCTGCACAAAAAAGGGAACAAAAGGTTAAGTACACGATTGATTGCCGTTGCATTAATTATGCTGGGCTTGCACTTTGTCATATTCATATTTTATTCGGCCATCATCAACGCTTGGAATTGGATACTCGTAACCGAAGTCTGGCCAATAGTGCTCTTAGGCTTAGGATTGAGCATGCTCAAAGAAGAAGTCTGAACGGGTTATCCCCCAAGCGTTTTTACCGAAACGGTAGTACGTTCAAAATTTACTAGAACAATAGCTTCGTGGGCAATTTTCGATTGTTAACAGAACAAACTAGCCAGATACAGCCTCAAAAATCTAATGCATGTTGTCTACAGAAAGGTGTAATTCCGTGCCGTTATATGCTTCTGAACTTTGCTGTTATTTCAGCTATTGTTTCAAATTTGGTTAGAACCTCGTCGATTTTTTCGCCCATTCGGTATGTATCCTTGTCGAGCCTGCCTTCAGGATTAAGTTCCTTCAGCACGTTAGACTGGTTAAGGTCAGGATTTTTGTGGGCGTAAGGCCACAGCCGTAAGGAGCCGCTTGTAACCTCATCTATCAAGTAAACATCCCCCTCGATGATGCCATACTCTAGCTTCATGTCAACAAGCTGGACATCAAAATGCGCGAAAGCTCTTTCAAGATGAAGAAAGACCTCCGCATTCATCCTCCTCATTTCCGAGTATTCGCTGCCTCCCTTCGCTTCAACAATATAGTCGATGTACTTGTCATCCAGCATAGGATCATGCAATGGATCGTCCTTGTAGTGAAACTGGGTGATAACGGGGTCGAATCTGGTTCCCTCGGCGATGTTTACCCACTTCAGTATGGAGCCCGCGGCGACTCTTCGGGATACAACTTCAAGGTTTATCTTCCGATCTAGCTTCTTCACCAGAACAACCTTTTCCTGAGGGCTAGAGATGTAGTGTGTCCGAACGCCTTTACGGTTTAACAGTTCGAAGATGTCCCTGTTGGTTCTCCAGTCCACCAAAGCTTTTCCTTTAATGATGTCGTGTTTCACCCCGTCACCCGCGGTTATATCATCCTTAAAGACCATGTAGACTGTCTTTGCATCGTCTGGGTTTTCATAGATTATCTTGGTTTTGCCTTCCGCAAGTTTTTTCAAGGAACCAAAATCTATTGACATGAAATTTATCCTCTTCACGATTTACAGGCGAATCAGGTAATGTGAAACAGATTATTTTAACTTGTCTAACTCTGATGTCGCCCAACAAAAACGATAGCCGTTTCTTCTATGCAAGAGAATGCTTTGAAGAACCTGAATATGCGGTTTTGCTAAACGAATGATGTTTCATGTTTAGTCACATTCGTTGTTACTTAGGTTTATATAGGAAGAGGCGGATTAAAAACATGTGGAACTCGGTTACAGTTTGTGTTACTTTTAGCCCAAATAAGTTAAAATTGTGTAACAAACTGAAAAGGATAGGAATATCGGTTGAACACTAAAGATACACACGAAGGAATTCCGTTACCATTGCTGACAGAGAAATGGCTCAGCAAACGTTTTCCCCAAATGAGAAGAATCCGTGTAGTCGATGGGTTAGGTGAACAATGGAGACAACGGAAACTTAACTCTATTATCGTGGTTGCGTTCCATGCAGACTTGGGGGTGGCACAGCTAAAACATTTTCTTCCACTCTTCTTTCTTGAGGAACTCTTAGACAGCGGCTACTCCATTAACCCAGTTGTGTATATTGGAGCTTTACGGGATATTGGCAGGGGCTATCACCGTGGAGACATCAGAGAGCGGGTTGCAGAAGCGCATAAATTTTTTCAAGGAATCTTTTCTCCCAGTGCAAGGGGCGTGATTGTTGAAGATCGTGTGGAAATCCAGAGAGACGTCTACAGCATCTTGACGATACTGGATTTCGAAAAGAGCCTCCAAAACATTCTTACACAAATAAACACGAGAAAGAGGCTTCAAGAGGCAAAATCGGTTAGGCTCAAAGAGAAAGTGTACACCCTTTCAGACTATGAAAAAGAGCTGCTTGAACTCTACCTGTTTGACAGAGACAAACTTGGAACCGAAATAAAGAGGTATCCGTATGTTAGCTGGGGATTAGAGAGTCTAGGATATTTAGGAGCGTCATACAACATTTTTGACAAATCGAATGCGGGTCTCTCTATTCTTAAAAAGATGATCTGTGCGGACCAAGGTATTGAATATCCCGCAACCATTGTTTTGCCAGACCCGCTTACGATTTCTGGTAAGCCTATGAGATACTTGCAATCAACCGATCTTAACCCGGATGAGGCATTATTTATCGTTGACTCCTACAGAGATGTTAGCCGCAAGATTTACGAGCAGGAAAACGTGTCCCAAAAGTTCGTCAACTATCTGGTGAAGGACATTATCCGACCTTTTGCTCCAACGTCCATTAGAAGAGATTTGGAGTCTAATTTTGAGAAGATTACTTCGAAAAATCGTGGGGATGAGGAGAGGGTGCCCCGTGAGATAAAGCGTCTGGTTTTGAAGTATTACTGGGAGTTCATAAAGCCGTATTATGATTCTATAGAAATGATTCTTGGCACTCACGAAAGCTTGTTTGTTCCAGAGGAATTAACAGAGAAAACATTGGATGCTTTAGGCTCAAAACGGAATAGGCAGATACTCACTGAACTGGCGACTCATTACCAAAAACATGCTTCACCGATGACAGTGAGTGAACTGTTCGAAGAGATGGGACTAAAAAAGGGCGCTAAGAAGGGCCTGTGGAGAAATCTTGATGCTCTAGTAAGATGTGGCTTAGTAGATCGGATTCCAGAAGGCAGAAAACTTCACAAATACAGCATATACGGCAACAAAACCACAATCAGAATACGATTGCCTCTCACTACAACGCAACGAGAACGACAAAAAACTAACTTTTGATCGAGTCACAGGTATCTGAAGCAGCGAGGTTTCACCCACTTTTGTTCCGAAAGGATTTTAATCTAGATAAAAAACAGAAGATGTTGATATGACTAACCAAACAGTGCTCGCAAAATTCTCGGGAACAGAAAGCGTATGCAAAGGGTGCAAACACCTAACGAAGATAGAGGGGCGCTTCTACTGTAAGTATCTGGGCGCCTTCCTCGCAGAACAAACCCTTTATCTTCCCTGCGACTTTAGAGAACTGGTTAACGAAAAAAATTCAAAGTAGCTTTTGGGTTAGAAAAAGGTTAGTTTTGTTTCTTTTTCTTGGCAATAAAGAACACCACTATAAGCGTAACAGCAACTGCTACTATTGCTAAAACATAAACTAAGGTTGAATCTGAACCGCCGTTTGTTGCAGACAGCCATGGCCTTGTGAAATAAAGTTTGTTTGCCTTTTTGGCAATTCTTTTCTTGGATAATTCTGGAAGTTTTGCTGTAGATAGGCGCGATCCATTAGTATCTTTGATTGGTGCTCTTCTAGATTTCCAGTGATTCAAGCCTTTCTAACGTTTTACTTATGACGACCCTTTCTTTTTTAAAATGTTTTTTTATCCTGCCGATAAAACCTTCTCTTTCTTCTTTTGTTTTGTAGAATTTCAGGAGATCTTTTGTCCATTCAATGTTTGCTTCTACTTCTTGCGGTATTTTCTCGCTGTCGTGTCTAACGGCATTTACGGGACATACGTTATGGCATATTCCACAACGAATACATACCTCCATATTTATTTCCGATTTTTCCTCTTCTATAGAAATTGCATCTACGGGGCACTCCGCAACGCAGATACCGCATCCAACACAATCTTCTTGTTTTATCCAAGGCATAATTTATTTCTCCTAGATGTTTGCGTCTTCTACCGTTAAGGGCAGCATCACCGCTAAATGCTTTTTTCCTATATTAAACATGAAAAAGGAGAACTAACCTTTCAGAAAACCTAAATAACTGTCCCCTGCCCCAAGTGGTGGGGTCGCGGGGATTTGAACCCCGGACCTCGCACGCCCCAGGCGCGAATCTTAGTCCATGCTAGACCACGACCCCAACTTTGGTCTACGCCTCTCTTCTGTTAAGGGCAGAAGTATTAACACATTATTTCAGCTTAAAAACATTGGCGATGCAGAAAGCACAATCAGAAGGTACACTCATCACGGTCATATTAGGAGCCTAATAACCAAAGATTGTTGAAAAACAGGGTTTCACATTTTTTTGTTAACGCCAAAACATGCAGGCTGACCCTATTAGGCTCCTAATAGCAGTTGATTGTTGAAATTAATCTTTTTTCTGAAATTCAGCAGCATAACACAAGATTTCCGTCTAAGGTTCACACAATAATTAGTTATTCGGGGGAGCCCCCAATTTTATGCTTTCATATTAGGAGCCTAATAGCAGATGATTGTTGAAAACAATACTTTTTCAGAAATTCCACAGCACAACTCGACACCAGAAAAGCTGCACCAACATATTAGGAGACTAATAGAGGTACAATGTTGAAAACAGTATTTTTCCTGAAAAACCAAGAAACAACAAAAACAGTTTCCATGAGCCATGTATAGGATGTCGGCTCCCTTTCAGGTATGAGTAAAGTATAAAGATGGGTACTCCCAGTCAAAGTGAGGAGGGTTAAAGTTGGCTGCAATGGAAGTAGGAAGAATCTGCATCAAAACCGTAGGGCGAGAGGCAGGAAAAAAATGCATAATCGTAGAAATCGTAGACAAAAACTTTGTTCTCATCACCGGACCCAGAACTGTTTCAGGCATAAAACGGAGACGCGCCAACATTAATCACCTAGAATCAACTCAAGAAAAAATCGACGTAAACCGAGGCGCAACCGACGAGGAAATCGCCGAAGCACTTAAGGCAGCAGACAAACTGGATGAGATGGCGAAGACAGTGAAGCCCACCCTATCCTAACTCTTTTAACCTATCCTAACCCTTTTTTCCTTTCTGGAGAATAATCATGCAAAGAAACAACGAACCATGGGAAATCAAACGAAGCCTGGTAGTTAAAGCTGAGGAAGAAACCGACATGCGCTACGGTCACCGACCCGAAGAACGACCCATCAAAGAGCACATGCGGTTTGGAATAATAAACTTGGACAAGCCCGCTGGACCCTCAAGCCACGAGGTTACAGCATGGCTCAAGCGAATCCTCAGCCTTGAAAGCGCCGGTCACGGCGGGACCCTTGAGGCTTAACACAGCCGGGGAAATCCCAAAGTCACCGGTGTTCTACCCCATGCCATAGAGGATGCCACCAAGGTAATTCAGGCTCTTCTATTGGCAGGCAAAGAATACGTCTGCGTAATGAGGCTCCATTCCGAGGTTCCACTGGAGCGGGTGAAAAACGTTTTGCAGGAGTTTCAGGGACCAATCTATCAGCGACCTCCTGTGCGCTCATCGGTTAAGCGGAGGCTTCGGATAAGAACAATCTACTACAACAACTTCCTAGAGATGAACGAACGGAACGTTCTCTTCAAGGTTGGCTGCGAGGCGGGAACATACATACGGAAACTCTGCTACGACGTCGGCGAGGCTCTGGGATGCGGCGCCCACATGCAGGAGCTACGCAGAACAAGAGTTGGACCATTCATAGAAGACGGAAGCCTAGTCACCCTACATGACATATCATACCTCTTCAGCCAATGGCAAGAAACCAAAGACGAAGCCCTGCTCAGAAAATTTGTTTACCCCATGGAGAAAGCCCTGCAGCTGATGCCAAAAATTTATGTGCGAGATTCCGCGGTGGACGCGCTTTGCCACGGAGCCCACCTGACCGCGCCAGGGGTGCTGTCACTGGATTCTGGAATCAAAATCGGCGACACAGTTGCGGTTTTCACCCAGAAAGGAGAGGCCGTAACCATGGCAAAAGTCGTTGTTTCTTCCGAGAAGATTCTGAAGATGGACCACGGCTTTGTAGCCAAGACTCAGCGGGTTCTGATGCCACGCGGCATGTATCCTAAGATGTGGCGCAGCAATCAGTGAAAAAGCTGTTTCGAAAAGACTAAAAACAGGTTGAATGCTATTCTACTGTTGTGCCGAGGTGTCCTAGAGCAACCATGTTGCGGGAAATCTGGTAGGGAGCAGATTCCACATTGGAAGTTCATGCCTGGAATCTCCGACTACGGTGAGCCTGTGATCCATTGGGTCGCGAGGGTTCAAATCCCTCCCTCGGCGCCACAAGCACACACATCTGGCAATCTTTGCTTTTTACGTATCCTTCACAATTTTGTATATTTATTTTCTTCTTGCGTTAAGGAGAGCTCTGAATTCTTTTTCATTCATTTTTATTCTCAGGGTTCCTTCGCATCCTTTTATCTCCAGCATGTCTTCGGCAAAAACTATCTCTGTTAGTTCACCTAGATATCCCTCGATCAGCAATCTATTTCCAACCTCGTTTAACTTGGCGACATCTAATTCGACAGAGAAAGCGTGATCGTTATCTGTTGGTACATTCACCATTCTCTGGACCTCCATCATGTTATCTAATAACATTGGTCAGTTGAGTTAACGGTTGTGGGCAAATATGACCAAAATTCTGTCCACTCCCTTACGCATAAATACGCTATAATCGGAACAGCGTACGGAATTCAAACTAACACACGCATCTACCCCAAACGCCAAATTAAGACGATTCACTTTAGGGCACTCTCTGATTTGCGGTAGACTGTTGTTTGTCGCCACTGTAACATCTATAAGGGACATGAACGGGGCTGCTTAACAAAGAATCTTGTTCTACAGAAATACAAAATCGATACATTAAAAACACTTCATTGACAAAAGAAAGAGTGTTCTTGTGATAGCGATGAGCGGAAAGAGAGATCGAGTAGAAATCATAGCGGACATTCTTGGTTTATGCTCAGAGCCGAAAACCAAAACGCATGTCATGTACGGAACAAATCTGTCATGGAAAATGCTTCAGCATTATCTCTCTGAACTGCAATCGCGTAAACTTCTGGAAAAGCAAAGCAAATCAAAAACTTATGTAACAACTACGAGAGGACTGGATTTCCTAAAAAAATGGAAAGAACTAAAAGAACTCCTTTAATCCACACAACAAAAGATCTTTAACCTCTAGGAGGTCTTTTTTGGGCATAACGGTAACGTCGCGGCTGCCCCTCTCTGGTCAGCAAGCCATCTTTCACCAAATCCACTAATGCGTGGGCAACTGCTGTGCGATCATAATGGAAGCCCCTGCGCGCCATTTCGCCGTGGACGTCCCCCAGTCCACGTGGAGACGCAAACCACCCTTCTGACCAGAGCGTCTGTATGAGGCTTTTGCATGTTTCTGCCCTTGGCGCGGGGAGTGGGCGCTCGGCTATGATCATGGGTTCCTTTGAGTACGCCGTTACTGTGGACAAAATTCGTTTTACGGCTTCTTCTAGCTGGTCTTCTTGGCATTCTATTTCGAATTCTAGGTTTCCTACTTTCATTTTTAGGCGGATGGGGGGTTTTGTGTCTGTTGTCATCGTTCTCCCCTATTGTTTATTGAATTGCACATAATGCACATGCACAACATTTAAATATTCATCCGCCCACATCACATCCATATTGGTGAATCCTATTGATTGAACAATTACATTATGCAACAACACTAACATATAACTTTCCACCCCAAATAGAGAACCTACAACTCCCACCAACATTCATGGAACTAAGCCTCAACTCCATGAAAAACATAGAAAGCAACTATCTGCAACCCACCGAAACCCCACTCAATCAACCCGCAACAGAACATATTGAAAATTCAACAACAATTCTGGGAATTCAACACCCCTCAGCAATAAAGACAATCCCCCTGGAACAGAGCCCAGACGAGAAAACGGTTGTTGCCGTAGACGTTTCAAGCATAGGAATAGGAGAAACCGAAACAGGCATGCTCTGCGCAATAAGGGGAGCGATAGTGTGGAAAGAAAAAAACAAATATAGATACCAACGTATAGGACCCTTCCCCTTCCACATAACAGAAGAAAACAAAAAAGAAATCTACAAACTCTTTAGAAGACACAGCTTTGAAACCTCAGAAGCCCCCAGCATCACCAACATACAAGCCAGAATCGGCAACCTGCTTGAACGCTGGCTACAGCTGGGCATCTCCTGCTCGGCGTACGACACAATTATTCTATGGGACGGCTCGATGACGGCTGGAATGGCTGACAGTCCAGTGGATGAGGTGTCTCGGCTTTTAGAGATTGCGAGAAATCGCCTCAGCACAGTTTTGGCTTTCTCTAAGAACACTACATTGAGGTTTTCGGGTCACAAGCTGACTGATTTGGCGGAAAAAGCTGAGCCCCCTTGTCTTCTTCAAATAGACGGTTTTCCTTTAGGTTCAGGTCCCGTTCTCCTTCTTGGAGATGTCTACGTCGCAAAACTGACTCCTGGAGTGTGCTCTTTCAGGTTAGATATTGACCGAAAAGTTCCACGAGAACAGGGAATAGAGGCTGTACAGAGCCTTCTCGGAAGCGACCTGCTTGTTCAAAGCTATCCAGAGACTTTACGTTTAGCTCATATATTCTCAACCTTCACCGCCACTGAGGTAATCGGTATCCAACGGTTCATAGCCCATCAGTATGGTCTCAGGATAGTTACAAGACCGAATGTGCGTCGTTTGCTTTTTGGGCCCTTCGGAAAAGGCGCGGAGGGATAAAAGATGCGGCTCTACAAGAAGGAGGGGAACAGCCTTCAGATTCTCAGCTCTCCAAAAGACGATGTGGAAAAAGGCGATTATCTTCTTGTAGAGGACATGTTGGTTAACAGGAAATTGATTGCACAGGTAATCGATGTGCAGTTCGCCAGTGTTCCGGGGCTTCTTGAGGAACTTCTCCGCGACTCCACAACAGAGGAGCAGGTTTACGGCGAAAACTTTGACCCCCTAGGCGTCTCATCACACATAAATCATATTCAGGACGCCCGCATGCTCATCTGCAAGATTCGGGGAACAATAGTAAACGATAAGCTGCATGTGAATTCCTCGTGGCTTCCTTGCCGCTCCAAGTCGGGAATCACAAAAATCTCCTTCAATTCTCTGCTGGAGCATGTGAACGGCAACGACGGTCTTCCAATCAATGTTGGTGAAACCAAGGATGGTGCTCCCTTAAACATCACGGCTCATGATCTTGACGGGAGACTGAACATTATAACTGGGAAGAAGGGAACTGGAAAGTCGCATCTTTCGAAGCTGCTTGTTTTGGGTCTTGTTGATTACGGGGCTACGGTTGTGGTTTTTGACCTTAACGGCGAATATGCTGGCTTAGGCTTTTCTGCTGAGGGAGTGGACAATCAGTATAGTGATAGGGTGCATGTGCTTACCCCCGGAGCCAACTTCAGGGTTTCTTTGTTTCAGATGGGCTTAAGCGTCATTTTGAAGATTATGATTCATGCTCTTGGTCTGCCGGGAACGTCGACCCGAGAGTTTAAGCACATATGGAAATCGTTGAGCCAGCAAGGAAGGTTTACGCTTCAGGACCTTGGAGAGGCTATTAGAAGATGCAACTGTAACATGCACGTGCGGGATGCTCTTTTCTCTCGTTACCACAGCCTCGTGAATTCAGGGTTTTTCACGGATGACGAAGAGTCAGCGACAGATTTCGAAAAGCTTTTCGAAAAGACCAAGAAAGACGGGGGAGCTTTGGTCATTAATTTGAAGAATGTTTCGTCGGTTGACCGCCAGATTGTTTTGGAGTATACGCTGGGGAGTCTGGTGAATCTTCTGAATCTGTGGAAGATTAAATCCGTTTTTCTGTTTGCCGAGGAGGCTCATCTTTACCTCAGGGAAACATATTGGGAAGACATCGTCACGCGGATGAGACACTTCGGCTTGTTCACCAACTTTGTGACCAATCAACCGGATACAATAAAAGAGAATATCTACCGTCAAGCCGACAGCATATTTCTCTTCAATTTTACCAATGAACGCGACCTCGAAACAGTGTCAAAGGCTGCCAGAGTGGATTCTGAAACCGTGAAATCTATAGCTCAAGAACTTCCGCCCCACCACTGTTTACTTATCGGAAAGGCAGTGAACGACTTTCCAGTAATGGTGAAAGTTAGAGCACTAGACATTAAAACCATGGGGCAAACAAGGCTCTTCTTCACAAACAATCAAGGGCGTTCCTTGCAGTCAAATTATGCATACAGTTAATAAGGAAACTCTGTACTGGTGCGATGTACAAGAATTGGAGTTCCCTAAGAACTAGTTCTTTTCGAGTAAATTGGAGGTGTAAGCTACTTGTCTTATAGAGAACGCCGAGAGATGCACAAAGCAGTTTGTGCAGAGTGCGGCAAAGAATGCGAAGTTCCATTCAAGCCTAGCGGAAGCAGGCCGGTATACTGTAGAGAATGTTTTGCTAAACGACGAAGATACTAACAGCGCAAGTTAATATCTATCTCCCGTTCAAACTCCTTTCTCTTTTGTTTTTTCTTCAAAGAAAGGGGAATTACCCAGCTAAATTACAGGGCAAGCAGAAAATACCATAAAAAAGCTAATTTTTATTCCCAAACCCAAAACACATACTTTAATTTTCTCTCATACACATATATACATAGCACAAGAAAGTGATAAATAAACGGTTCAAAATCTTTCTTTAGTTAATACGTTAGGCGATCAGATTGAGTTCGAAACAAGGGTTAATTTCTAGACTGAGGTGGGTTTTCATCTTTTTAATAGTCGTTTCCTTAGTGTTGACTATAGTAGTCTATTTGCTTAATGATCCAGCGGAACCTTATTTCGGAGTTTCTTTCTGCGGCAACACAACTGCCGAGGCAAAACTGCTGATTGACAGAACCAAAGACTACACCAACCTGTTTGTGCTGCAATCAGGACCAATAAGCAAGAACGAAACAGCCACAAACATAATCTGTGACTACGCTGTTGAATCTGGACTGGATTTTATTGTCTTTTTTGGATGGTTTGACGTTGATTATCCATGGCAGATTCCATGGCAGGAATATGCTAAAGAGCGATGGGGCGAAAGGTTCTTAGGGGTTTACTTGTTCGATGAACCTGGCGGCGTCCAGCTTGACTATAACTGGACCTCTTGGTGGCGCCATATTCAGGATGTTGATCCCGCATTTTATCAAACAATAAGAAGCTATATCGAAGAAAACAAAAATCAAACCGTAAACCGAGATTACAAAGAAGCAACAAAAAGATATTTACACAATCTTTGGACTCACATAGAACTTAAGGAGCTGAGTGAAAGTTCAATTAAAGCTTTTACAGCTGATTACGCCTTGTATTGGTTTGATTATCTCGCAGGTTATGACACAGTTTTTGCTGAATTGGGATGGAATCACGATGCAGCAAAACATATTGGCCTTTGCAGAGGCGCAGCAACCGTTCAGCAGAAAGACTGGGGCACTATCATCGTGTGGAAGGACCGAGACTTGGAAACAGGCAAGGGAATCTATAAGACTGGACCAGAAATGCTTGACGACATGCTCATTTCATACGAAGCAGGAGCAGACTACATAATTATCTTTAACTACCCCACAAACCCTCCAGGCAACCCCTACGGCATACTAGCAGATGGGCATTTTGAGGCAATACAGCAATTCTGGGATTACATGCAGCATCATCCAGAAGAGTATGGAAAAACGGATGCCCAAGCCGCCCTGGTTCTTCCTGAGAATTACGCTTGGGGTATGCGTTATCCAGACGATAAAATATGGGGGTACTGGGGACCAGACGAAAAATCGACACAAATTTGGAACTTGTCTCAAACTTTACTTGACCAGTACGGATTAGCTCTAGACATTGTTTACGACGATCCAAACTTTCCAATAGCAGACATGTACCAAGAAATCTATTATTGGAACTACACGGGATAAGTCGGCTCAGATTGTTTTGAGGCAACTAACCATTTCGAATAACCGTGTCGACGATCAATCTTTTTTTAGTATACATTAAATATGGCTGAAAACACATAAGGGGATAAACTAGAGTATAATTATGGGTGATAATAAAGCGGTGAGGGCAGATAATGGAGCCACTAACGCAATCAAGTTAGGCATTCTTCTCATTGTCTTAGCTGTTGTCATAGGTGGAATCGTCATCGTCTTGCAGCCAGCAGAGAACAGGTCTCCGAATGGGGGACAAGATGGCTGTGGTGAACAGGTTGTTTTAAGTGAAGGCACATTATTTGAAGACTTTGAGAACATAACTGATTGGAGAGCAGACGGAGTTGGAGCATCACAAGAGGCAGACACGTCACACGTAATGCACGGCAACCGGTCACTGAAGCTAACTGGAACAGGCGGAAACATTGCATTCACAACAAAAACAACGAACCTAGACCTTTCAGATGCCACAAACATCATATTCTGGGTTTACGTGCACAACAGAACAAGTTTGAACGCCATATCCCTCTACGCAAGCCCCACTGCTGATTGGTCAGCATACTTTGTATGCGGAATACCCGCTTACGCGCTTGTGAACGAGTGGAATCACATTGTTATTGCCAAACCCCAATTCACCGTTGTAGGCGAAGCATCTTGGGATTCCCCAATGGTTTTGTTGCGAGTGAGAGTGCAACCCAACGAAAACATGAATGCCAGCGCCAGTTTTGACGATTGCAGACACAGCTATCAGGCAAGACCCAAAGCAATAATAGCGTTTGACGATGGATGGAGCACAATAGTTAACGCCAAGCCCATAATGGACAAAAACGAGCAGACAGGAACCGTGTTTGTAAATCCCGGAGCAGGAACCGGAATGACGATAGCCGGCTATGAGGGAGCAGGCAATTATCTGACGTTAAGCGAACTACAGATGCTCTATGAAGCAGGCTGGGACATAAGCAATCACGGATACACTCACCTTGACTTGTCATTTTTGTCAACTGAGGTTCTCGAATATGAAGTGAACGCAGCGTATAATTGGCTTGTTGATAACGGGTTTGTTAAATCCACGCACCTATTTGCCTATCCATACGGCAGCTACAATAACACTGTAATCGATGTTGTACGAGAACATCATAGTCTCGGAAGAACACTTG
>Ga0307434_1000394_pt1 | contig 31059 bp, 37 predicted proteins | sample SalMarWE160220MG_FD_202156 | JGI IMG/M metagenome (GOLD analysis project Ga0307434, IMG submission 202156) | Salt marsh sediment microbial communities from the Plum Island Ecosystem LTER, Massachusetts, United States - WE1603-220 | ecosystem: Environmental > Aquatic > Marine > Intertidal zone >... | reverse complement strand
CCTAGACAAATTCCCCCTCAGTATTCAATATCCAGAGCCATCTGTTATGAAAAACACATCCCATCCACTCCTTGCCCATACCTATACAGTTTGAGGCAAGGGTTGCGATTTTCATAGGTTTGTCATAGGATAGTACCCACGAGAAGGCCTGGGAGGATATCTGAAGGGACCTTTAAGCTTGATTCCTAAAAGGGCGGCGGTTCGAAATGTCGAGACAGAAGAGAACCTTGTTATACTGTCTGATTGGTATAGGCACTGCGCTATGCCTTTTTGTCCTACTCCAGGAATTGTGCCTCCACCTCTTTCACAAGCCCCCGGCCCTGTTTGGCGCTCCCTTTGCCCTCCTTGCTGCCGCCCTGCTGGTTTCTCTACTCTTGAACATCTCAGCAGCAAAGCGGCTCAAGACTCTTACCGGAGATCTGGATAAGCTCCATGAGGGCAACCTAGAGGGGCTTTCCTTACGGCCTTCTGATGAGGGTGAGGATCTTCCACGGGCCATTCGGGGAATCGCACGGCAACTACGGGAAAGCGAGCAGAAGCACGAGATACTCCTTGAGATTACTCGAACCGTCTCCTCCCGCCTTCACCTCCAGGAGGTGCTGGATGCTATTGTCGAACTTCTCACAAGGCAATTCCGTCTTGATGCATGCTCAATCCGCTTGCTCGACAGGGACGGCAATCTCAGGATCAGGAGCCAAAGGGGTTTGAGCGAGAAATTCGTGGAAACAGCAACGAGAAAACCAACTCCCGATAGCTACTCAGGCGAGTGCTTTCTTACGGGAAAGATGGTCATCATCAATGACGCCGAGAAAATCGATAAGCCCATTTCAACGACCCTTCTGGTTGGCGAGAACATCCAATCATTTGCGGTAACTCCTATAGAGGCAGAGGGTCCGATTATCGGGGTTCTCGTAACTTCTTCCAGGAAAAAGAATTACTTTTATGAGCGATTTAACGACCTCATCTACATTATCGCCAATCAGATCGGCACGGCAATAAGGATATCCCAGCTCTATGACAAGGTATATACCGTCAGCCAGGAACTTGAGAGAACGGTTCAAGAAAGGACACAAGAGCTCGATGAAAAGGGCAAACAACTCATTGAGGCGGAACGGCTCGCTGCCTTAGGCAAAATGGCCGATAGGGTCGCCGATGAGTGCAGGAATTCCCTTACCATAATCGGCGGATTTGCGCGGAGGCTGTATGAAAAGACGCCTGAGGACGACCCACAAAAGAAGGACTTGAAACTCATCATTGAGCAGGTCATGATCCTTGAGGATAGGGTTTCAAGGATCGTTGATGTTAAAAGGGACGTGAGTTAACCCTTCCTTATCAGAGGGAGACACACACCGTATATTTGCGAGAGGGGATGCCTTACTTCCAGCAAGATACCGTCTCCCTCGTGAAGTTTCGCCTTCAAACCAACCAGTTACCGGTGGATTAAAACCTAACCCAAATTTCCTTTTTCATGCGGCTTAGGGCACTGGGTACAGGGCGACATCAATCCCTATCTGAGTGAACAACAAGAGCAGTAGCCCGTTGAAAGACATGACTAAACCTTGATGTCAATAAGCGTACCCTCTGAGGGGCTCGATTCCTTGCCTAATTGCTCCCTTCCCCTGCCCTTTTGCATATCCTCGCGATCTCCTTCCTTCCTCTTCTCGCCCTCAGCCTCTATCCTCTTTTCAGACTCAAACTCCTTCAGTTTGTCCTTTTCCTGCTTTCTTTTATCCTCTTCTTGCTGTATCCTTCGTTGTTGGCTCAGTTCCAGGGCCTGCTTCCTGACGGAATGCGCCTCTTCGATGGCATCTGATTGTCCCAAAATGATACTTACCTCTGTGCTGCTCATCATTGCCTCCTCCAAGATATCTCCTTTGAACATAGGTTTTCTGGAGATGGAAAACCGTACAGCCACTCAATTCATCGCAACGCTCTTTTGTTGTGCCAGAAGTTCCCATTGTCCGGGTATAACGAACGGCGATTCGGGAACCTCACACGGCTAAAAATCTGGTGATATAGGCCTCTCTCACCGCTCCCTCAGACAATGACCCGTTTATCCCACCTATGATAAGCTCCTTCAGTCTCTCCAATGGGGCAACCCCGCTGCTTCGATTGATCTCCTGGGCCAACATGTCGTAGATGATGCCTCTCAACTGCACTTCCCTGCGTTTCATCTCCTCTTTCACCTTATTATTCGGCACACAAAAGGAAATACTAAAGGAAAGATAGGTAAAATCCTTGCTCTTGTGAAAAGGAATGACGAGCGAGTGAAAGTGTATCAGTTGAACCCTTGGGACCGGCAATCCCTGTTGCAGGGTTTTGTTGATCTCACTGGGTGCAGCAGTGATCTTCACCCGCCTCATGGACCAATACCCAAGCCCCATAGCAAAACATAAGCCCAAGGCAACACAAGGCCAAAGCCATCTCTTTCCCCCATGCCTTCTTCCAGAATCTTGGCGGTTTGTCTCACATGGAATCGATTGAAGCTCTCCATCAGCGTCTTCATCCAGTTCGTTTCCCGTGAACTGCTCATCATCCGGAAAAGACGCATCCCCTCGATGGCCTCGTCCTTCTTGCTCTTTTCCGGGAAATCCACTATCACCTCGGTGAGTATCATCCTGGGACATCATCAACCTTTGTAATAGGCCCTCATCTTTGCCCGCAATTTTATTATTGCCCCTGTGTGGATCTGGGATATCCTCGATTCCGTTAGATCCAATACCTTGGCTATCTCCTTTAATGTCAACTCCTCATAGTAGTAGAGTGAGATAACCAATTGCTCTTTGGGGGAAAGCTGGGCGAGAGCCTGGGAGAGTACCCGCTTTAAGTCCTTTTTCTCCAGCTCATCGAATGGGGAAGGAAGGCCCGAGGCCTGCACGGTGAATCTCGGTGTAGAACCATCCGGTAGGGTTTCATCGAGGCTTAAGAGCTCAACACCTCGAACCCTATCGACAACCTTATAGTATGAGTGGATATCAATATTCATCTCCTTGGCAACCTCGATATCCTCTGGATCCCTGCCGGCCCTCATCCTAACGGCTGTAACCGCATTCTCGATCCTGTGAATATCCTTCCGCACAGACCTGGGAACCCAATCCATTTTTCTCAACTCATCTAAGATGGCTCCCCTTATCCTATGCTCTGCATAGGTCTGGAATTTAATCCCCATTTCCGGATCGAATTTATCAAGAGCATCAAGCAACCCTAATATGCCCGCACTTATAAGCTCATCCTTAGAAATATTAGGTGGGAATCTCATGGCCATTCTGTCAACGATGTATTTTACCACCGGCGCATATTTGATGATGCGATCCTCTCTGACCCCTGATTCGGCCCTTCTTTGATGTCTATCGAACACCTGCTGGTACCTTTGAATATCCGCCTTCATTGTCCCTGCTCCATTTCTCCCGAGAGAAGACGTCTCCAGAAAAATTTGATATTTCCATCTACCGGCATCTCCTTGTCTAGCAGCACAACCTTACGGGCCAACTCGCGAAAGCTCTCAGCCGAAGATGCCGCGGGGTAATGGCATACCACGAGTTTCCTCATGCTTACCGCATCCTGCAGACGACTATCCCATGGGATAAATCCGGCATAATCTAACGATATCCTGCCCATGAATCTCTCTATGACCTTGCTCAGGCCCCCGTAAACCGATCTGGCCTCCTTCTCATCCTTGACCATATTGATCAGGAGCGAAAAACTCTTGGTGCCGTATTGAGAGAACATCACCTTAATCAGTGCATAGGCATCGGTGATGGATGTGGGCTCAGGGGTCACCACGACGATCCTCTCATCGGCTGCCAGATTAAAATAGATCACGTTCGATGAGATTCCTGCGCCTATATCAATCAGTACGAGGTCGAAGATGTTACTCAGGATATCAAACTCCGTTAAGAGGTTTATCTTCTGGCCTTCCGTGAGGTGGGTCAATTCATGTACGCCTGAGCTGGCTGGGATGAGGGATACATCTTCCGGTCCCTTCACAATGATCTGAGATAGCTCCTTCTCACCTTTGATCACCTCCTCAATGGTATGCGTGGGATGAATGCCAAAGATAATATCGATATTCGCAAGCCCGAGATCGGCATCGAAGATCAGGACCTTTTTGCCCATTCTTTGACATGCAACTGCCAGGTTGCCCACTACATTCGTCTTTCCCACACCCCCTTTACCACTGCTTATGGCGATTGCCTTGGGGCATTTTGACGCCATAGATGACGTTACGTTTCCGTCTCCGGCATGCCCGAGAACCCGGTTTGTCTCCTCTGCCCTCATCTTCTCCCTTAAATTCGCTGCCTGATCCATTTTCCCATACTCCAACAAGCTCAATTATTATTTAACAACCTCGCTGCTATCCTCTCCTTATTGGCCTTCTCGATATCCTCAGGCACATTCTGGCCTGTTGTAATAAAGGAAATCGGCGCCCGATGTTGCAGTACCTGGTTTATAATCGATCCACACTGCTGTGCCTCATCCATTTTGGTAAATATGTAGCTCTGAAATGCCAGCGGTCTGAAATTGGTGGCTGCCTTAAGCATCTCCGAGCTCCTCGTTGATACGCTCATGAGCAAGTGAGCACTAATAGGCGGATCACCACCAGCTATCATGTCCCGCAATTCGCGCATCCTATGCGTATCGTAGTGGCTCAGTCCCGCCGTATCGATCAGTACCACATCTCGTGCCTCCAACCTCCCCAGTGCAAGGAGCAAATCCCTTCGATTGAATGCGGGAAAGCAGGGTATTCCGATAATATCCGCGTATGTCTTGAGTTGCGCCATAGCCCCTATACGATAATTGTCTATCATGATGAGGCCTACCTTCAGTCTCCCCGTCAGCACGAGCCGGGCAGCGAGCTTTGCAATAGTGGTGGTTTTTCCTACTCCCGTCGTCCCAATAAAGGCCGCTATTTTTCGATTCTTATCACGTAAGTCAAAAGGGTTGCGTACCTCAATTACACGTTTTATTTCATCTATGGTCTTCCTCCTGATATCGATACCCCTTTCAGAAGACTCGGCTTTGTGGGCACAAGCGGTTTCCAGAAACATCCTCGCATAATGGCTGTCAATCCCGTTCCTGATCAATCTCACATATAGATTCAGGGTATCCGGACTCATCAGCAGCGCCTCAGTTAGGGGGCTGGAGTGATTCAAACGATAGATCATCTCCTTGATGCTCATGAGCTCCGATTTGATATCACCAACAGGGCTGAGATGGGTATCGTTGGTATCATCCCTCCCCTGCATTGCGGCAACCTCAAAACCAGTCTTTCTGCCGTTGCCGTTGACCGGGGTGGTGGAGACGATTAAAGCCTCTGGTCCCAGGGAGTTCCTCACCTTCGCAATGGCCTCCTTGATGGTCCTTCCTCGATATGTCTTAAGCCGCATAGCGTAAACTCACCTCTCCAATGGATTGAAATCTCATATCACTTAAAAGTTCGCTCTGGGACAGTACCATGAGGGAGGGGATAAAATGCTCCACCATCTTTTTCACATGCCTTCGCACCGTGGGAGAGGTGAGAAGAATTGGTTGTATATCTTGTGCTATGGCCTTTTCCGCCTCCCTCTTGATTGAGTTGATAATTGGTTCCGCCACCTTTGGGTCAATGGACAGATATGAGCCCTGCTCAGTCTTCTGGACACTCTTTAGCAGCTGGTCCTCAACTTCCTGGGCCAGGGTGATCAATCTCAGTACACCGTCTTCTCCAATATGAGGAACTATAAAGGACCGAGAAAGCCTGTGTCTCACGTATTCGGTTAAGAGCTCGGAGTCCTTTGTCAAAGGCGCATAGTCTGCGAGGGACTCGACGATCGTGAGCATGTCCCTGATGGATATCCGCTCCCGCAGGAGATTTTGCAAAGCCTTCTGCACGATCCCTAATGGAAGCAGATTCGGCACTAACTCCTCCACTGCCTTTGGATAAGACTTTCCCAGGTTATCCAGCAGATTCTGGACCTCCTGCCGTCCCAACAGGTCTGCCGCATGATTCCGAATAACCTCGGTGAGGTGCGTGGCCATGATAGTGACGTTATCGACCACGGTATAACCGGCATGCTTTGCCGTCTCCTTTGTCGTCTCCGGTATCCAGATCGCGGGCATATGAAATACAGGCTCCTTTGCCTCTATTCCCTCAATCCTCTGTGATGCATCCCCTGGGTTCATAGCCAAATAGTGATTCACCATCAATTCAGCGCGGGCTACCGGTACCCCTTTGAGCAGGACCCGGTACTCCGATGAATTCAGCTTGAGGTTATCCCTAATATGGATTGGGGGTATCACCAGGCCTATCTCAACTGCAAACTGACGTCTGATGGAGCGAACCCGATCGAGAAACTCTCCCCCTTGCGCTCTATCGACCAGCGGCATGATGCCGTATCCCACCTCCAACTCCAGAGGATCGACCAGAAGCAGGTGTTCGACAGGTTCAGGTCCCATCTCGACCTTCTCCTTCTTTCCCTCCTCGGTCTCCTTTACCCTTTCTGCATGCCTTTTCCTGCTCAGCAGATACATAGATCCCCCAATGAGTGCGGAGATCAGCATAAACGGCAGATGAGGGAGGCCCGGGATGAGGCCGAAAAAGAAGACGGTAAACGCTGCAAGGTAGATTGCCTTTGGATAATGGGAGAACTGTCTGCCGAATTCGCTTCCCATGGTTGACTCTGAGGCTGCCCTGCTTACAACGATGCCCGCTGCTGTCGATATGGTGAGCGCTGGAATCTGCGATACCAGCCCATCACCGATAGTCAAGAGGGTATAATTCTGGGCGGCATCCATAACGGACATCTGCCTCTGAAGCACCCCGATGATAAATCCTCCAATGATATTGATGAGGGTGATCATGATCCCTGCGATGGCATCCCCCCTGACGAATTTGGCCGCCCCATCCATGGACCCGTAAAACTCCGCTTCTCGTGCAATATCACTGCGGCGCTTCTTTGCCTCATTCTCGTTTATCAGGCCGGCATTCAGATCCGCGTCGATGCTCATCTGCTTACCGGGCATAGCATCAAGCGTAAACCGTGCGGCTACCTCCGCAATCCTGGTCGCGCCTTTGGTGATAACCACGAAATTCACGATAACCAAGATGATAAAGACAATCATACCGACCACATAATCCCCCCCGACCACAAAGCTGCCGAAGGATTTGATCACCCTTCCCGCAGCCAGAGATCCCTCGTTGCCGTGCAGGAGGATGAGCCGGGTAGACGCCACATTGAGGGAAAGCCTGAACAGCGTGGTGACCAGCAACATGGAGGGGAATATGGAAAAGTCCAGGGGCTTAAGCGTGTACATGGCTATCAAAAGGATAGCAATGGCAAGCGTGATATTCAGTGCTAGGAGAAAATCAAGGAGCATGGGTGGCAATGGTATGATCATCACCACGAGAACGGTCACCACCCCGAAGACCGTCATCAGTTCACTGACCACAACGGGACTGGATTTTGATCGTAGTGCCTCTTCCATGTGTGTTTGTTGTGTTTATTGGGTTTATTGGGTTCAGGGGCTTTAACCTACCAAAGCCTCATGAACTCCACGAACCCAATAAACTCAAATTTCCTTTCAATTTATAGATATGGGCTAAGACCTCAGCCACTGCCTGATAAAGGATAGGTGGGATCTCTTGGTTTACTTCCACCATAGAGTACAGGCTCTCGGCTAAAGCTTTGTTCTCCACAATAGGAACGTCATGCGACTCGGCCGCTTCCTTTATCCTCCTGGCTATCTCCCCTGATCCCTTCGCAACCAACTGCGGGGTGTTCATCAATACACTATCGTATCGAAGCGCCACAGCAAGGCTGGTGGAGTTGGTAATCACCACATCTTCCTTCGGAACCGCCTGCACCATCCGCCTTCTTGCCATCTGTTTCTGGATGCTTCGTATTCTCGATTTCACCAACGGGTCGCCCTCGACTCTCTTAAACTCATCCTTCACCTCCTTCCTGGTCATCCTGATCTTGCGTTCGAAATCCCATTTCTGGAAGGCGTAATCGATCGCCGCCAAAACCAGCATTGCCAGGATGCACCGTATGGAGATCTTGAAGATGGTCCGCAGGAGAAAGGTGACAATCGAGTTCACCTCCATATCCCCCAGAAACTGAACGTGCTTCATCTCGCTTCGTACCGTGAAGTAGGCCACTGCTCCCACGATTGCCAGCTTTACCAATGACTTGAATACTTCCATAAGCGATTGGCTTGAAAAGAGCCTTCCGAAGCCCTTGATTGGATTGATTTTCGACAGGTTTGGCCTGATCAGCTCCCCTGACGCCATGAACCCTACCTGCATGACATCTGAAAATATCGCGGTGAGAAAGACAGCTGTTAAGACCGGCACTATGGCGAAGAAAAAGAGGCCGATCATCTTCTTCGATAAGAGCAACACATCGGGAATAGACAAATCGCTTATGGTGTAAAATGAGAATCCCTCCCTCATGATGAGGCCGATATGGGAATACAGATAGGACCCAAAGGCGGTTATGCTCACCAGGCCGGCCAGCAGCACAGCGACTGAAGGGATCTCCCTGCTTTTTGCAACCTGCCCCTTTTTCCTGACCTCTTCCCTCTTTCTGGGCGTTGCTTTCTCGGTTCTTTCCTCGAAACTCTCCTCAGCCATCAGCTATACCTTGTTATTCGTTTCTCGCTAGCCACAGAAAATGACTCAATCCACGATCGAAAATCGCAAATCGCAAATCAATCAACCCTCCATCCCCAGCAATGTCATGGTACCGCGCAACAAGGGCCTGAGATTGCCTACGTATCGCTCCATGATCCCTAGCAACCCATAGAGTGATATGCCGAAGAATAAAAGCCCGACCACTATCTGAACGGGAAATGCCACAATCATAATATTCATCTGGGGCATCAGCCTCGTGATCAGCCCAAAGGCTACCTGGGTAAACAGAAGAGACGCAATAGCCGGGGCCCCTATCTTTATAGCAATCCCGAACATATCCGCGGACAATCCCATCATCTTTTGAAACATGTCGCCACTCAGGCTGCAACGCCCCACATGGATGATCTCGAAGCTTTCCTGCATCGCAACAATCAGTATATGGTGACCGTTCATGATGAGAAACATGGTCATGGCTAGTAAGTATGCCATATTCGATAAGATTGAGACCTGAATGCCGCTCTGGGGATCAAGGACATTGCTTATGCCAAACCCTGTTTGAAAGCCCACTAATTGGCCCATGATCCTCACCGATTCAAAGAAGATCTGCACCAGAAGACCTAAGATCATGCCGATGATCGCCTCTGCGATGATCAATTGTACAATTCCCAATACGGTATCGGGGAATTCGAGAATTTCACGATCAACGACAGGAAACAGGATGATGGCCAACACAAGCACCAGTCCAGCCTTGAGCAGCGCCGGTATAATCCTTGAGTTAAAAAAGGGGAACATGAACAGGATCACGCCGACCCGTATCAATATAAGAAGAAATGTCTTGCCATCATTGCATGAGATCGGCAACATAATGTCCATGCTCCATGGTAAATGAATGTCCTGACCAGTTCCTCATGGTTCCCAAAATGCTTCAATTCCTATGACTATCGTATGTAAAACGGTATCTGCTCAATGGTTGTCATCGCAAAACGCATCAAATGCTCAATCATCCAATTGGCAAAGAGCAGAAGTGCTAAAAGCACCACCAATATCTTCGGCACAAACGTGAGGGTCATTTCATTGATCTGTGTCACCGCCTGAAATATGCTAATGATAAGCCCTACCACAAGGCCCATTCCGAGCATCGGCATAGCCACCACTATGGTCGTTTTAATCGCATCCTGTGCAAAGGCGACGACAAATTCCGGTGTCATGGTTATCTCCCGCTCACAAGCATCTTTTCTCCATCAATGATGCCGGAGCTATCTTTTAAGCCCCTCTATCCACCAACAAAACTCTTAACCAAGGAACCCGTTAACATATGCCAGCCATCCACCAAGACGAAGAGCATCAGCTTAAAGGGCAATGAGATGAGGATCGGCGGCAGCATCATCATACCCATACTGAGAAGAACGCTTGCAACAACCATGTCGATGATCAAGAACGGCACATAGAGCACAAACCCGATGATAAAGGCCGTCTTGAGCTCACTAACCACAAAGGCCGGGATGAGGATTGAGGTGGGGACATCGTTAGGGTTCTCAGGTCTCTGGGTTTTCGACATCTTCACAAAGAGTGCTAAATCCTTCTGCCTGGTGTGCTTGAACATGAACTGGCGAATGGGTTCCAACGCAGTTTTCAAGGCAACTTCTTGAGAGATCTCTTCGTTGAGATACGGCTGTAAGGCATTGGTATTGATCTCCTGCCACACGGGCGTCATGATAAAGAAGGTTAAGAAGAGGGCCAATCCGACAATGATCTGATTAGAGGGGGTATTCTGCGTACCCAGCGCTTGACGTAAAAAGGCAAAAACCACAGCCAATCTCGTAAAAGACGTCATAAGGATAAGAATAGCTGGCGCGAGGGAGAGAATGGTTAAAAAGAACACCACCTGAAGCAAAAGGGAAACATCCCCGGGCCCTTCTCCCTTTTCAATCCCTATATGGAAGGAGGGAAGGGGGAAATCAGCGGCACAGGCAGTGTGGAAATACACCGTCACAAGTGCCGATATGAGGATAAGCACAAAAAGTGCTTTTCGCATGGCATCACTCTTTGATTTCATAATCTTTGTTCCTGTCCTGGTGCTCCTTCTGGTTTACGGGATCATCGGAGAGCTTGGTCAAAAATCGAATACTTTCCTGAGTAACACCTAAGACTATCTTCTCACCCATAATCTCTATAACCTCAATCCTCTGCTTGGGGGAAAGATGCATTGAGGTGAGTATCTTGATAAACACGTTTCCCTCTTTTTTCCGCCTCAAAAAGAAAAACCTTTTCATGAGGTAGAGCACGACAATCAGCAATCCCAGCACAAGACAGAGCATTGCTATTGCCTTAAATCCACTACTCAGCAGGTCAAACTCGCCCATACCATCCATCTGTTATCAACAATTGCCATTAACCAAGGGATTTCACCCTCTCGTGTGGGCTGATAATATCGGTCAGCCTTATACCGAATTGCTCTTCCATGACTACGACCTCGCCCCGTGCTACCAGCTTGTTGCTGATATAGATCTCAAGGGGTTCACCGACGGCCTTGTTGAGCTCGATAATGGAACCCTGGCCCAACTGAAGCAAATCATTAACCAGCATCTTGACCCTTCCCAGCTCCACGCTCACATCAAGGGGGATATCGAGGATGAGATCGATATCGTATGGTTCCTCTTGATTTACCTCCTCCTCTTGCAAGGCATCCACCTGATCATTCAGAGCTGTTGTATTCGTTTTCTCCATGGCTTACTCCCTGTTTAACCTTTCCTCTATTCTTACCGCCTTCTTGTTATGATACGCTCCCGGGTTACCTTTGAACTTTGGGATACCCTCTACACGAATAATAATGGGATCGCTTACCTTTTGATTCAGGAGCATCACATCATTTACCTTCATCTCCAGCAGATCCTTGCCGGTTATCCTCGCAGTACCCAATGAACAGCCTAAACCAACATGGAACTCCCTTATTCTTCGCTCAATATAGCTCCGCCACTTGTGATCCACCTCAAGCCGTTCTCCCTGAAAATGGTACTGCAGCTTGTCCCTTACAGGTTCAAGGGTTCCGTTGGGTATGCAGAGAGTCATCGTCCCTGAGGCACTCTCAAGATCCATCATGATCCTGATGATGATCACCATATCATTCGGATTGACGATTTCTGCAAATTGTGGATCCATCTCCGATCGTGTCAATGTCGCCTTTATCTCATATACATCAGACCAGGCCTGCTCAAAGCCCTTCAAGGCAATATTGACTATCTTGTCTACGATCCTCGTTTCAATGCTGGTGAAGTTTCTTCCTTCGAGTTTCACATGACTAACCCCCTTACCCCCGAAGAAGGTGTCAACAAAGGAGAACACGAGTTTTGCCTCCATCACGAGCAGCGAAAACCCCCTCAGAGGCTCGATCTTGAAGATATTTAAGCTTGCGGGGAGAGGAAGGGAACGACAAAATTCACCGAACTTCAAGGAATCAATGGAAGAGATGTTCACACCGACAACCGACTGGGTGGCAGCGGAGAGCTCGTTCTGCAGGATTCCCACAAACCGTTCATTGATACTATTCAGTGTGGGCATCCTGAGGTTGACGGGCCCTTCCTGCCTACGAAAATCATAGGGCACTGTCTCCTCATCTGCTTCGGGAATAGCGGTCTCTGTCTCAACCTTTCCCTTGCTTATCCCCGCGAGAAGGGAGTCGACCTCATCCTGCGATAAGATATTTTTCATAGCTTTTCCTGTTTAAAGTGCATGTATGCCTTTATCTGTCTAAAAACGGTGAACGGTTACGGTTTTACCTGCTGCACAACAAACTCCGTGAAGTAAACCCTGTGAACCAGCGTGCTTCCCAACACCTGATTAATCCTGGATACCAAGGCATGCAGCGGGTTAAAGTGACTAAAGCGAATTAACCTTCTATATAGCAACCTTTGTGCCATATTCTGTTAAGAGGGAGGTATGTTGAAAGCATTTAATAAAGCGAGGCATTACAGGGAGATATGACTGCTCAATCGCCGTTAAGAGAACTCCTCACGGGAGCTCAACGTCAACGAAAGGGGCAGACGTCAAGGGCTTGACATCCGCCCCTTCACCGCTATCGCTTCAGCTTGATAAGCTCGGCACGCATCGTGTCAACTGTTGTTATAATCTTGGAATTTACCTGGGAGGGATACAGGAGAAGGACACTATGTCCCTGCGGATACATCTCATCTGGAATTCAAGGCCGTACATAGCTGATTTCCATGCGGTGGGCCACGCACGGAGAAACCCTTTATTTATCGTCTTTTCCATGCTAATACGATAAAAAATAATCGAATGAATTATGACAAAGTCGTAAAAAGTCTTTTCACCGGTCATTGCGAGGAGTCCTTCGGCTATGCTCAGGATAAACTTCACGACGAAACAATCTCGTAAATTCAAGTACTTGCATTGAAGGAGATTGCTTCGCTTCGCTCGCAATGACACCGATGTTGACTTTTTACGAACTCATCAATTATGATTGATAACAGGATTGGAGATGACTGGTATCTGCTCCCTATTGCCCGGCCTGATGAGCACATCCCTCAGAGAAGGGTAAACCCTCACCCGCCCTCCCAGGATACAAGGGGATCACTGATCAAAGCCGAGAAGCTCGAGTTCGAATCCGATACCCCCTGGGAAAAGGGCATGTTTATCGATATCTACGCATAATCTCGCCTCTCACGGCCTATCCTCCCCAACAGGAACCATTGTTCTGTATGCATAGTGGCCTATCTCTTCCTTGCGAGTTCTTCGCTTATCGTAGCCGCCTTTTGTACATCCAGGAATGAAAAAATATCGCCTACTATATCGCCCTTCATGTTGGACAGAAGCTCTATCGCAAGGTCGATATCCAGCTTTTCAATCAACCTGGCCGCTTTCTGCTGAGGTGCTGGGTCAGGAGACTGATTTCGTGCCGGAGTTTCTCCTCCCTCGGGACTATGCCCACGTTCTGATGCTATGGCGCTTGCCTCCAAGGGCATGCCCCCAAAGCTCATCTGATAGACGAAAAGGGAACCCACGATGATCTTCACGGTGAATAGAGAGGCTACGATGACCTGGCTCAACATCCTCATGACTCGCGCCCTCTTCTCAGGATAACCAATTCATCCAAAACCTTCTGCCCCTCTCTCTCCAGGTTCTCATCATACCTTCTGCGCCTCAAATCCCTGAGAGCCTCCAGCGCCTTCCTGTTTATCGACTCCCTGAGCAGAGCCTCCTCCCGTGTCCTCACCTTCTCCGCTGCATTCATCAATTCGCCATGTGCGTCCTCAAGCTCACTGCGGAGCCTTTCCAAAAAGGACCCGTACATCATATAGAGGGGGACATACATACCTGAAAATGCCTCATCACTGCACCTTTTGGCGAGATCCATCCTCTCTGAGACCAACCGATTCACCGCCGTCTCCATCTCTTTTTGTCGACTTCTCGCCTTTGCTAACTCGCCCTGAGCCTTTTTCTCCAGATGCCCCCTATAGCGACGTATACTCTCAAGCCTGAAGATGAATGGTTTCATTGATCAAAACTCGAACCATGAAAGTGAAAACGCTCATTCATACATAGTTATTCCGAAAACAATGCCTTGAGCCGGGCAATGCTCTCATCAAAGCGTACCTTCTGGTGGATGTCTTGTCTGAGAAAGGAATGAATCGCTCCGATCATCCTCTTGGCATAATCTATCTCAGGATCACTGCCATCCACATAGGCGCCTATAGTAATCAAGTCCTCCGCATCCCTGTAAACTTTCAGCACCTGGAGCAGCTTTTTCACGTTGCCCAGATGTTCAGGCTCAATGATATCCCTCATCACCCTGCTGATACTTGCCAATACATCAATGGCAGGGTAATGCGCCCTGTTGGCGAGGTCTCGAGAGAGTACTATATGGCCGTCTACCACGGAGCGGACCGCATCGGCGATCGGCTCGCTCATATCGTCGCCCTCAACCAGCACATTATAGATTCCGGTAACGCTTCCCTTACCCTGGACCGTACCAGCCCTCTCGAGCAGCTTCGGTATCTGGGTGAATACGCTCGGGGTATAGCCCTTTGCCGAGGGCGGTTCTCCCGCCGCCAATCCGACTTCCCGCAGCGACATGGCGAATTTGGTAATGGAATCCATCATGAGGATCACATCCAATCCTCTATCACGAAAGTATTCCGCCAGGGTGGTTGCGAGATAAGCTCCCCGTATCCTCACTAAAGCCGGGGAATCCGACGTTGCAACGACGACAATAGACTTCCTCAGTCCCTCCTCACGAAGGCTATTCTCGATGAACTCCCGCACCTCCCTGCCCCGTTCCCCGATCAAGGCAATAACGGCAACGTCTGCCTCCGTATTTCTTGCTATCATGCCCATCAGAACGCTCTTCCCCACGCCTGATCCTGACATGATAGCTATTCTCTGCCCCTTCCCCATCGTTATCAACGCATTGACGGGACAGACGCCGACATCCATCACTTCCCGGATCACCTCCCTGTTCAAGGGATTGAGTACATCTCCATAGATGGGGTATTCCCGTTCCGCCCGTATGACGCCCTTTCCATCGAGGGGGTTGCCGAGGCCATCTATAACCCTGCCCAGATATGGCTCTCCCACTCGGGCGTAAGGCCTTTGGGCTAGATCAACGATGCGGCTTCCGGGCTTTATTCCTCGTGTCTCGGCAAAGGGCATAACAAGCACCCTTTTATCCCTGAATCCTATTACCTCCGCCTGGATATCGAGACCTTCTGAATCCCTGATGGCGCAGATGCTTCCTATGCCCAACCCCGGGCCATGGCCTTCCGCAACGAGCCCTGCCACTTTAACGATCCTGCCCTCCAGCTTCACGGGCCGGCATGAGCCAACCGCAGAGAAATAGTCATCCCATTCGATATGGCCATTTCCATTGCCCGTTGCCTGCCCGCCATCGCTCTCGCTCAGGCGAGGCGGGCGGGTCCGCTGTCCGTTGTCCGCTGCCATCGCTCCTCGATAATCCTCCCCTAAACCTGGAAATCCCATTCTGACATCTATCATTGGTTCAACGTTATGCACTTATAACGTTTCCTTATAAACCCCTTCCAGTGTCTGGTAGACCCTCTCAAGCTGCGTTTCAATCCTGGCATCTACTTCTCCATAAGGGGTTTCAAGCAGGCATCCTCCTCGCGTGATAGATGGATCCGAGGTAACCGTCATAGACTTGAGTTCCTTAAATCTCGTAAAGAACTCGGGTCGTAACTGCTCAACGAAGTTGAAATCCTCCGGATTGATCCTTATGGTGAGCTCACTTTTCTCAGCTGCTAACTCTGCTGCCTCAAAGAGAACCCCCTTAACAGTCTCTTCATTTGTCTGTATTGCCTGATGGATTATCCTCTTTGCAATGGCGAAGACAAGCTCAATGATATCTTTCTCATACTGCTTTACCAACTCTCTTCTGAGACGGGTCATCCCTTGTGCGAGTTCCTCGATATGTTCAATCACCTTTAATGCCTCTTTCTCCCCCAGCGCCAGACCGTCCTTTTCTCCCTGGGTAAACCCCTTTTCATAGGCCTCCTGCTCAATCTGAACGGCCTGTTCATGGGCTTTTTTCACAATATCCGCTGCCTCCTCGCTCTGACTAAAAGCGCGTTCACCTCGGGCAAGGGGAATAAATGCTGCCTCTTCATGCTCCCCACTCTGAATGGAGACAAACTCGCCCTCATAAACCTCCCTGGACCCGGATGGAGCTCCAAATGCCTTCAACTCATATGCCGTCCAGAATTTGGCCTCCCCCATATTCCCTGGATCTTTATCAGACAAAGACCTCCTCCTTTCCCTTGCCGCCAAGCACTACCTTTCCTTTTGCCTCGAGCCGCTTTGCGATCCTTAGAATTCCCTGCTGAGCTTCCTCGCCCTCCTTCAACCTCACCGGACCGGCCGCTTCCATGTCCTCCTTGAGCATCTCAGAGGCCCTCTCCGAAAGGTTAGCGAACACCTTCTGTTTCATCTCATCCGAGGCGGTCTTTAGGGCCTTTATCAACAACTTATCTATATTCTTGAGAATTTCTCTGAAACCCCTGTCATCAACCTGCAAAAGATCCTCGAAAACAAACATCTTCTGCCGTATCATCTCAGCCAGATCTCCATCCTCCTTCTCCACATAGGAAAGGACAACATCTTCCGTCCCTTTATCGACCTCATTGAGTATGTTGGCCAATACCTGCACGCCATCAATCTTCTTTGACGCAACGCCGATCCTGGAGAGATCCCTTTTAATCGACTCATCCAGATCCTGCAACACATCATCCTGCACATGCCCGATCTTCACTATCCTGAGGCTTACATCCGCCTTCATCTCCTCTGGAAGGAGGCTTAGTACCTCTGCGGCCTTCTCCTGGGGAAGATAGGAGAGGACGACCGCTATGGTCTGGGGGTGCTCCCCCTTGATGACATTCACCAGGCTATCCGCAGATACATAGACGAGATCACTGAGGGGTACATTGGCCGTTTTTGATCCTATGACCTTAAAGACATCCCTTGCGGTTTCTTCATCGATGCTCTTGGCTATCACTTGCTCGAGGAACTCTCTGCCTGATACGGCGAGGTTAACGTTGTTTTCGAAGTTTGTTAAGAACTCATCCATCACTGCCTGAAGCACGTCTGAAGGGATGAAGGTGATCTCCGACATGTATCTGCCGATCCTCTTTATGCTCTGCTCATCGAGTTCTTTGATTACTGTCGAGGTAAACTCCTCGCCCATGCCAAGCAGAAAGATGGCTGCCTTCTGGGGCCCTGTTAAGTTTTCAGGCCGTAGGTTATCGTTCATCGTTATTCCTGCTCGCCTATCCATCCCTTAATGAGCTGCCGGGTCTTCCCAGGATCGCTCCTGCTTAGCTCAAAAACCCGTTCCCTCGAATTCCCCTGCCTTGGTTCCTCAATCTGCCCATATTCCTTCTGGCCCGCCGGCAGTTCCCTTTTCTCCGCGGCAGCCTCCCTGCTCATCTTCTTTAATCCCCTCAGCAAGGGTCTGACTACGAAAAAAAAGGCCACTGCAACGAGAAGGATGTTTACGAGCGGTCTCCTGTACGTTTCCACCAGTTTTAAAACGTCAGCGGCAGCTCCTCCCCCTTCTGTTTCCCCCTGCGCAGGCATGGAGTTTACCTCTGTAAAGGGGATAGAACTCACCGAAACCTGATCCTCCCTATCCACATCGTAGCCCATTGCCTTCTTTACCAGGTCCTCGAACTGTCTCAACTCCTTATCGCTTCTGGGGATGTAGCTCTTCGTAATGGCTCCATCCTGTAATGTCTCTACCTTATACGTACCATCAATAACCGCTGCCACGGAAAGACGTTTGATGTCTCCCGCCGGCCGCAGGGTGGTCCGGGTGATCCTATTGATTTCGTAATTGATGGTAACATCTTCCTTGCTCTGGGTTCCCTGTGCTTCTTGCGCCGATGGGAGGGCACCCCTTCTCCTGTCGATCACTGTCTGAGCAGTCTCCTCAGCGCGATCCTCATCCTTCTGAGTGAATTCGCGTATGTTTCTCTTGCTTCTCACCACCGCCGTGGAGGGATCATATTCCTCCTCGCTCAAGGATACTTTATTTGAATCAATCTCTGCATTGACCCTTACGATCGCCTTTCCTTTCCCTACAATTCCTTCCAGCATACTTTGCACATTTTCCCGAATCAGGTTCTCAACCTTCTTTTTATAGTCAAACTTTGCATCGCTGAGCAAAGCGTCTGTTCCATCCCTGCTTCCACCCTTGAAGATAACCGTACCCTTTGTATCCACAACCGTAACCTGTTCTGGTTCGAGCCCTTCGACCGCGCTTGCGACAAGATGGACGATCGCGACAAGCTTGTCCTGAGGTAAGCTTGATCGTAGATCCAACTGGATCGATGCCGAGGCCGATGTGCTCTCCTCAACAAAGAGAGATTCCTTTGGGAGCACGATAAATACCCTTGAGCCTTTTACCTCCTTAAAGTTATTGATCGTTCTTGCGAGCTCCCCTTGCAGGGCCCTTCGGTAGTTCAACTCCTGGACAAATTTGGTCGTTCTAAAATCCATGTGATCGAAGATCTCGAATCCCACACCGCCTCCGCTTGGAAGGTTCTCGCCAGCCAAAGCCAGCCGCAACTCCAGCGCCTGTTCCGCCGGCACCAAGATTATACTTCCATTCGCTTCAAGCTTGTGGGGTATCCTTCTTTCGTTTAGCTCAGACACGACAGCTCCGGCATCCTCCTGGGAAAGGTTGCTAAACAAAATCCGGTACTCTATCTGATTTGCCCATAGAAACATGAGTACAAATCCGGCAATCACAAGGATCAGAATAAAAGCCATGCTGAGCTTTTTGGAAAGAGGCAGTGAGTTTATATTGGCAAGAAATTTATTTACTGAATCCTTCATTTCATCATCTTCCCTATAAAGAGGTTCAAACGAAATACAATGAATAGTTAAAATTGCATATTCATTATTTCTCTGTAAGCCTGGATAACCTTATTCCGCACAACAAGGACCAATCGCATTGATATATCCGCCTTTTCAAGAGCTATCATTGTCTGGGTGATATCGGCCTTTCCCTTGAGCAGATCAATGATCGAACCGTCCGCCTCTCTCTCTAGTCTGCTGACCTCGGTTATTGCACCTTTAACAACTTCGGCAAAGCCCGTTGCGTCTTTTTGCTTGATCTCTGTGCTATTGCCCAAAGCTACCCGCGGTACATTCTCGATCCTCAAATCAGCCATCCTTTACCTCCCTATCTCACGTGCCTTAAACGCTATCTGCTTCGTTGTCTTTATCGCCGCTCTGTTAGCCTCGAATGCCCTTCTGTCTTTGACTCGATTATCCCCCTAAAATCCCCGGCTGGCTTTGTGCTCGTCACCACCATCTTTCTCCTGTATGGCCCAGCTTCGTTGGTATGGGTAGTGCCTCTATTGGCGAGGTTAGATCAAATAACATCCATCCTTCTCCTCCGGGCGTATAGCCCGGAAGCGCTTATCTCAAGTGTGAGTAACGAGTTCATGTTACGGTCCACCCTCTCTTGTAACCTCTTTCAGTATGGCAATCTTCCTTAAAAGAAGCTCGACTGCTGTTCTGTGAGCCAGATTATTCTCCATCAATTTCACCATCTGCCTATCTATAGTAACCCAATTGCAGCTGTTCCATTCCCCGTCTTCCTCAAACGGCTGGACGGGGCCTTCAGGATTCATTCCCACCTCCATATGCCCTGGATGGGTCCTCGACAGGGAGATTTGCCGTTCCGTTTCAATAGCCCTAGCCAGGGCAGCCTTAAAGTCTATGTCTCTTGGCTTGTCATTTGACGTATCGAGGTTGCTGATCTTGCTTGCGATATGATTATGCCGCTGGCGGCTTATGCTGATCGCGCTCTCCAGGACATGAAATACCTTTCTGAATGATAAACTCTCCGACATGCCGCTATCCTTCTTTTCGGTTACCCCTCTCAGGTTCGCAGTACTATCATATAGCAATTTACATGCCTGTTTATTGGGCCTCCATTTTTTCTCGGTACTGGTTGAGCTTGCTCCTCAGGGCGCACACGCTGATTCCTGACATCCGGGCCGCATGGGTCCTGTTTCCGTTCGTCTTATCAAGGGCATGGATCGCCTTCAGGAGATATGCGGTATCGTCTCTGCCGTCATCAGATGCCGTGGCAATCAGCCTCTCGAGGTCTGGCTGTTCCCTTTCTGCTTTATCGGTGCCGGCTGAGGTTGATGAACGGAGAGCGGCATCCAGATCGTACGATACCGCTATCATCATGAGGAGGAGAGCCACGGTATAGAGAGATTTGCTTCTTCGATAGATCCTCATACAGGTATGGAGAGCAACTACTATGCCAATGCGATCGTTTGACGATGGCTTATAGGCGGCTATGAAGCTTGGGAAAGAGGATTCCGAAACTATGAAAGCACTATCCTTCGGAGGTCATAAATACAAAGGGCAAAAGGTAGGTGGTGAGATGGCCAATATTTTGACAATAGCTATTTAGCGGCCAATGCAGGAGTTTCTCCGGCCAGGTTTTGCCTCTTGATCTTCTCCAGCAGCGTTGTCCTGTTGATATTAAGGAGCTTTGCCGCCTTTGTTTTAACCCAGCCGCTCTTCTCCAAGGCCTCGAGGATGAGTCTTTTTTCGTAACATCGAACGGCCTCATCGAGGGATATGCTATCTTCAACAATTTCGTCTTGCTCTGACGGAATTGTTGTATCCACCCGTTGGATATGTTCTGGAAGGTCATCGAAGGTGACCACCTCATTCTCGCACAGTATGGTGAGCCGTTTTATCATATTTTCGAGTTCCCGTATGTTACCCGGCCACTCATAATCGAGCATAGCCTTCATTGCTTGGGAAGTAAAACCCGTGAGTCTTCTTTTCTTTCCCTTTTGCAATTTCTTCAAAAAGTGATCAATGAGGAGAGGTATATCGGATGTTCTCTGCTTCAGGGAAGGAACCCGTATGGGAACAACATTCAGTCGATAATACAGGTCTTCACGAAAGGTTCCATTATTTATGACCACCGTTAGATTTTTATTGGTAGCCGCGATAATCCTCACATCTACATGGATGGTCCTCGTCCCGCCTACCCTTTCAAAGCTCTGATCCTGAAGCACGCGCAGCAGCTTTACCTGGAGCGCGGGGCTCATTTCCCCCACTTCATCCAGAAAAATGCTCCCTCCGTTCGCCATCTCAAAGCGACCGATCCTGCTCCTATAAGCACCTGTAAAGGCGCCCTTTTCATGGCCGAACAGCTCGCTTTCAAGCAATTCCTCCGGAATGGCGCCACAATTAATAACGACGATCGGCTTATTGCCCCTGCTGCTTTCATAGTGAATGGCCCTCGCGATGAGCTCCTTGCCCGTACCACTGGGGCCACTGATAAGAACCGTGCTGTCCGTATCGGCCACCTTATCGATGATATCATAAATCTTCTCAATGACATTGCTGGTACCAACAAGATTTCCATAGCGGTATTTCTGCTGTAATTCTTTCTTGAGCCTTTTATTTTCCTCCTCCAGATCCTTGAACTGCAATGCCTTTTTCACAACACTCAACAGCTCGACTGCTGTTATGGGTTTCGTTATGTAGTCAAAGGCACCTTTTTGTATTGCCTCAACCGAACTCTTGATGGTTCCATAACCGGTGAGGATAATGCACGGGGGTTGGGGAAACATGGTTGAGATATGCTCGAGTACCCCCATACCCCCGACATCCGGCATCACGAGGTCCGTGAGAACGAGATCAAACGAATCATTGCTCACCTTCCTAATGCCGTACTCGCCGTTGTGGGCAACTACTACTTCATGATTATTTGTCCTTAGAATCTCCGAGATGACGTCCAATATGACCGGATCATCATCGATAACCAGTATCTTCGCCATACGGATCTACTTCCCTGTTTCGTTACTCGCAGCTATATCTCGATGGAAATACTCAGTAACGGTTGACAGGTTCACAGGTGCGGTCGGGCTGCACAAACGACCTGAACCCTGAACCTTCTTCAACCCTGACCCCTCCATTACCTATAATCCCCGCGATGGAACCTAAAGACCGCTACATTCGCTATCACGGACAACTCTCTGATAATCCTCCCGAGTTCACTATCACCCTGGCCCTTTTCAGATGCCCCAGCCTCAATAAAACTCACCCCTTCCTTTATGCGTTCTACCAACGGCTCACTATCGTTTAGGGCCCTTCCAGGATCAGATAATCCCCTCGCATATTCCCCCGCAAGGGAAAGGCTCCCTCACTCTTCTCCACGATATCTCCTGCACAATGAGAAGAAGTGAGGGGATGTGCCGCAATTTTCTTTCCCTACGCTACGAGAGGAAGTCAACATTGTCGCTCCATTACTATTTATCTCATATATATTTTTTTTTCAACCCCCATATTTCTTTTTGTCCGTCTGCTTGATCAAGGCCCTTTCCCTCTCTTTGGGGACCTGCGGGCTCTGTCACCTTTTCCTCGACTGCCCTCTGCACTTCATTCGAGGAGATATGGGGATTTCTCTCCTTTTCGGTGAGCTTAATGCCAAAGGATAGTACCATATTGTTAATCCTCTCCTCTATCTGATTTACGAGGTTAATGATTCGCTCAATCCTCTGGCCGGTTAGATCCTGGAAGCTCATTGGTATACATGAATCAGAAATCAGCAAGATCGAGTTATCGATATGTGGCTCAATGCAGCCGAAAAAGTGGAGATATCCCTATGTGTCTGTCTATCCGGAATACGGTCAACCCCATCGCTTTCCCGGTCCTTCACGTGAATTGTCCCCTGCCTGAGGGAATCAACGCTCTTTTTTAACGCATCAACATCGTCCTACATGCCCTCGAGGTTATCCATAATCGTGTTGGCAGCCATCGCCGTTGAATCGATTATGGTCTCCAACTGATCAGCGGCCTCTGGAATATACTTCACCGCGATATCAGGTAACGCAGGGTGAATCGTCAGTTCTTTCCTGAAATCAATAATCAAAGATGCCAGCTCCTTCACTTGCCCTGTCATTTCATAGGCAAGGTCTCTGAAGAAAAGCTCGTTATCAAAGCCAGGATTATCACCCATGGATTGCCTTAAACAATGTATCAATCGCTCTATCTCTTTGCTGGAAAACTTATCGTCCATTATTTCAGAGATCTTCTCTTTCAAAAAACCTCCCGTTGTTTCGGCCCACCCATGGTTATCAGTCATGTTATTCTCCTATCATGTTGATCGTCGTCCGTGCAATATTTTCCAAGGAAACTACCTTTTCAGCCGCCCCCAATTTAATTGCCTCTTTCGGCATTCCGAACACAATACAACTCTTCTCGTCCTGCACTACTGTCCGCGCCCCAGCCTTCCTCATCTTCAGCAATCCTATGGCACCGTCTGAACCCATACCGGTCAGAAGAACACCAATTGCATTGCTTCCCGCATAGGATGCAACGGAGTGGAACAGAACATCCACAGCAGGCCTCTGATGGTTCACCAACGGCCCGTTTTTTATCTGCACGTAATATCTCGCGCCGCTCCTCTTCAGCAGCATATGGTAATTTCCGGGAGCAATGAGAGCTATCCCATTCATCAATGAATCGCCATCCTTTGCCTCTCTCACGGTCATGGCACTCAACTCGTTGAGCCTTTGTGCAAAGGAGGTAGTGAAGTTGGCAGGCATATGCTGGACGGCAAGGATACCCGGGGCATTGGGGGGCATTGCCGTGAGAACAACCTTAAGAGCCTCTGTTCCACCCGTCGAGGCGCCGATGGCGATTACCTTATTGGTCGTCTCTGATAGCGCTTGATAGGCCTCTATGACCTGGGCATTTTTCTGGGCTTCCCTTTCCTCTCTTGGTTTCAGCCTTGCATGGGCTACAGCCCGTATCTTATCAATCAACTGGATGCTCATCTCACCGACGGAATAGGCGCTCGATGGCTTTGAGATGACCTCCAGCGCGCCGAGGGAGAGGGCATCCATGGCCAGTTTGCTGCCCTTTGGAGTCAGGGAGCTCACGATAATAACAGGAAGGGGATAGTACCTCATCAATTTCCTTAGAAATGTAATGCCATCCATCCTCGGCATCTCTATGTCCAGGGTTACCACGTGAGGTTTCAGCTTTACGATCTTATCCCTTGCCACATAGGGGTCAGGCGCAGTCCCCACTACTTCTATGTCCTTTTCACGTGATAGCCCTTCCCTAAAAACCTTCCTGACCACCGCCGAATCATCAACCACCAGCACTTTTATCTTTTGTTTCATTTCTCCTCTGCAACTATTCGGTCACCAAGGCACAAAGCAGAAATACGTTATAGTTCACTATCAAAAAGGTGCCGACTATTTTGTGATATAATATGTGTTCTATGCTCTTGGCGACTTCGTGTCTTGGCGGCTGAAAACCAACGCTCCTTTTAACCAAACTCAATCCCTGCCGCTAAACGATTGTGCCCTGCCGCAATGAGAATGGTGTGCTTGCTTGGATTTCCCTGTATATTCTCGCTGAGTGTTAGCCCTTCAATCGAACGGGGGATTCCTAAGGTAAACGTGTCTTTTCTGCCAAACAGCGAAAATCCGTGCCCTCCAATCATGTTAAGGGCCTCCTTTACCGTATCCCTTTTCTCCTCATCGCTGATTTCATCTTTCCCGCGGCCAAGGAAGTTAGCTGTAATCTCGTTCAGCGCCGATACGGGTGCCACAAGCCACAGCGAACCTGATGAGGGGCCGTTAAAGCTGATGGTCGCCCCGAATAATACTTGCTTATCAAAAAACCATTCCTGAAGCGTGCATCTGCTTTCACCAAATTGCACGGTCATGAAAAACATGGTCTCAAGTACATCAGAAATCGCCGCCCTCATAACCTTCATCAAGCTCTTTCTTCGCATACGCAGCCTCCCCCAAAATGTTGCATAATGTCCCTTTTATCTCCTCAGGGAGAAATGGCTTCATGATATAGCCTCTTGCCCCCATTTCCATAGCTTCTCGAACCCTCCTTTCGCTTCCTTCTGTGGTCACCATTACCACGGGGATTGACCTGAGAACCTCATCCTTTTTCATCTCCCCTATCAGCTCCATACCGTTCATGTTCGGCATATTGATATCGGTTAAGAGAATATCCACCCACTCATTGACGAGCACCTTCATTGCCTCTCTGCCATCCGCCGCCTCCAAAAACTTCCCAACCTCAAACCCGGAGACCTTTATGGTCTTCTTAATAATAGACCTCATAGAAAAGGAGTCATCTACGATAAGGACATTAACGGCCATCGCTCAATTACCTCCTGATACAGTAATCAACTCCTCAACGCCCCTTAGCTTGTCCAGGAACGTAGCGATCGTTTTCTGCAATTCCGTATCAGAAAGCCCTAAACGATCAACAACATCCTGGTAGTACCTATAGGCGAGCCCGTCCGAGCCCACCCCAATCCCGGTCATCATGCATAGGGAATCCGCCAGGTAAATAATCGGAATAAAGGGATCCTTTCGAGGTGCCTTCTCGGGATCATGATGGTATCGTATGATATTGACTGTAGCGCGACTGAAGTTCCACCTTTCGGCTAACCGGGCCCCCAGTTCAGCATGATCAATTCCAAGCACCTTCTGCTCTGCCTCCCTGAAGGTAAATCCTTGATCTTGAACTAACTCCATGATGTCCTCAAAGGATTCCTTTACATAGGTGTTCAGTATGAGCTTTCCTATATCCTTTAAGAGGGCAGAGGTAAAAACGAGGGAAAGGTTTTCGATATGTTTCTTCTCGGCCAATTCTTGGGCGATAATGGCAGAGGAGACTGAATATCTCCACAACTCCCCCTCCTTGAGATCATAGCCCTTCTGTTCCTTGTTGAAATTATCAGCGCTATTTTCCATCACCGCTAAGCGCACTACCTCATCTATCCCGAGATAGGATACTGCCTGCTTGATGGATGTGATCCTTTTCTTGAAACCGAAATAGGAGGAATTGCATATTCTCAGGATATTCGCCGTGATGCCCTGGTCATATTTGATCACCTCTACAAGATCGTCAAACGAACAGTCGGGATTATTGGAGATTTCGACGATCCTGCTGCCTACTTGAGAAAAAGGCCGTAAGTGCTCTATCCTCTCAATGATGTTCTCTATCCTTCTCATATGAGCCTTGTTCCCCTTCCCGACACCTTCAGGTATGTTTGACCGCTTCCTATCTCAAGCTTTAAGGTCCTGTTTACGCTTCCACCGACATCCTCAAAGTCGATCAGGACGTTGTTTTTCCAAAACATCTTTCTGAGGATGAGGTAATTTCTCTTGCCGATATTAAAAAACCCATCCTGATCGAGAATCTGTGCCCCACCAACGATCTTAACCTTCATCCTGCCCTTTTTTGCCCCGAATCTGTAAGCCTCCGTGAAGAGAAGGGGAATCCCCGTATCCCCAAACATATAAGGATTTCTCTTAGCCTTGGCCCTATCGAGGCTCGATTCCGGGAGCATATAGTGAAGTATGCCCCCCACCCGTACGAGGGGGTCGTATATGGAGAGCCCTATACATGAACCGAGCGAGTAGGTGGCGAGAATAACCTCAGGATCATTGCTCACTTTCATGTCTCCAACCCCGACAAAGACTTCCATCACTATCCCTCAGAGGCCACTGCACAAATCCCTGCAACATCGAGAATGAGCCCGACTCTTCCATCTCCCAGGATTACGCCGCCGGCGATTCCCTTCACGTGTTGAAACACCTTGCCAAGGCTTTTGATCACCACCTCTTCCTTTCCCAGCAACTCATCTACCAGCAGGCATCTCTTGGTATCCTGGTTTTCCACTACCACTGCGAGCCTCTCCCATGGAGGAACCGCCTGTCTTGTCGAGAAATGATCGCCGTTCGATCCGAAGAGCCTGTCGATGCGCATCAAGGGAACCAGCTGACCCCTGACCATGACCATCTCTCCTTTTTTCTTCACGGTATGGCAATCGGCCCTCGCGGGCTTGAACGTCTCATAGACATTGAGCGTAGGAATGATATACCTCTGCCCGTCTATCCTCACCACCATACCGTCTATTATCGCCAAGGTGAGGGGCAACCGTATAATCAATGCCGTTCCCGTACCCCATGTTGATTGTATTTCAACAGTACCCCTCAATCGATCCATAATGCTGCTTTTCACCACATCCATGCCTACGCCCCTGCCGGATATATCGGTTATCCTGTCCACAGTAGAAAATCCCGGATGGAAGATAAGATGATCGATCTCTCGTTCAGTCAGTTTCTCCCCCTCACTTATCAGGCCTTTGGCCCGTGCCTTCTCTAAAATCTTTTCCCGATTCAAACCCCTGCCATCATCCTCTATCTCTATGACAATGTTGCCTCCCCGATGATAGGCCTTTAACTCTATGGTGCCTTGCTTTGGCTTCCCTGCGGCCTGCCTCTCGTCCGGTGACTCAAATCCATGGTCGATCGAGTTTCTGATCATATGAACCATCGGCTCATAGAGCTCTTCCACCATATTCCTGTCTATCTCCGTATCCTCACCTGACATGAGAAGCCTGACCTCCTTGTCCGCCTTTTTTGAAAGATCCCGCACAAGGCGTAGCATCCTCTGGAAAGTATTCTTGATCGGCACCATCCGGAGCGACATAGCAGTCCTCTGGAGGCCGGAGGTAATCTGGTTCAGCTGGCCGATGATGCCATCGAGCTTCCTGTCTTTGCTAGCCCTGATCAACTGATTCTGCCTGAGCATTGACTGAGCAATCGCCAGCTCTCCAACCATATCAACCACATTATCGAGCTTGCCTGTATCTATCTTTATATGGAGGGCAACTGGTTGGCCTATTCGTTGTTGTTCCCTGAGAGCAGAAACCACCTGGCTTGCTTCAACCTTCTCCCCCTCCACCAGGATCTCCCCAATCTTCTTGCTGTGTTCCTCATCTTGCATGGTAAGGGCATCATTCACATCCTCTGTAGAGGCTGCCCCTTTCTCGACGAGCATCTCGCCCAAACGCCTCCTTGCTTGAGCATGTTCAATAAAATGCCCTATTCTGGCAATCATTGGTTCGATAGTTACATCCCCCTCGGAGGGAATCCCTGCATCAAGGGTGCTCCGTACACCTTCAACCATCTTCTTCAAGATATCTACGCTCTGGAGGATTGCATCTATCATTTCCCTATCTATGGAGATTTCTCCATTCCTTGCCTTATCCAAGAGATTTTCAGCGATGTGGGAGAGCGTATTGATCTTATTGAGATTGAGAAATGCCGAGACGCCTTTGATCGTATGGAAACTCCTGAATATGGCATTTATCGTGTCGAGGTTGTAAGGATCTTGTTCGAGATCCATCAGGCTCACCTCGATTGTTCCCAGGTTTTCTAAGGACTCGGCTACAAAATCATAGATAATCTCCTTGTCCTCTTCACCGAGCGTGCCGGGCGTCCTTTCCTCATTCTCACTCCCATTCCCTTCGTCATGTACATCAGCTTCCTCCACCCCGCGCACGTCTTTTTCTTCCTCCGTGCCTGCATCCCTGACGCGCTTCGAAGAAATAAGAGGTTCTATTTCCTTATAATCTAGGCTTTTGAGAAGGGGAGAAATGTCCTTGCTCCATTCCCTCTCGTTTACCGCCTCCCTGCATATTTCTTGCAGCTGAGAGATTCCCGCCTCAAAAGGAGACAAATCGGTTTTCTCTTGAAGGATAAGCTTTTCAATATACGCCTTCATTGCCCGTATGAGAGATCGCAGGGATTCCTCCTGTACTTTCTCGGCTCGATCCTCTATTGACTCCAGGGACTTTAACACCTCGCCAAGGCCCGGCATATCTTCAGGATCGAGCATGACGGTATCAAGGGCGAGGGATTCAATGAGCTGACCTATTTTTTTCAATGCCGTATTCATCGCTTTAACGTTACTCCTTGAAATTTGACAATCAACCCATGTTCAAACCTCTCGTCCTAGAGACGAGGGTCGTTCAGTTTTCAGTTTCCATTTTCCAGTTTCTGCCAATCAATCCCTAAATCTTTTGATACACGCTCGGCTGGATATACTTGAATTGATGTCTTAGCCCATTCAAACTTTCCGCATGCCCTATAAAGAGATACCCACCAATGGCAAGATTCCGAAAAAATTTTCCTACTATTCCCTCTTTCACGGGATTATCGAAGTAGATCATGACATTGCGGCAGAAGATCAGATCAAAGGGCTTGGCAAAAGAAAAATCCTCTATGAAATTGAGCCTCAAGAACGTGATTGTTTTCCTGAACTCCTTCTTTGCCTTGAAATAGCCCTTCCATCTGTTGCTTCCCCTCTGAAAATATCTTCTCTTCAATTCGTATGGTATACCTTCCAGCTTCTTTTCCTCATATATGCCGGCATCCGCTCTAGCTAAAACCTCGGTCGAAATATCGGTTGCCAGGATCTTGACCTGCCAATCCTGCATGCCATTGAGGGATTCGTGAACGGTGATCGCGATACTGTATGCCTCTTCGCCTGAAGAGCAGCCCGCGCTCCAGAACCTTATAACCTTATCCCCCGAGGTGAGCTTTCTTCTCTTTATTTCAGGCAAGGCCTTTCCGGTTAAAAAATTGAAGTGTTGCGGCTCTCGAAAAAAATAGGTCAGATTGGTGGAAATCGCATCGAGGAGAATGGTGACTTCATGACCGGTTGTATCGTTTATCACATGGTCATAATACTCTCCGAATGAGCTAAAATCTCTATGCCGAAGTATCTTGCCGAGCCTTGCCTTGACTAACTCCTTCTTTCCCCCGTGTAAATTGATTCCCGCCGTCTCGTACACATATCGGCTCAGCTTACGGAATTCATTATCTTTTAAGATCAGTTCTCGCACCTTATGTGTTTGTTGTATTATCGTGTTTGTGGTGTTTACCGTATCGAGCCCAGAAATCTCAATAAAGCCACACCCTCCTCAGCCACCGAAGCAAAGCGGGCAGTCAGCTTCAAGCTCCCTCTTCCCTCATAAAAAACCCCTTGCAGCCTCATGTTTGGATAGCATTTTGATGATATGATCCAATTTCTCATCGATATAGAGAAGGAATTTAACGAGGCCGGAGTCAAGGGATGTTCCTTTATCACTCTTATCGGCATCACTACCATCGATGGTTAGCCTTTTCTTCTGTTAGGATTCATGGCGGTTACCAGTTCTTCGTACCGCCTCGTATTCCTCTTTGAGAATCATCCTGAATCTAACCTGAAAGGGAAATTTCCCCCTCCCATAAGAACGCCCCTCCTTAGAAGCCGTATCTTATTTACCTATTCATGCTAACGAACCTCTCAGCAGCACGCTGAGATACGTATCACGTTAAGAGATCCATATCTTGATGGTTTCGTAAAAAGTCGACATCGGTGTCATTGCGAGCGACCTGCCCGCCACCTGCCCGCCATCAGCTGCGCTTCAGGCGCTGGCAGGCGGGTGCGAGTCCGCAAGGCGAGGCGCGCGGGAGCGAAGCATCCTCCTTCAATGGAAGTGCTTGAATTTACGAGATTGATTCGTCGTGGAGGTTATCCTGAGCATAGCCGAAGGACCCCTCGCAATGACAGCTAAAAACACCCTTTACGAGTTCATCATTCTTTGCGGGCATAAAAAATATGCTTTACGTCATATTCTGCAACTATCATACCATCAAGCATGCGCGATAGAGTCCTTGTCTCTCGTCGTAGGCCGCGATCGTGCAGCATAGAGGAAGAATATCTCGATCAAGAGTCGAAGTCATATAGTCTTTGGCCAGATTGATGAACCCATTTCTCTAAGGCGACCATTCCATCTCTCACCGTAAATGTCAATAATTTGTCATATGTGACCTTGTCTCCCTTTCACAAGAAATGAGCCAAACCGATTGATACGTGAGAGGCAACCAAGGAAAGGAGAGGCTAGCTTTCGCCATAGGTGGAAGACAATGCCGTTCAATGTGCGAGAACTACAGGAATGTACTTCATCGGTACCTGACAGTCAAACAGCTTGATTTCACGGATATGCCAAGGTCCCCGCTTGCTTTCTCGGACAATGATTCAACAGGGAAGCTTGACCTAAA
>Ga0307434_1000393_pt1 | contig 31062 bp, 26 predicted proteins | sample SalMarWE160220MG_FD_202156 | JGI IMG/M metagenome (GOLD analysis project Ga0307434, IMG submission 202156) | Salt marsh sediment microbial communities from the Plum Island Ecosystem LTER, Massachusetts, United States - WE1603-220 | ecosystem: Environmental > Aquatic > Marine > Intertidal zone >... | reverse complement strand
TCTCATACTCCGTATACCCTTCAAGGTGAATGATCTCCATACGATCGCGCAATGGAGAAGGAATGGTCTCCAACTGATTTGCGGTGGTGATAAAGATGACATCGCTCAGGTCGAAATCCACATCCAGATAGTAATCCCTGAATGCATGGTTCTGCGCTGGATCAAGCACCTCCAGGAGGGCACTGCTTGGATCTCCTCTCCAGTCATTGCCGACCTTATCAACCTCATCGAGCATAAATACCGGGTTACGGGTACCCACGCGCTTGATCGCCTGGATAATTCTACCGGGCATAGCACCTATGTAAGTACGCCTGTGACCGCGAATCTCAGCCTCATCACGCATCCCGCCGAGGCTCATACGCGTAAATCTTCTACCTAATGCACGTGCGATGCTTTGCCCGAGGCTTGTCTTGCCTACGCCCGGTGGTCCCACAAAACAGAGGATGGCGCCCATTGCTGCGCTTGCATTCGCCTCCTCGCCAGGTTTAAGCTCAATGCCCCGTTCCCTAACGAGCTTTCGTACCCCTAAGTACTCGATGATACGATCCTTGACATCCTGGAGGTCATAGTGATCCTCATCTAATACCTCGCGGGCATGGTTGATATCCAGCTGGTCTTCGCTCAAGGCATTCCAGGGCAGATCCAGCAACCAGTCAAGATAGGTTTTGATAACAGTATACTCGGCTGCTTGGGGAGACATGCCTTTCAGTCGCTTAAGCTCTCGCTGAGCCTCTTTGTGAGCCTCTTCAGGCAAACTGGCCTTATCTATCTTCTCCACATACTCAGGAAAGGTCGACTCTGTTTCGTCTGGTTCACCAAGTTCCTTTTGAATCGCCTTGAGTTGCTGATGGAGATAATAATCGCGTTGGGCCTTATCCATTTCCTCCTTGGCCTCGGACTGGATCTTTTGCCCCAAGCTCAGCACCTCCTTCTCATGTGCCAGATGTGAGATCAAGGGGCGTAATTTCTCCTTCAGGGTACCCATCTCAAGGATCTGTTGGGCCCTCGACATCTCAAGGCGTGAATTTGCGGCAACGAGATAGGTAAGGTAACGCGGGTTTTCTATCTGGTTGAGGAATTTCCCCACCTCATCGGGAAGATTCGGAGAAAGGGCAATCACATCCTGGGCAAGGTCACGGAGAGTTCGTTTAAGGGCATCCAGCTCAACACCCGCCTCCACTACGTCCGGCGACAGGGAAATCCGGGCCCGGAGAAAGGGATCGGTTTCAATCCAGTGATCAATCCGGATGCGCTCCAGGCCCTGTACGATAACCTGAAGGGTGCTATCCTGTGATTCCACCACATGGTAAATCTTGGCTACAGTTCCGATTTCATACATGTGCCCCGGTTGTGGCTGCTCGATAGAGCTATCCCTCATGGCAACAAGGCCAACCAGGTGATCCCCCAGCATGGCCTCCTTGATCAATTTCACCGACCGGGGAATGCCAACCGACAGGGGAAGTACCGAGAATGGGAATGCCACGGTGTTTCGTAAGGGCAGTATCAGGAGCTCGGACGGGATATTGTCCGCCTGCTCATCGTATTCCTCAGGTTTTATAAACGTAGTCATCTCCTGCTCACTCCTTTTTAAGATCGCCTCACTAAGGAGAGCGATATGTGTTATCGAAAGGCTCGTTTCCACCAATCAAGCTGATCATCCATGGTTTCTATGCCTCTTTTTTAATTATCCATCAGAATAAAGTTAGTCATTGAACAGCGCCTTTTCAAGAGACTTGTTGTGGTTAAGTTGTGCTTACACATACTCGGGGGTTCTATGATGGCCTGCCATGAGTGTCAAACCGGAGAGGATAGCCGCCATGATGAAAGCGTCCAGCGAGTCAATAGGCAGGTTAAAAAGCACATGCCATCCTCAAAAAGGGGAGAGAGAGTTCACCATACTCTAAGGTGGGCCTTGCCGCGCCGGAGAATTCCATAGACAATGCGGTGAGCAAAGAGATCGTGAGCTATGTGAGGGATTGTGGATATCGAGAAGATTGCCGTTATAACCATGGAAAGAAAGGCGCCTTTGACTTTTACACCTTGCATTCTTCATTCTACAAGGCGAAGCGTCATTAGCGGTCAATAGCCATGTTGCCTATGACGGAGATACGATTCAAGCGCCGTTTTCCCGTTGCCTTGAGGTCATAACCACGAGTAGCCATGCGAAAAAGGATGAGCCAATGAAACACACTGCCATTGCATAGAAAACTGCCTCGAGACCGAAGTGATCCGCCAAATAGCCGCACACTGCTGCAGAAGTGGCGCCGACACCGAATGAGAGGAAAAAGATTATTCCATAGCCAAGGCCTTGACGATGCCTCGGGAGGTATTTCGCAACGAGGTAGTTCTGGGTCGGCTGGGCCGAGAAGTAGAAGAAGGCATACGCAACCGCCGAGCATATGAGAATGATGTTGGTGAATTTTGCCATGAGAAAGACGAATATGGTGCCAATTGCAATTGAGCCCAATAAAATCCTCTCCGGATTGTAGCGGTCTATCAACCGGCCGGAGACATACTGACCGACCGCGCCCGATAAGAGGGCGATGGTGGCAACTGTCCCGCCAAGTGTAACCCTATCGAGCTTCAAGAAGCTTAACTGCACATTCTGCCCCATATAAACGGGCAGGAAGGTCATAATGCCCTTATACGTCAGTCCAAGGGTTGTTGCGCAGAGAAACAGCATCACTACACTTAGATAGGAGGCCCGGCTTGTGTGAGGGCATTGTCCCCGGGGCAGCGGGGCGCTACCCGTCTTCGATGACGGCCCCCGGAAGGAAAGGGAATAAAGCCCTATAAATAGCCCCAAAAAACCAAATGTCACATGTGGGACCTCCCACCCCATTGCTGATCCTATCCACGCAGAAAGTCCGGGAACTGCGGCCACACCAAGGCTGCCCGCAATTCCATGCATACCAAAGGCCTTGCCCTTTTCCCTTATGGAGTGCGCAATCAAGGTGTTGGCTGCTGGATGATACGTGCTGCTAAATATGCCGACAAAGGCCATGAGAACCCCGTATATTACCAAGGAATTGACTGGCCAAATGAAAACGGAAAAGAGCCCGGCACCAAAGAGGTATATGCTGACAAGGCGGAGGGGGCCTAATCTATCCGAAAGGAATCCGGCTGGGAGGGCGCCCAGCCCGAAGGCGTAAGAAAAGATAGTGGCTATCATCCCGAGATGAAAATAGTCGGTATGAAACTCAAGGATAAGGAGGGGAATAAGAGGAGGCAATACCCCTTCGTAGAGATGGACGAGGACATGGGCTGAGATAGTGAGCCCCATTACCTTTTTTTCTTCCCGGTTCATACAGTTTACTCAATACCTGTTGATGAAGAGTTGCCCAATGATAAATGTTGCAAGCCTGGCCTCTTCCTTATTGGTTAATTTCAGGGTAGATACTCTTCCCTCACAGGCGAAAAAATCTCCACCCCTTTCCGTTTCTATTTATGTTTTTGCAATACCTTCTCTTTTAACGAAGCTTCGCCTCAAACCCTGGCCCAGACCTGGCCTTGAAAGAGTGGGTTTATATCTATGGATACCGTAACCTTTACAAAGCATGATAATGTTCCTGTGTCGTCGCGCCAGGGCAGGCTGGCATGCAAGGACATGGGTTGAAAAGCTGCTACCCTATGAACCTGAAGTATGAATAAAGGCCCCAATTGCCTCGCGCCAGGGCAGGCCGAGGAGGTGATAACAGCATACATGGAGCGAAGCTTTCCGTTGTACAATGAAAAATGCACGGTGCAAAAGTCAAAAGTGATGGATAAAAAAAGGGGTTTATAGATAGTTTCATAAACCCCTTGATCGTGCGTGGTGGGCGGTGTGGGATTTGAACCCACGGCTTCCACCGTGTGAGGATGGCACTCTCCCGCTGAGTTAACCGCCCAGTGGCGCAGTATTTAATATTTTGTTACTACAACAAGAATAGATTTGCAATTAAAAATAATTACGGTAACTGCGAGAGCCACTGGTGCCCCGGAGCAACCAGGATAGATCGGTCGTTGTTTGAGAATAGCTGATATCCCTCATCCTCATCTATGAGTTGAACTGCCGGTATGCGCAGAGCATTTTGAAATTTCTTGAGCGTTGAGGATGGCTGGGTATCCGACATCTTTGCCTCTATCAAGGCAACCGGTTTACCCCTATTGGCAATTAAAAAGTCTACCTCTTGATGTTCCTTGTTTCTTATGAAATGGAGAGAGAAGTTCCCATGGCCTAGATCATTCCAGTTTGTTGCCGCCCGCCATAGCTCTATGGCGACCATATTCTCAAAACGGGGCGCAGGCTCTTCTATGCGGGGTGCATCCCACAGATATATCTTGCGTTCTTTTTGAATGGCCCGTGCAACGCTCTCGGTCCACGGGGAAATAGTAAAAATCAAGAAGAATCTCTCAAACGCCGATAACCAGCCTCGAATCGAATTATAGGATACCTTTAAATCGGATGCGAGGGAGGGGACCGAGAGAGGAGCACCCACTTTAGAGGGCAGCAGGGAGTAAAGGGTCTCCATATCCGAGACGGATTTGATCCCCGTAAGATCGCGAATATCCTCCCGAATCAATTGGCTAGAATACGTATTCGACCATCGCCTGTACGTCACTGCCCTATTCGCTAAAAACGGTTCAGGGAAACCGCTTTGCATAGATAGCCGTGACCACTCTTTTCTGAGCCTTCCGCTTCCTTCCAGGCTGATTTGTATCGGATTCTCCAAGAAGTCATCAATAGGGAGATTTCTCTTGCCCAGTTCTGAAATCGTAAAGGGCCATAAATGAAAAAGTAGATAACGCCCGGCTAGGGAGTCCCCGCCTTTTTGATAGATGTCCAGTCTGCCACTGCCAGATACCAGGAATTGGTATTCCTCATGGAATTCATCGTAGACGCCTTTGAGATAGTTCTTCCAGTCTTTGTATTTGTGAATTTCATCAAATATAATGAGAGGCGTGGACGGATCTCGGCGTTTGATTTCTTGGAAAAATGCCGGATTTTCCGTAATTCGGGCCTTGTCTGCCGGAATATCCCAGTTGAAATAGAGGTTGTTTACAAAAGACCTTGAAATATCCTTGGCCAGGGTAGTCTTGCCTACCTGGCGAGGTCCGACAAGAAACACCATGCTTTTATCTCTTGCCAATTCCTCCCAGATTTTCAAATAAGGCTGCCTCGTAACCATGTTGACTATTATTCATTAAAATGAAAAATAGTCAAGACTATTTTTCAATAGGATTAAAAATCGTCAAAAGCATAATGCAACTCAGAAGCCCAACGTATCCCGTGAGAAATCAAAGGGCTTTTGGAGATCATTGCTAATCGAGGCCGACTGATAAACGAAGGGATTGCACCTCTTCCGCGGTGAGGTGCCGGTATCTTCCAACCTTGAGAGTTCCCAAACTCAGGTTCTCATATCTGGTTCTCAAAAGCTGGATTGTTCTATGTCCTGCTGCCTCGAGCATCCTTCGTATCTCCCTCGATCGTCCCTCGGATATGGTGATCCTCAAGAGGCTCCTGCCCTGCTCTCGTTCGAGTATCCTCACCCGGGCAGGACTGGCTAGGCCGTCATCGAGCATGATCCCTTTTTGCAGTTTCTTCACTGACTGGAGTTCTATGGCGCCTTCCACGAGTACTTTATAGGTCCTCGGAACTTGAAACCTCGGGTGCGTCAGCCTGAAGGCAAGTTCGCCGTCATTGGTAAGAATCAGGAGGCCCTGAGAGTCAAAATCCAGGCGTCCTACCGGATAGACCCTCTCCTTGAGATCGCCCAAGAGATCACGGACAATGGGCCTGCCCTGAGGGTCATGCAGGGTGCACACATACCCGAAGGGCTTGTTAAGGAGCAGGTAGAGCTTTTTGGGGGGATCCGGAAGCCTTTGGCCATCGACTATGATCGTGTCGACTCCCCAGACCGCTTTTGACCCGGCTTTGGTGATTATTTGACTGTTTACCACAACGCGACCTGAGGAAATCAATGCGTCTGCCCTCCGCCGGGAGGCGATACCGGAGCTGGCTATTATCTTGTTTAGCCGTTCGCTTCCTTGATCATGCTTCTTCCCCATTATCAAGCTCTTCAATCTCCTTGAGGGTGGGAAGGGAGGAGAGGTCCTTTAAATCGAAGATCTCGAGGAACCTCTTGGTGGTCCCGTAGATAATCGGCCTGCCGGGCAGCGGTTTCCTCCCCACAACCCTAATCAGCCCCTTTTCAAGGAGCGTCCTTAGAATACCGCCGACATCTACACCCCGTAATCTTTCGATCTCCTGACGAATTATGGGCTGTTTATAGGCAATAATCGTCAATGTTTCAAGCGCTGCCCTGCTTAGCTGGGTCGGCGTTGAGGCCAATAGATTGGCGATATGCGGCCGATACCTGGGAACAGTGCGGAATTGGTACCCCTCTGCGACCTCAACCAGGGTAAAGCTCCTTTTCATCCCCTCATATTCGTCCTTAAGGGCAACGAGGGCCTCCTTTATCTCCTTGATGTCTCTCTCAGGAAGCAGTGTGTGGATCTTTCTAGGCGTGAGGGGATCGCCTGATGCAAAGAGTAAGGATTCTACGATGAGTGTAAGGGGATCGTTCATATGGTACCTGCTATTGGTTTTCTCACTGTATTGCCTGAAGCATGATATCATCACCCGGTTTCGGCTGGTACACGGCAAGGAATCCAGATCTTACAAGCTCCAATATGGCCAGAAAGCTCGCGATTAACTCAGAAATGGATCCCTTCGCGGAAAACAGTTCACTGAAGTAGACCGTTTTTTGCCGTTCCATCCGCTTCTTTATCTCGGCAATCTTTTCCTTAACAGACCACGTTTCGGCCTTGAATCTCAACACCGTTTGGGGAAATTGCTTGGCCATCACCTTTTTGAATGCCATCATAAGCTCAAAGAGATTCACCTTAGAGGCAGTGCCCTGATCCTCTTCCTCAATCATAAGGTAGGCATCGCTGGCCCTCCTAAAGACATCTCTCGATAGGATATTCCTGGAAGCAAGCTCCTCCGCCGCCTCCTTGAATTGCTTATATTCCTTGAGCGGCCCGACAATCTCCTCAACGAGCTCTTCGATCTCCTCCAGATCCTGTTCTTGCTTCGGAAGGAGCATCTTTGACTTAAGGTGCATCAGGGTAGAGGCCATGACTAAAAACTCGCCGGCAATGTCGATATCAAGGGCCTTCATGAGATCGAGGTATTCCAGATATTGATCGGTAATGGCGGCAATGGGTATATCGGCGAGGTCCACCTCATTCATCTTCACCAGGTGCAGCAGCAGATCAAGAGGACCTTCGAACAGATCGAGCTTTGCCGTAAATGTCATAAGCCGTCTATATAAAGTAAGATCTTAAAATCCGTGTCAAGTTTTTGTTATTAATTGAGGATGATATTTGAACAGGCCAAAGGCTCAAGGCGTAAGGTATAAGGCCGTGCGCCATGTGCCTTGTGCCCTACACCACATGATTAAAGCAATGTGGTTCATTCCTTATCCATTCGTTACTTGTCGGTTTGAGGCGAAGCCTCGTTAGATTTTAACCGCCTCCCTTACTTCTTCCATAGTGGTTTGTGCAAAGGAACGTGCCTTTTTATTGCCCTTATCAATAATGTCCTCTATGACATGTGGGTCGGCCTCTAATTGCCTTCTTTTTCCCCTAATCGGTTCCAGTGCCCTGTTGAGGTTCGATGCCATAATCTCTTTACATTCCACACACCCTATGGCTGCCTTCCGGCACCCCTCATCTATCTCTTTTACGGTTTCCTTATCGGTATAGAGCTCATGAAAGGTAAAGACGTTGCAGAACCAGGGCCTACCGGGATCGGTTCTCCTGGCTCTCTGTGGATCGGTAATCATCACACCCACCTTTCGATCTACTACATCATCGGGATCCGAGATAAATATGGCATTATCGTAGCCCTTGCTCATCTTCCTCCTGTCTATGCCCAGTATTTTGGCCTCCTGTGTGAGGAGCACCTCCGGCAGGGGAAAGACATCCGCGTAGAAGTGGTTGAACCGCCGGGCTATCTCCCGTGTTAACTCCACGTGGGGGCTTTGATCTTCTCCTACCGGTACACCGTGAGCCTTATACATCAGGATATCGGCTGCCTGAAGCACCGGATACCCGAGAAATCCATAGGTATAAAGGTCCCTCTGGGCCATCTCCTTGAGCTGCTCCTTGTAGGTGGGGTTTCTCTCGAGCCAGGAAAGAGGGGTCACCATAGAGAAAATCAGGTGGAGCTCTGCATGCTCTTTTATGCTTGACTGCACGAAGAATACCGATTCCTCGGGACTAAGGCCCACGGTAATCCAGTCAATGATGATATCTATGGTGCTCTGCCTGATAATCTCCGTATGTTCATATTCGCTGGTTAAGGCATGCCAGTCAGCGATGAAATAGAAGCATTGGTAATCCTTTTGCAGGGCTCGCCAGTTATTCAGGGCGCCATGCACGTGTCCAAGATGAAGTCTTCCGGTCGGCCTCATACCACTGACAATTCTCTTTCTCTCCATGTATTACTCCCTTCTGGTAAAACCACGATTCTGTTTCAGGATCCGCATGTGAGCAGCTATAATAGAGATTACCTGTTCTGTAAACTCCGAAATTTCCTCGTCACGAATTTAATCTCATCCTCCCTGGTGAGCACCTCACCCTGTAGTTTTGCTGCCAGGATCTCCTCGAAGATTTCCCTGAAAAGGGGTCCGGGTTTAAACCCCATGGCGATGAGATCCCTGCCTTTAAGGCAGACCTCTGCTCCCCTGAGTTTCGTGAAAAAGGTGGATATCCATTTCTTTCCCCTTTCATCTCTGGCTTTGGCCATGCTGCAAAGCAATATCTCCGTAGGGAGTGGTGAAAGAATCTTATACGTGGAATAATTATCCTGGTCCCTTATGCGGGAAAGCTCCTTTAAGGCGCCTTTCGCCTCCATGTGAACCGAGATCAGGTCTAACACCTCTTTATCATGGATCTCCATGCGCTCGACCAGGTTATGCACGGCGGTCTCGCTCAAATACGTGATCAAGCCGAGGAAGTATACCTTCCATGGTTCATAGGACACACCCAGGTAAAGCAGGTTAAACCACACCAGTATGTCCTTTATCCTCGTCAACAGTTCTCTAAGCTCCTCGGTGAGCGTGAGCTCGGGCGAGATATATCTCAGAAGCTGAAGCCCGTTCATCCTTTCTATGATCCGTATGGGATCTTCCTCCGTTAACAGAAGCCGCAGTTCCGAAAAAAATCTCTGTCCTGAGAGATTCTCAAAGCAGTGTATATCGATGGCATTTTGAATCAGGCTTTCGGTGAGCTTTCCTATCTTAAACCCGAACCGTTGCTCAAATCGAATGGCCCTCAGGATCCTCGTGGGATCTTCCACAAAGCTGAGGTTATGGAGTACGCGGATTGAGCGCTCCTTTATATCCCGCATGCCGCCGAAATAATCTACAAGGCTGCCGTACTGTGCCTTATTGAGATGAACAGCCAAGGTATTGATGGTAAAGTCCCGCCTGAAGAGATCCCTCTTTAAGGTGCTCAGCATGACCTCGGGAGGAGCAGCCGGTGATTCGTAGTGCTCGATTCGAGCGGTGGCAATATCAAGCTTAAAGCCGTCAGGCATAATAACAACCGCTGTTCCAAACCGTGGATAACTCCTCAGCTTGGCGCCGGCATGTTCGGCAAAGGACTTGGCGAATTGAATGCCGTTGCCCTCGATGACGATGTCCACATCCAGGTTCTTCCTCTTCAATATGACATCCCGCACCAGACCTCCTACCAGATAGGCATTGACATCAATCTCGTCTGCTATCTTTCCTAGGTCCTTCAGTATGCCGGTTATTCCCCTGGGCAACCTCTCGGTTAGGACATTCGCGATATTCTTCTTTCGGACGAAGCCAGGAATATCCTTCGAGTCATACAGAAACTCCGGCGTGGATGTTCTATCAAGCAAAATGGTTAAGAGATCTGTCCTCGTAATGACCCCGATGAGGTGCCGGCCCTTCAATACAGGGAGGGTTTTGACCTTGTTGTTGATGATCAAATCCCGTATCTCGCTCAGGGTCGCATCAGGTCCGACATGGGAGAACTCCACGTTCATATATTCCTTTACCGGTCTCTTCTCCAGCCCCAAGGAAAGAGCACGATCTACCATGGTCCTCGTGATATATCCCTTGAGTGCCCCCTCTCCGTCAACCACCATCACGGCATTGATACTGTAGTTGGCCAACAGCTCAGCCGCCTCTCCGATGGCAGCATCGAGGGAAGTATGAATAACAGGGGAGGTCATGATATCTTTGGCCAGCCTCTCGAAGTTGATACGGCTCAGGAGCAGGCCGTTGAGCTCCTCCTCGGCCTGGATAAGGGTCTTATCGGAGATCGTGGCTGATGCTGCCTGGGGGTGTCCCCCGCCTCCAAATTCAAAGGCTATCTCCGCAACATTGACCTCGGAGATCCTGCTTCTCGCCACCAGGTAGATCTTGTTTTCCATCTGCGCGATGCCGAATATGACGTTGAGGTTCTCCATCTCCATGAACTTTTGAACCAGGACGGCAAAATCACCGATGTACTTTTCGCTTGTGACCTTGGCAATCACCACCTCGACCCCATTGATAGTATGTTTGATCGCAGAGGTCATAAGATCGTTCAAGAGCCATACCTGTTCCGCGGTCAGCTCTCTCGTTAACATATCGGATATGGTATTGAGTGACGCACCTTGTTCAAATAACCAGGCGGCTGCCCTGTGGTCTTCCGCCCTTGTGGAGGAATAGGTAAAGGAGCCGGTATCCTCATAGATACCCAGCGACATAAGTGTTGCCTCATCAGGGGTAATCTCGATCTTGCGTTCCCTCAGAATCTCCGTCATCATGGATGTGCCGGCACCGTATTCCCGGATGAACTCAAGACCCCCCTTGATATCGTCGTCAGAAGAAGGGTGGTGATCATAGAGGTGAATTTCCAGATTGCTTCTATCCAGGATCTTTTTGAAGATGCCGATCCGTTTTTTCTGTCGTGTATCGACCAAGATCAGTCTCTTGATTGTCGTTAAATCGATATCCTTCAAACGCACAAAGTCGAAGAGATAGGAACTCGTGTGGAGAAAGAAATTCCTTAGGTTTTTCTCCTGGGCGCCAGGGAACACGATTAGTGCCTCGGGGTACAGTTTTTTGGCAGCTAACATGGATGCCAGGGCATCGAAGTCGGCATTCACGTGGGTGGTTATTACCTCTATCCCTTGGCTGGACCTTTTCATCATCTCCTTATCTGATGTTTACGACGCCATATATAGGGGTTCTCAAAGAGAGGCCGGGGGGACTCCTTTGCAGCCTGCAGTATTCTTTTCGCCAAACTGGGAAATCCATTATCACCGTAATGGGAAACTGTTTCGTATGCGAGCCCTGCTCTGATCAGATGCACGGAAAGGAGTTCGCCATCCACAAATACATGGGCGAGAAGCCTCCCATACTTATCGGGCTGATAGGGGAGGTATTCCACGGTCTTCGCCTTTCTGAGGATTTGGGTGGTCAGCTGCGCTGCCTGTCGACCATAGGGCTGATCCTCATATATCCCATGCTCCTTGTGGATAATCTCCGGCGTATCTATCCCCAGGATCCTTATGGTAAGGTCTTTGTAAAAAAAGGTGTCGCCGTCATCGGGCCGTATGTCGCGCTGGCTCATCCTGATGAGGTTTGCCTTTCCGTCATAGTGCTTATCAGGCGCTTTCCCCGTGCCCACGGGTACATAACGAATGAAGAAAAGCAGCACGAGAAGGACCCCGAGGCCTAGGAGATATGTGCGGTATTTGATCATGCGTTGGTCCGTTCAGCGTTCATGGTTGAAAAACATAAGCGTTCCACAAAGTTGATGGTTTCGTAAAAAGTCTCAATAGCATGTCATTTCGAGCGAAGCGAGAAATCTTATCAATATAACATGCTGAAAATACAAGATTTCTCCTTGCAGTCGAAATGACAAATTCAAGGGATACGACTTTTTACGAGTTTGACATACTTGGTTTTTACTATTTTATGCTTGTCGGCACACTCATAAGGAAGGACATGGAAATGGAGAAAAAGATACAAAGCCTTGCAAGTTTGGCTACAAAGAATTTTACGGTTTACCTGGATGAGGTGGCCCTCAAGAGCGGACAGGTACGAAAGAGGATCTATGTTGAGCATCCACAGGCCGCTGCTATGGTTCCCTTTGTTTCAGATAACGAGATAATCATGGTGAGGCAGTATAGGTATGCCTTGGGCAGGGAGACGCTCGAGATCCCCGCCGGCAAGATTGATGGCGCCGAGAGCCCGGAGCAATGTATCCTGAGGGAACTCGTGGAAGAGACCGGTTATGAGGCTGGGAACATCAAATGGCTCTATAGCTATGCACCGGCTATCGGGTATTCCAATGAGCTCATCCACCTCTATGTGGGCAGGGATTTAAAGAAACTAAAGACAAGGATAGATGAAGATGAGATATCATCCGTGAATATACTGACCCTTGAAGAGGTCATGGGTATGATTAGGGACCACAAGATATTCGATAGCAAGACGATCCTTGCGCTGGCCTTTATCCGGTCCCTTGTGTAGGGTTACTTTTTCTCTTCTTTTTTCTGACTTAAATCAGGGGGGTAAATAAATTTGGTGTTTATCTCGTAAGTCCAGGGGAGGTTCCACCATTGCCACCCATAAAAACGTCGTTGATTATAAGGGGGGATCTTGTTTCGGTTGGCCAATTGCCTATAGAACTTATGCCTGTTCTCATCCTCGAAATAGGGAAAAGGCGGTCCTTCAAATCCATCCTTCACGTTGTAGACACTCTTAAATCCACTTTTTATGAGATCCCTTGCTGCGAGGATGCTTCTCGTGCCGTCCCTGCATAGTATAAGGAGATTGTTGGTTTTTTGGAATTGCTTGCTTATATCCCCCACAAAATCTTTATTTTTTATATCGAATTGATATTCCCAGGTTTCGTCTTTCTTTACAAGGTTGCCGTTCCAGAAATAATAGGGAAAGAGATATGCTGATGGAGGATGCCCAATGAATTGGTACTCTGGCCGCGTTCTCACATCAATCAGGTACGTATTGGGAACGGTATTGAGCATGTCGTATGCCTCAATGGATAGAATATCCTTGGGTTCCTCTGCGAGGGCAGCCAAAACGGGAAACGCCCACACGAAAAGCAAGGTTCCCACCAGTATAAGAAGTGCTTTTTTCATCCTAATAAACGCTCTCCTTGGAAGTATGTGTTTGGTCCGCGAAAAATTATCCATGACTTAAACAAAGTTGTAAATCTTTGTCAATAAAAAAACCCAAAATCCGAGATTGGTTTTATACAAACCCGTGTGTCTCGCCCTTTCAGGTTTGAAAAACGACTTAACGGTCAGGAATCGATGTCATTTTTACGTCACAAGACCATATCTCCCTGAGATTAGGGCCCTGAGGGAGGGAGGTCTTGAGAGAATCATCGTGATGGCTAACCTTGTCCTTTGTGGTCGGAGCCCCAATTACTGGGGGGGAAGATAGAAATGCTTGGAAAAATCGCCCATACCCTCGTAAATTGGCGGGACTGAAGACTTCTTCAGTTTTCCGTTGCCATGGGTTGTAAAAGGGGCGGGATGATCAATCTCGAGTCCATGACTGAAGATTGCTCCTCACTGCGACATCGATACGCCAGGTATTCTTTGCACTCCTCCTTGTAAGGGCACCTGTTCTGGCATATTCGTACATCGATTCTAGGGGTGTTCTTCTTTCTCGTGCAGAATAGGTAATCAGCCATTACGTTTCACCTTTTCTATGAAAGTTATTTACAATTAGATATATTTTAGTTATAATTTATATTATTTAATAATATAAAGAGAGTAATATGTCAATTATTTTTATTAAAATATATGAAATTTATTCTGCATCCTGACTTGAGTGATCTTTTGTCATTGCGAGGCGAAGCTGAAGCAATCCCGCTGCAGGCGGGATTGCTTCGCACCTGTTTGGTGCTCGCAATGACGGGGAGCATAGGTACTTGAAGAAAGAATCGCTCTATCGAGGTACATAATAACCTCACTCTATAGAGAAATACTGAAGCGCGACGATATAGGATTGTGAACCGGAAGATCAACAGATCGAGACGCAGACTTCGATGGGAGAGGATAGTTCTTATCATTTTTACCGCAGGATTACTTGTGGCAACCATCTTTGTTCTCTTTCGATCGCGTAACGAAGTAGTAGCCTTCGATACGCAACCTACCTCTCCGGTGTCGAGCTGCCGTGATGTATTCGAAGAAAGAAAGGTTTGGATTTCCAAACATGAAAAGGTACTGCTTTCTATAACGGAAGGTAAGAGCTTCTATGAACTCTTGTCTCATTACTCCATATCGCCGCAGGATATCATTCGAGTAGATCAGGCAATCAAGCCATTCTATGACCTGGCAAAGATAAAAGTAGGCCAGAGAATCGATGCCTGGCTCAACAGAGAAGAGGGAAGGGTGGATAAACTCTCCCTTGAACTCTCCCCGGACAGGATACTTCATGTGACCAGAAACGGCCCCGAATTTCTCGCCAGCATGGTAGCCCCCCCCAAAATATCGGTTCCGACCGTCGTAAGCGGAGAGATCGAAAATTCATTTTATGAATCCGCTATCGAGGGCGGTATGCCCCCGGATATAATCATGGATATTGCCGATGTCTTCGCATGGGATATAGACTTTCTCGTTGATATTAGACCAGGGGATACCTTTCAGGTAACATTCGAAAAGCACTATAGAGAAGGGACATATATAGATCATGGAAAGGTGCTGGCGGCGAGGTTCACGAATCAACAAAGGCTCTTTTCCGCATTCTATTTCACCGACAGTAAGGGTAGATCATCCTTTTATGATAAGAGCGGTAAAAGCCTGATGAAGGCCTTTCTGAAGTCCCCCCTCAGCTACAAGAGAATCAGTTCATATTTCTCTAAGAGGAGATTTCATCCGATATTGAAGATATACAGGCCTCACTATGGCGTCGATTATGCTGCTCCGATCGGCACGCCGGTGGAATCCATAGGAGATGGCAGAATCACGTTTATCGGGTGGAAAGGGGGATACGGGAGGTATATCAAAGTACGGCACAATCACATCTATGAAAGTGCATACGGGCATCTGAGAGGATTTGCAAAGGGCCTCAAAACGGGCTCAAGGGTCGAGCAAGGAGATGTCATAGGGTTTGTAGGCTCATCCGGGCTTTCAACCGGGCCTCACCTCGACTTTAGTTTAAGGAAAAATGGAACCTACATAGATCCATTAAAGATCAAATCCCCGCCTGTCCTCAAGGTAGGCAAAGAAGATAACGAGAGGTTCACTGCGCTCGTTGCACAGATGGAGAGATTATGGCAAGAAGACCAAAATTCCTGAGAGGGATGATTCTGTTGTTATCGATTCTTGCGCCGTCAATCGGACACTCCTATCTTCTTCCTTCAACTCAGATCATAGAGTTTATGGTCAAGAAATACGCTTCCGTCAAGACACTCCAGATAACCCAACTCACCAAAGTCTTAGATCTTGACCGTGCAAAGGAGATGGTATTCGGGGAGTCAATCTCTTTGATGTCTCCTGACCGTTACAGATCAGAGGTTGCAGGGCAACCGGGCAAGCGCATTATCGTCCATAAGGGAGTCAGAACAATCAGGATCATCGACGGGGAGGTCGCCTATGGGAAGGAGAAGAGGACGTTCCTTTTTCATTTTCTCATGCTAGCCCAAGACCCACGGCACGTACTGAAGGATCTGGAGCAGTTAGGCGTCAACCTTGATATGGTTTCCTTTGCGAGGTTTGAGGGTAGAATAGCCTACCTGATCGGCAGCAAGGAAGAGGGAAGCCCGCGGCTCCTTGTCGATAAGGATTTATTCATACCGCTCCTGCTCCAGTACGGCAACATTGCTTTTTTTGCCTCTGATTTCACGGAGCTGAAGCCAAAATTATGGTATCCTCGATCCATGCTCTACTCGCACACCGGAGCGAACATCGAGGACTACATTCAGGAAGAATATAGCATTAAGGATATCATGATTAACCCTTCCATGGATGCCTCTCTCTTTGATATATCCAGCATTGCATCTCGGTTTGTGAAGAGCAGGTAATCATTCGTAAGCTATAAGCTTGAAATCTTTGCTCCCAGATACTAAATATCTAAATTGATCGATCTTTGATCGATGCATCTACCTGCACGCTGTCATTGCGAGTACCCAAAGGGCGCGAAGCAATCCTGCTGCAGGCGGGATTGCTTCGGCTCCGCCTCGCAATGACTATAACAACCGCTCAATGTAGTTAGCACGATCAGAGGTAAAGAATGATGCGGCGATGAGTCACGGCGAAGAGAAAAGGTATCTTCAGATAGCCGTTTGCCTTCCAGTCAACGGAACATTTACCTATTCCGTGAGCGGCGCCCTCGCCGACAGGGCAGAAGCGGGCAAAAGGGCCCTCGTTTCCTTTTCGAAACGAAGGGTAATCGGCTATATACTCAGGATTATACCCCCGGAGGACAGGAAAGGCATAAAGGATATACTATCGGTCCTCGATCCGCTTCCCCTCTTTCCACAGGATATGGTTGAATTCTTCACATGGCTGTCCGGCTATTACCACTATCCGATAGGGCTGGTGATCAAAGCCGCGCTTCCTACCGGACTGAATGTAGCCGTTCGGGGCGGTCAAGAGCCACGGGATAAAGCCTGGCAGGATAGGGTCGGCCTGTTGAAAAGGGTGTTCATTGGCGTAAAGAGGGGCTCGGTTATCGACGGCTCTCTTTTTGGCCTCAAAAGCGGTTCCCGCCCGCTAGGCGTGCCCTCAGGCGAGGCGGAGGGTGCCCACCAGGCCTTCGTTCACCGTGGTAAGCGTGCTCAAGATGAATCGGCATTCCTTGACCTTGTTCACACCAAGGGCGAGATTCCTTTGAGTGAAATCACCGGGAAGTTTTCCAATGGGCGGTATCTTGTCGATAAATGGGTTAAGAAGGGAATTCTCGAGAAATTGCTCAAGCCCGTGGTGAGGGATCTCGCAGGCGAGGACATTGTTCTCTCACCAAAACCCCCTCCGCTCAACCCTACGCAAAAGGATATCCTCAAGGTAATCGAGGGGACCATACGGGAAAACCACTATCGCACCTTTCTCCTTCACGGTGTTACCGGCAGCGGCAAAACCGAGGTTTACTTTCATGCGGTAAGGTCTGCGATCCAGCTCGGCAAGCAATCCATCATCATGGTGCCTGAGATTGCCCTGACGGTTGCAATGGCATCCCTGTTCAAGGCCAGGCTCAAGGAGAGGGTGGCCGTCCTTCACAGTGCCCTCTCACAGGGACAACGCTACGAGCAATGGATCGGTATTGCGAGGGGAGAAGCCGATGTCGTCATTGGGGCACGATCAGCGCTATTCGCCCCATTGCCGAGGCTCGGGCTCATTATCCTTGATGAGGAGCATGATGCATCGTATAAGCAGGAGGAGAAATTCCGCTACCAGGCGAGGGATGCCGCTGTTATGAGGTCGAAACTCGCGAATGCCGTCGTGCTTTTAGGCTCTGGAACACCCTCTGTTCAGTCCTACCAGAATGTAGTAAGCGGAAAATACGGCTACCTCAGCATGCCCGAGAGGATCGGAAAGAAAAAGCCCCCTGAAATCAGCATACTTGATATGACCGAATGTGAGGATACAAAAAGCGGCGGCGGCATCTTGAGCCGGCCGCTTCAAGAGGCTATCGGTGAGAACCTGGCAAAAGGAGAGCAGACTATCCTGTTTCTTAACAGGAGGGGATTCAGCTCCCTGTATCTGTGCAGGTTTTGCGGTACAACGCTCAGGTGTCCAAACTGCGACCTCAGCCTGACCTATCATAAAGAGAGCGATACCTTGCTCTGCCACTACTGCGGATTCAGGATTCAGCCCCCAAAGAGGTGTCCGTCGTGCGGTAGAGAACAGTTAAAACCCTACGGATTCGGCACGGAACGGGTAGTGGATACCTTGCTCGGGATCTTTCCAGAGGCAAGGGCGGAGAGAATGGATAGGGATACCATGAGACATAAGGGTGAGGTGCAGCAGGTATTGCAGCGTTTCCTTCACCGGGAAACCGACATCCTCGTCGGCACCCAGATGGTTACCAAGGGACATGATTTTCCCCACGTGACCCTCGTCGGGGTGATCTCTGCAGACCTATCGCTCAATTGGCCTGATTTCAGAGCAGGGGAGACAACCTTTCAACTCCTCTCCCAGGTAGCAGGCAGGACCGGCAGGGGGGCTTCTCCTGGAAAGGTTATCATCCAGACATACAATCCATCCCACTATGCGATTCGTGCAGCCAGGGACCATGATTATCAAGGATTCTTCTCCCGAGAGATAGAGCTCAGAAGACAGCTCAACTACCCTCCTTTTTCCTCCATGGTAAATCTCCGTTTTCTCGGAAACAGCAAAAGCAAGACAGAACAGATCGCAGGGCAGATGAAAATGAGGATCAGCGACATCCTGAAAAAACACCTAAAGGGTAAAAAGGAGATTGAGGTTCTTGGTCCTGTAGAGGCGCCCATCGCAAAGATAAAGGGTAAGTACCGCCAACAGATTCTTATCAAATCCCTGCGCCCCGGTTACCTCAATCAATTGCTCAACGAGATTGACAGGATTTCTTCTCAAATCCTCGGGCCAAGCGGCGTGAGGCTAATCATCGATGTCGATCCGTATCAGATGGTGTAAAGTATTAGGCGTTAATTGTTTTACTGGTTCAACTTGTTTTACTGGTTTTACTGGTTGACGTGGGGTATAGTGCTAACTATGGCTACTGTAAAGACCTTTGAAGATCTTGAATGCTGGCAAGAAGCGAGGAAATTTGTGGGGATCGTCTATAGATTGACGCAGAATGAATTATTTAGAAAAGACTTTGAATTGGTCAAAGAGGCAAGGGGAAGCGCGATTTCCTCAATGGCCAATATAGCGGAGGGATTTCACAGAAACAGTACAAGAGATTTCTTAAAATTTTTGGATTATTCACGGGCATCCGTTGCTGAAACAGTAAGCCATTGCTATGTTGCATCAGACCAGCAGTATATAAACAAATCAGAACTGGAAAGCGTAAAGGAGCAGGCTGACATTGTTGGGAAAAAAGTGAATAACTTCATTACCTATCTCAACCGTACCCTGACATCAAAAAAACCCACTTCATCCATTCAAACCAGTAAAACCAGTAAAACAAGTTGAACCAATCAAACCAGCCAAACCAGTCAAAAACGATGAGTTGCAGCCATGATCATCGACTTTCACACCCACATCTTTCCGCAGGAGATCAGGGGGGCAAGGGAAAAATTTTTTGACCGTGAACCTGATTTTAGGAGCATTTACAGTCATCCCGGATCCAAGCTCTCCGGCATGGAAGAGCTCATAGCTACTATGGATGAAGAAGGAGTGGATACATCGGTGGTGTTCGGGTTTCCATGGCGCACCATGGATCATGTCAGGAGAAACAATGACTATGTCATCGAGGCCGTTGAACGATCCAGGGGAAGGCTCATAGGCTTCTGCGCCTTTTACCTCCCTTTAGAAGGCGCTGAAACGGAGCTTGATCGATGTCTGAATGCAGGCCTTTCAGGGGTGGGAGAACTCGCTTTTTACTCCTCAGCCATGGGAGATGATAGCGTTCATGCCCTTCAACCCATCGCAGAGATGGCCCGAGACTATGATGTTCCCCTGCTCCTTCACACCAATGAGCCGGTGGGCCATTCCTATCCGGGCAAGGCGCCGATGACGATAAAAGATATTTATAGGCTTCTCCAGTGCTTCCCGAATAATAAGATCGTGCTCGCCCACTGGGGGGGAGGGATTTTTTTCTATCATCTGATGAAAAAAGAGGTGAAATCGGTCCTTCAGAACACCTGGTTTGATACTGCCGCCTCTCCCTACCTCTATGACCGCGCGATTTACGCAGTCGCCTCAGAAATCGTGGGGCCGCACAAGATACTGTTCGGAAGCGATTTTCCCCTCCTCAAACCGGGCCGCTACTTTCGGGAGATGAGAGAAGCGCGACTGCCCCCTGAGGCCAGGAAAAAGATATGCGGGGAAAATGCAGCAATCCTGCTAAACTTAAGAGAACCGGGGAATCGGTGAGGGGGTGAAACGGGGAAGATCTCTTGCCCGTTTTCTCCCTTTCCCCGTTTCACCCCTTCACCCTTTCTCCCCGTCCTTGTTTCCCCGTTTCCCCGATTCATTCTTTCTCGCAGAGCTCCACGAGGACCCCGTGTGTCTCCTTGGGGTGGATAAAGGCAATTCTAGCTCCGCCCGCACCCTTCCTGGGCTCCTGATCGATCAACCGGACACCCTTTTCCTTGAGCTCCCTCAGGGCCTCTTCGATGTTTTCCACCCTGAATGCGATATGCTGCATTCCCTCGCCGCGGGACTCTATGTACTTTGCCACCGGACCGTCCGGTTCGGTTGACTCCAGCAGTTCAAGCTCGCTATCGGTAATGGGGAAAAACCCCGTCTTGACCTTTTGCTCCTCGATGACCTCCGTCTTTTCCATCGTAAGTCCCAGGATATCGGCATAGAACCTCTTCCCTTCATCGATGCTCCTGACCGCGATTCCTATGTGGTCGATGTGCTTTATCTTCATGCCTTCCTCCTTTCAATTAACCACAGACCCACACAGATGGACACAGACTTTTCCTCTGCCGACATCGGCAGAGCCGGCAGAGGAAAAGGGTGAGCGATGACAACTTTTAGCCGAGCAAGTCGCTCGGCCAAAATGTCTGTGTGGGTCTGTGGCTAATTTAGATGCTTGCATTTTTTTCATCCTTTTGTAGAATGCAAAAATCATTATCATAGTTACTGGAAAAAGGGAATTGAATATGGTTATGCGAGCAACGGGAAGCTATTCTCCTCCACAGGGCAAAAGGCAGAACCAAGCGAGTTTTAACGAATTCGAGGCTGTGGAGCTTTACTGCCCTAAATGCGGCAAGGCAGTACCGGTCAACAAATTCCTCCTTCTCGTGCTGCCTGAAGGGGATAAATACGAATACCGCTGCACGTTTTGCGGCACCCCGGTCGGGGATAAGATGGACCGGCAGGGGCAGTATTACTCTATCTTAAAGATGTAAGCTGATAACCATTTGACATCCTGTGATGACTTCCTCACGTTTTTCCTTGCTGAGTGCCCCTATCTTTTCAAGCAACCGGTGTTTATCCACCGTGGCTATCTGACTTACGACGACCACACTTGCTTTGGGGAGGTTGGCGGTTCCCTTTGTTAAGGCAACATTTCCAGGTATCTGCCCTAGTTTCAGGTTCGATGTTATAAGGGTCACTACCGTAGTATTTATATTACTCATATTCAGAAGATCATTCTGGATAACGACTGCCGGTCTTTTCCCTGATGGTCCTGAATCCCCTGAAACGCCGAACAGAACCCAGTAGATATCTCCCTGTTTCGGTTTTACCATGGCAACTCTTCCACAGTGGTGTTGTCGGCAATGTCTCTGGCCATGAGACGCTGCTCTTCAGATACGTCTTGATCCTTAAAAATTTCGTTGATACGATGGATAAAGGCCTCCTCCTTGCTCTTTCGGACCTTATCAGCCAGCGCATCAGAGACAAAACGGCTTAGCTTGACCCTCCTTTGTGCCGCCGCCTCCTTTGCCTCTTTAAAGATTTCCTCTGGAACAGTGATGCTTATTTTTTGATACCCCATAAAAAATCCTCCTAGAAATAATGTTAACAATGTTTAAATTATCATATTAATAATCATACTGTCAATATTCTTCATACCCTTCTCTAACCTTTTTTATTGATAGATTTTATTGGGTAAATAGGTTAATATGTTTTAGCAAAACTTGATAGTATATAAATTTTCTTTTTAAGAGCGGCAAAGCCGCCCGCCCGCCTCGCCTGAAGGCGAAGCCGATGGCGGGCAGGCGTTGGATAACATCGCGAAGCGATTTTATTACTTGACATTTTCCTTTGAAGGTGGTATCAAATGCAGAACTTTTTCAAAATTCCCAAAGAAAGGAGGTGAAAGAGAAAAAAGCAACAGTGTTCGTATTCGGTAAGGTTGTTTGTTTTCAAAAAATCTAATCTTTAGGAGGAAAGAGCTATGCGAAAATTATTGATTCTTTTATCTGCGGCAGCATTAGTCGTTGCCTTTACGCTTCCGGCTGCCGCTGAGGTGAGTTTTTACGGCGACGCGCGTATGAATACCGGTTGGACAAGCTTTGATGCTGATGTAGCTGGTACAGACACAGTTGACAATGTCAGATGGGGCATGGATGTTGGCAACACCAGATTCGGCGCCCAATTCCAGGAAGGCTCGGTAGGCGGAAATGTGGAACTAAGGCCTCAAGATGGTGCAGCTGGTACACCAAACATGAGGCACTGGTACGGCTGGTGGGATTTCGGCGGCGGCAAATTGATCGTCGGGCAGACCTGGACACCCACCTTTGCACCGGTGGCATGCGCATGCTATGAGGGCGGGTTGACCGCCGGCTACGGCGATGTGATCGGCAGCTTACGGGCGCCCCAGATAGCGCTGCACATGGGAAGCCTCCAGATCGCTGCTTTGACACCCACTCAAGCCAACAAACTTGGTGGAAGCTCAACCGGCATGCTCCCCAAGATTGAGGCCAATTACTCCTTGAAGGCAGGCCCGGCCGCTATTAAGCTCTACGGCGGGTTCAACAGCTCCGAGGAGGAAGTGGCTGGACCGCCGAAGAAGAGCTATGACTACAGCTCATACCTATTCGGCGCCAACGTGAGGATGGCCTTCGGCGCCGCAGGAGTGAACTTTAACGTCTATACCGCAAAGAACCCTGCGGAGTACGGCATAGCGGCTGACCGTTCGCAGGCTGCAACCATAACAACCGATGTAAACGAGGTTGATAGCATGGGCTTCATAGTGGATTTCTCATACAAGATCAGCCCGACGATGAGTCTCTATGTCGGCTTCGGCCAGGCTACGGATGAACTCGATGTAGCCGGCACCGATGAGCAAACCCATACTATTTTTTACGCGGGCCTGCCCATTACGCTGGCTAAGAACGTGACCCTTACACCCGAAATCGGTCAGATGAGCGACGAACACGATGTAGGTGCTGCCGTTACACCAGCGCCGTCAACCACCTACTACGGCGCTTACTGGAGGATCGCTTTCTAGGATCTTTTAAAGATTCAACCTTTAACCAGAACCCGGGGCTTTTCTGAGCCCCGGGTTTTTTATGCTAAGACCTTTATTCTCGGTGCTTATTACTCGTTGGCATATGCTTCCTTTGTGCCGGGCACCAAAAGCAACGGGAAACCCCGCCCCCGGCGGGCAGGGCTCCTCGTAATGACAGGAAATAGCAGTGGCAAAGCATCAGCCGAACTTCTTGAAAAGTAACTGAGGTGATGGGCAAATACAGGTTGATATTTGAGATGATCTTTATTATATTTAAATCGGGTTATTTTATAGATGGAATGGAGGTGCACTCATGAATGCCTTAACGTTAGTTTTCTTAGGGTTCGGAGTGATTGTGTTCATTGGATTTGTGATTGTTTTTATGGACAGGGGGCTGAAATGGAGAAAAGGGAGATAGAACTTTAGACAAGATGACCAGGATATAAAGAAAATGCCGAGGAATTATCATGAGTCTGGCTATTAAGATCTATGAAGCCTTCAAAGACGATGAGTTAAAGGCAAAAGCCTTATCAGAGGTGGTGGATGAGCTGGACAGGCGCAATGATCACTTGGAGCGAAAAGGGTGGCTGTACAGAACTAAATCTTCTTTGCAGGAGGATGCAAGAGATTAATGCGTACGCTAGATGTGGAGATGGAGAAACTAATAAAGGAAGTACAAGGAATAAGGCCGTGGTTTATCAAGAGGTTTGCGGGTCTCCTTATAATTCAGACAGGGGTGATTGCCATAATCATTGCTCTGTTGCGATGAGAAATGTCCTTCCGGAAAAAAATGTATCAGATGAAATACTCTCTTCTCGGTAAACTTTTTCTTATCATTTTAGTATCCTTCATCCTTTTTATTCCTCTTCCAGCCCATACAGCTGATAAGAAGGTGCTCCTGCTCCCCCTGGCCCTCTATGCGGAGAGGCCGCTGGATCATATCCGCAAGGGGGCGGCCAGTATGCTCGTTACGCGTCTCTCTCAAGACGGGATTGAGGTTATGAGCGGGGAGGGGATTGAAGCTTACCTGGACGAAGAGGAAAAGAGGGGAATCAGCTCGGAGAAGAGGGCTCAAGAGCTCATGAGCAAGCTCGGCGCCGATTATGCCGTCTTCGGGACCATCACTGTTGTAGGCGACGCCTACAGCCTGGATCTTTCCCTGCTCAAATCGGCAGAGGGATTGCCTCCCGAAAGATTTTCCAAGGTAGTGACCGAAGATCGATTCATACCCGAATTCTCCGATGCGGCCAATCAACTGCTGGCTGCCATGGAAGGAAAGCGAATCGCTCAAACGCAACCGGCAAAGCCCCCTGTGCTCCATGAAACGGGTCTTGCTCAAGGCATCTTCTCAAAATCGGAGGGCGATAAAGAAATATCACCTGACCGTGAAGAAGGCATGGCTTTTAAGCCGACGCAAGAACCCAGGCCCTTGAGGCCGACCGGTACGATCCCGCTCACTACAGAGGTGATGTCCTTTGATACGGGGGACCTTGACGGCGATGGCAAGGCCGAATTGGTTGCCGTGGACAAGGGGAACATGTACGTGTACCGGCGCGAGGGGAATGCTTTTGCCCTTATAGATACCCGCAAGGCATCGTGGGGAGAGGAGTTCTTCAAGGTGAGCGTGGGTGATATCGACCACAACGGCAAGGCGGAGATCTATGCGGTGGGCCTCTACGGCATGCGGGCGAGGACTTCGGTCTATGAGCGTAGTTCAGAATTCAAAAGGCTTTCCCGAATGACGGGTCACCTGCGCATAGTAAAGGATCCCATTGACATGAAAAGCCTCCTGTTATTTCAGGACTCCGAGATCAACCGGTTCTTTACCGGCCCTATCTCCTCTATGAACTACGATGAAAGCAGGAAACTCATAGCAGGCGCGAAGCTTCCCGAGATGAAAGGGGCGCAGTTTTATACGCTCGTGCGCTACGACCTCAACCATGACGGAAATCAGGAATGGGTCGGGTTGGGGGAACCTAATCTGGATGATAAATCGAGGCTTCATGTGTGGGGAGAGCGAGGCCAGATCCTGTGGCGAGGAGAGAAAGCATTGGGGGGCACCAACAATGCCGTACGGGCGGGGGAGCCGGAGCCTGAAAGCCTTCCCCCCAGGATTTCCTTTCAAAGCAGGCTCGTCCTTGCCGATATCGATGGAGATGGAAGCAGGGAGGTTATAGCCTTAGAGAACATCCCTATAATCGAGAAATTGCTCAATTTCAAGGTGTATGTGAAATCCCGATTGATCGCCTACCGGGTAGAAGGCGACGCACTTTCGCCTGCCTGGAGCACGGGGGAGATCGACTATTGCGTCACCGATATGCAGTCGGATGGTCAAGCCCTCTTTATCGCGGCCCACAAGGGCAAGATTTCGAATATAGGGAAAGAATCCGGCGTTATTATGTGGTTTGAATAGGGGCCGGTTTTACTGGTTCAACTGGTTTCATTAGTTTTACTGGTTTGACTGGATGAACCTAATTTTTTTGGTTGCAGGGTGCTATTGAGATAAGAGATGAAGTTATTCACTTTTTTCCCAACAATATCAGCTCGTTTCTTTACTGCTTCCATTTCTGATCTGCTTATGTATTGTTGATCGAATGCGAGCAATGACTTACTGTTTCGGCAACGGATGCGCGTGAATAATCCAAAAATTTCAAAAAATCCCTCGTACTGTTTCGATGAAATCCTTCCGCTATATTGGCCATTGAGGAAATGGCACTTCCTCTTACCTGTTTGACCAATTCAAAGTCCTTTTTAAAATATTCATTTTGCGTCAATCTATAGACAAGCCCCACAAATTTCCTCGCGTCTTGCCAGCATTCAAGATCTTCGAATGTCTTGATTGTAGCCATCAATAGCTTTATGCCCTACATCAACCACTAAAACCACTAAAACCACTAAAACAAGTAAAACCAGTCAAACCAGCCGAACCAGTAAAACCAGTAAAACAAATAGAACTGCTAAATCAAACTCACGGTAATCAGCCTTCACCTCCGTAAACCATCTTCTCTACCTTCTCATATACCAGCTCTGTAGGAGTCTTCCCTGCTTCCTTTGCCTCCTCAAGGAGCTTCCTGAAGTTCGTGCGGCAGGCGAGTTCAATCCTCGGCTTCAACTGTTCCTCGCTGGCCTCATCCTGCAGTTGCCACAGGAGGGCCGCAGCAATGACCCCCCCCGTATTGTGTGCCCAGTCCACAACAAAGAGGATTCCGGCATCGGCAACCTTTTTGGCCAGTTCTATCTCTTCTTCCTTGCTGGTTGCCTTGAGCTGGTTGTTGGCCGAGCCTAGTATGATCTTGCATCGAAACTGAGGTATCCTCTCCTCGGTGATTATCCCTCCCATGGCAGAGGCAGCAAGGACATCGGCATCAATGGTATAGATATCATCCGGGGGTACCTCCATAACCCGCTCTATGCCGTACTTCTGCTGAAGCTGTTCTACCTTGGCTTTTTCTATGTCGGAGACGATCAGCCGGGCACCCTCTTTCAGCAGATACTCGGCGAGTGGGTAACCCACGTGACCCAGCCCCTGCACCGCGACGGTTCTCCCCGATAGATCGCTGTTACCGTACAGGAAATCACAGGCCTCCTTTATGGAGCACAGCTCACCATAGGCGGTGGGGGTACCGGTCGAAACCAGGGGGCTCTTGGTACCGCCGACGAAGTTCCTGGTGAACCGCTCGTGAATCACATCCACCATGGCCTCTTCTAATCCCATATCTGCCCCGGGGAAATTCCGGGTCCTGTCCGCAACATAGCTCAGAAACCCGATCACCTCATAATCATCCAGCTTGACCGGTGCGCACTGTACAACAGTCTTACACCCGCCGAAGGGTATGGCCGCCACCGCATTTTTGTAAGTCATGGCCCGTGAGAGGTTCAGGCCGTCGGTAATGACATCCAGCTCGGGCTCGTCAAGCTCATGCCGCCGCATGGCCCCTGCCCTGATGGCATGGAACCCGTTATTACGACCCAAGGTCACGCTGTGCTTGCAGAAGGCTGCTCTGATATCCCTGGCGCTATGGTAATAGAACTCAATACCCTCATGCCTGCCTTGTCTCATCAACTGCTCAATCCGCCCTAGGTATTCTCCTAAGCTGATCTCTTCAAGACCGGCAACCACCTCTTTCGTGCCGATCCCCCTGTAGTATTGGGTTAGAATATCGAGGTAGGTGAAATCGCAGGCATAGGCACTGAAATCCAGGTTGTTGTCCCACTCCTTCATGCCCCGCATGAGGAATTCATCCAGTCTCCGACTATAGAAAATCTCAAGGCTCGTAAGGCCTTTCTCGCCCATGAAATCAAATATGCCCTTTGCTTTCATCGATGTGGCCTCCTTTCTGTAATCGCTGGTTATTGTGGACTCCCTGACCTGAAGCCCCTTCTCGTATGCCTGACGTACCGGCTGCCAGTAAGAGATAATCATTGGACCAAAATCGATCCGTTAACGTGCCGCTTCTCTTTTTTGGATATTCGTGATTGGACGACAAATGGGAGATGGCGGCATTAGCGGGAAGGTATCTTTTCGGGCACCAGACGCCGGTTATGCCCTGGGGCGGCCGAAATTGGTGGTCGCCGGCGCCGGGGAAAAGGACTCTCCTTGGGGGGGAGTCGGACGGCCCTCGGTACATCGAAGGTCCTGTGAAACCGTCTGTATGAAGCTGAAAGAAGATCGCCTCCTACACTGCAATCATACAAATGCACTATATGCATCGAAGCAGACAAAAACAAGCAAATTCTACCGCATGAGGCCTGCACAGAGCATTCGCCGTTTGCAGGCCTTGTGCCAATTACTTGCGTTGCCGCTCCTCGAACTCCTTGAGGGATTCCTGACGCTCTTTGGTGAACACGCACGCCAGGCAGGCCTCGATCTCAAAGTCCATCAACGCATCGAGGCTTACCCCGTCACGCGCCATATTGAGGCCCTTTTTGATCATCTTGATGGAAAAGGAGGCATTCCCGGCGATCTTCTCAGCCATGTGCCTTGCTTCCTCCATGAGGCCTTCCAGGGGAACCGCTCTATTTACCAGGCCGATCCTCTCGGCCTCTTTTCCGTCAATGTATTCCGAGGTAAAGAGAAGCTCCCGCGCCTTCCCGGGGCCGATGAGCTCCTGCACCAGCCTCATGGCGCCGCCGGTTACCGATGAGGTTACCCTTGCCTCGGGGGAGCCGATCTTGGCCTCCTCCGCTGCAATCCTTATATCGCAGGCGAGGGCGAGTTCGTACCCTGAGCCCAGGGCATAGCCATTGATCGCAGCGATAGTGGGCTTCTCAAACCGTACGATCTTTCTCGAGGTCTCCTGAAGCTCCACGAGGTAGTCCCGGTACTGCTCTATGGTTCTGTCCTTGGAATCCTTCAGGTCAGCCCCTGTGGAAAAGGCCCTTCCCTCGCCGGTGATAATCAGGACCTTTATCTCAGGGTCGTTCTTTACGTCCTCAAGGGCCTCCTGAAAATCGAGCCATAGCTGTTTGTTCATGGCGTTCAAGACCTTAGGTCTGTTCAATTTGATGGTGGCGATTCCTCCCTGCTTCTCATAGATGATGCATTCAAACTCCATTGCTGATTCCTTTCTTTTTAACCGCGGACACGCGCAGACCAATAGTTCCGCTTTCAGCGGAACTATTGAGTGTCATGTCCTTCGGACAAATTTAGAACCATCCTTTTGATCTCAGCCTTAGGATGCTTAAAATTGACTAAAAGTCCAACTTTTATTCCTGTCGCTTTCAAATAATTCAATAGTTGGGCTTCATGAACGTTATCAAGCGTTTCGACAGTCTTGAGCTCGACTATCACCTTGTCTTCAACAACTATATCTGCAATATATTCGCCTACCGCATTTTCTTTATAAAGGACTTTGATCGGAACCTGACTTTCTGCCTTGAGCCCACGTCTTCGTAATTCAACCAGCAAGGCATTTTCATATACCTTCTCAAGGAAGCCAGGGCCAAGGACCCGATTTACTTCAAACACAGCACCATTTATCGCATAAGTTATGTTGTTAATATCCATAGAATAATCAATGAGTTTTTTGTTCGGCCAGGTCGGCCGAACAAAACATCTATATCCGTCTGCGTGGGTCTGCGGTTCGTTTCATCCGAGGATCACCCTGGAATCCACGATGGATGCGCCTTTTTCATGAACGATCACCGGGTTGAGATCGATCTCATTGATCTCGGGATTCTCAACGGCGATCCGGGAGAGCTTCCCGATAACCTCCTTGACGGCATCGATATCCTTCGGCTTCTCTCCCCGTATGCCGGTTAATATCTTGTAGCCTTGTATCTCTTCGATCATCTCATCGATATCCTCATGCGACAAGGGCGCCACCCTGAAGGAGACATCCTTCAATACCTCGACGAATATTCCCCCCAGGCCGAACATGATCACAGGGCCAAACTGGCGATCGCGGATCATCCCGATGATGCATTCCTGTCCATGGGGGACCATGGGGGAGATGAGGGTCCCCAGTATCCTTTCCCTTGCCGTGACCTTCTCGGCATTCCCTACTATCTCATCAAAGGCCTCGCGCACCCCGGCTTCGTCTTTCAGGTTTATCTTAACCCCTCCTGCATCGGATTTATGGATGATGTCGGGACTTACGATCTTCATCGCCAGCGGGAACCCTATCTTGTTTCCCAGCTCGACGGCCTTCTCAGAACTATCCGCAAACATCGCCTCAGGCAGGGGGATTCCATAGTGGCTGAGCAGTTCCCTTGATTCGGTTTCAAGCAAGGCAGTTCTTTTCTCCCCCTTCAGCCTTTCAAAGAGCGCCCTTACAGCAGGCCGGTCCTTTTCCGCCCAAGTGGGCATGCGCATCCGGCTGATCGTTCTCTTCCGTATAGAAAAGCGCATGAGTGCGCTCAGGCACTGGGCCGTCCTCTCAGAGGACTCCATCACCGGTACTCCCCCCTCCTTGAGAATAGCAAGGGATTTGATAGGGTCCCGCGCGAAACTGGTGTGCACGAAAAGGGGCTTTTCATACGTTTTTACCAACTCCACCATATCCAGCGAGGCCTGCTCCTCCAGTTCCGCCACGTGGGGGGCAATGATATCCTTAAAACCCCCGAAAAAGCCGGTAATATAGATCCCGTCTACCTCATCATCCTCCATGCACACCTTGACACACTCGGTGATCATATGAGGGTTCTCCTCGGCAGTGCCCCCATAGTCGATGGGGTTCCCGGCAGGCATCCCTTCAAGCAGGAAGGGCTTCATCCTCTCCTGTGTCTCCTGCCCCAGCACGGGAACCGCCATTCCGTGCCTTTCCGCGTTATCCGCGGCAATAGAGTTATCGCCGCCGCCTTCCGATAGGATCGCAACCCTGTTGCCCTTGGGCAGGGGGCAATGCGCGAATACCTGTGCCATATCGAAAAGCTCATCCACATTCGATACCCTTACCACGCCTGCCTGCCTGAAGGCCGCATCCACGATGAGGTCATCGCCGGCCAGAGATCCTGTGTGTGATGCAGCCGCCCTCGCACCGGCAGATGAGCTCCCCACCTTAAGGGCGATCACCGGTTTTACCTTTGAGGTATCCCTCACCGCCTTGACCAGGCTATTTCCCTCTTTGATGCCTTCCAGGTAGGCCATGATGACCTTTGTGTCGGGATCATCCTTCAGGTAGTCAATGTATTCATGGAAATGAACCCCTATCGCGTTTCCCACGCTGATGATCTTGCTGAACCCGATTCCCTTCATCCTCGCATAATGGGTGAGCGAGTCGATCACGTTCCCGCTCTGGGCAAGAACCGAGATAGGGCCCTTTTCTATCTTGGGCACTCCCAGGATATTCATATCAGATGAGGCGCTGAACATGCCGCTGCAATTAGGGCCTATCACAAAGGTGCCGGTTTTCGAAGCCTCAGCCAATATCTCAGCCTCTATCCCTTTCCCCTCTTCACCTGTTTCTCCCAGGCCTGCGGTGATAATAATGATCCCCTTGGCCCCCATTCTCACGCTGTCCGCCAC
>Ga0307434_1000391_pt1 | contig 31156 bp, 20 predicted proteins | sample SalMarWE160220MG_FD_202156 | JGI IMG/M metagenome (GOLD analysis project Ga0307434, IMG submission 202156) | Salt marsh sediment microbial communities from the Plum Island Ecosystem LTER, Massachusetts, United States - WE1603-220 | ecosystem: Environmental > Aquatic > Marine > Intertidal zone >... | reverse complement strand
GTACGGGAATGAGATCGAGTTTCGGGCCGGATCGCAGTTTGATCTCTACAGAATCCTTGTGGAGGGTCCTCGTACTGACGGTGACCCTCACGGGCGTGCCAAGGAGGTCGGCGTCCTTGAATTTCAAGCCCGGCCTTTCATCCCTGTCGTCGAGAAAGGCCGAAAGGCCCTCCTCGTTCAGTTTCCTGTACAGTTGTTCGGCCACCTCTTTCACCCGGGACTCATGGAGCTCGAGGGGCAGTATGGTAACCTCGAAGGGGGATATGGATACCGGGAAGATGATGCCATTGTCGTCGTGACACTGTTCTATGGCGGCAGCCACGGTCCTGCCGATCCCTATGCCGTAACATCCCATGATTATGGGATTTTCATGGCCGTTCTTATCTAAGATGGTGGCCTTGAGGGCATTGCTGTACTTGACCCCGAGCTTAAAGACATGGCCGACCTCTATGCCCTTGCCAAAGCGCAGCTTCCTTCCACACCGTGGGCATGGGTCTGAAGGGGTGATCATCCGTAAATCCGCGTAGTGATCCACACGGAAATCCCTTCCCTCGTTCACGTTGCGCACGTGCCTATCTTTTTGATTCGCCCCCATCACCATGTTCTTCATGCCTTTTAAGGAAAGGTCGGCCAGTATCTTTACCTTGAGCCCCATGGCGCCCGCAAAGCCCATTGGTGCACCGGTGACTTCCAGGACCGTGTCGGGGTCCGCCATAACAAGCTCTTCTGCATTCAGGGCATTTTTTGCCTTGGTCACATTCACCTCATGGTCGCCCCGCACCAGGAGCGCCACTGGTTCACTCTCTGTTTGATAGATGAGGGTCTTGACCACATGTTGGGGGCCAATAGAGAGAAAGTTCGTGATCTCCTCGATGGTTCTCATGCTGGGCGTATCAACGATCTCAATTTCCTTTTCCTCATCAGATCCTGATGGGATTTCCCCTTGTTCTCCCACCTCGGCCTTTTCCAGGTTCGAGGCGTAGGTGCAGTTCTGGCAGCTCACGATATCATCCTCGCCGGTATCCGACAGCACCATGAACTCATGGGAGTAGCTGCCGCCGATAGGGCCTGAATCAGCCTCTACTGCCCGAAATTTCAGGCCGCACCGCCTGAAGATCGCCTCGTAGGCCCTATACATCTTTTCATAGCTTCGATTGCACCCTTGTTCATCAACATCGAAGCTGTATGCGTCCTTCATGATGAATTCCCGGGCCCTCATAATTCCGAATCTCGGCCTAATCTCATCCCTGAACTTGGTCTGGATCTGGTAGAGGGCAAGGGGAAGCTGTTTGTATGAATGGATCTCCCTTCGCACGAGGTCGGTGATGACCTCCTCATGGGTGGGACCCAAGCAGGATTCCCTGTTGTGCCGATCTCTGAACCTCAAAAGTTCCGGCCCGTAGTAGTTCCATCGGCCGCTCTCCATCCATAGCTCACCAGGCTGGACGCCGGGGAGCAGGAGTTCGATTGCCCCGGCCCTGTTCATCTCCTCCCTGACAATGTTTTCAACCTTCTTGAGGGCCATCAGCCCATAGGGGAGGTATGAATAGATGCCTGCAGCGAGCTTTCTGATCATGCCTGCCCTGAGCATCATTTGGTGACTTATAATCTCGGCCTCGGCAGGCACCTCTTTCAATGTGGGAATAAAGAATTCGGAGAATCGTCTTGAGTTGCCTTCCATATCATTTCACCATCTTTCTGACTTCATCAATGAGCGCCCTGGCCAGGTCGTGTTCCGCTACTTTTCTCACTATTTTCCCCTTCTTGAACAAGGTGCCGTAACCCTGTCCGCCGGCAATGCCGACATCGGCCTCACGTGCCTCCCCGGGCCCATTCACGGCGCATCCCATGAGAGCTACCTTGACAGGGGTAGTGATCGAGGAGAGGGCATGTTGGACTTCCTCCGCCAATGAGAAAAGATCTATTTGGCATCTCCCGCAGGTAGGGCAGGATATGATTTCCACCCCCCTTTGCCTCAAGCCCAATGCCCTCAAGATCTCATATGCCACCCTCACCTCTTCAACGGGATCACAGGTGAGCGACACCCTCACCGTATCTCCTATGCCTTCCGAGAGCAGCATCCCTATCCCTAAGGTGTTTTTTACCGTCCCTGAGATGAGGCTGCCGGCCTCGGTAACGCCCAGATGGAAGGGGTAATCCAGCTTTTCCCCGAGAAGCCGGTAGGCCTCTACCGTGTGAGAGACGTTGGATGATTTCAGGGAAACCTTAAGGAGCCGGAAATCCAGATCCTCCAGCATCCCTATAAGTCCTATAGCGCTCTCAACCATAGCCTCGGGCGTTGGATGGCCGTAAGTCTTCAGGATAGATCTGCTCAAGGAACCGGCATTCACTCCTATCCTTATGGGAACAGCACGATCTCGCGCTGCGCTGACAACCTCCTTTACCTTTCTCCTTCCTCCAATATTGCCCGGATTCAGCCGGAGCCCTTCGGCGCCGTTCTCGATGGCAGCAAGGGCCAGCCTGTAGTCGAAATGGATGTCCGCAATAATGGGCAGGGAGATCTGGGCCTTGATTTCCTTTAACGCTGCGGCTGATTCCATATCCGGAACCGCCACTCGAACGATCTCGCATCCGGCATAGGTCAACCGCTTTATTTGATGCACCGTGGCAACAACATCCTTGGTCGGGGTGTTGGTCATGGATTGAACTACCACAGGGGCCTCGCCGCCTATGGGAATCCCACCTAAGGTTATCTGCCTGCTAGCGCGTCTCTTCATAGAAGATAAGGGCAATGGGGATACTCCATGTTTCGATCAATGTTGTTCTACCAGAGGGCAAAGGCTTCATGCGCTTGGCACCGCACATTCGTATTCTTTCGTAGATACCATGCTATCCAGGAAGATATTAGTGAGCGGGGTGAGGGCTGAGTGGCAACTTATAGACGGATGCGGGATTCAAAGGGGTTATCCCTGTCTGTTGCATAACGACGTACCAGAATTTTATATAACGGAAACCGCATCCTTTCCTCGTTGCCGGCCCTCTGTAAGGCGAGTCATGCTCCAGGCCCGAGCGAAAAGTTCCAAAAAGATCCCGAACCCTGCTTCGCTATCCCTCAATCCATGCGTTCGAGCGCAATGCCTGCAAGGACACCCTAAATATCAATACATTATATCTGAAGTTACCCAAAAAGATGAACCATGTCAAGACGATTTTCACGAGAACATGGCCTTTCGCCTGCTCTTGCTCGGTGCATTCACTTCCCGGGTTAAAGGCGGTCATCCTTTCTTCCCTCCAAGCGAAACCCTACCCAGGCAGAAGATGATCTACCGAGGGGACCCAACTATGAAGAAAGCTGCTGAGAGAACAGCAGTGATCATAGCTCTGCGACATGAGGCAGGGAGATCATGTGCCTGGATCAGGGAAGGGACTCTTAGGCCAGAGGGGATTCCGAGATGAAACGGGCAATGACCGACGATTTAGGCTTGCACAGGGGAGGCGAACTTTGCTACAATATCAACAAGTTCTTAGAATCAGTATAAGATGTAGGTAGCCCCTGTTGGTCTGCCTTGATCATGGAGAGGCTACTGGTTTAAATAATCGAGTTGACGAACGATCTTTGAGAGAGGGAGGAGCATATGCCCGAGGATGAAATTCAGGGTGCGGGATTTACGATTAAGGATAGGAGAACCTTTGACACCGAAGGTAAGGTAAAGGAGGAGGCGAAGGAACAAGGAAAGAAGGAGGAGAAGGCGGGGGAGAGGAAGGAGAGGGAATCTACTCCTTTGCCGGAGGTCAATTTCTCTTCCTTTGTTCTCTCTCTCAGTTCATCCATCCTCCTTCACCTTGGGGAGATTGCGGACCCGCAGTCAGGGGAAAAAAAGAAGGACTTGGCGCTGGCGAAACAGACGATCGATATTATCACGATACTCAAGGACAAAACCAAGGGAAACCTCACGGATGATGAGCAGAAACTCCTGGAATACCTTCTCTACGACCTGCGCATGCGATTTGTAAAGGCAAGCCAAGAGTGATGGCCCCCACGAGATCGAATGAAGGATCGAACTCCCCGCTCTTTACCCAATCATGCTGTCATCGAGAAGTTCGCCCCGGCAAAGCTCAATCTTTTTTTAAGGATTACAGGGCTGAGGGACAACGGGTATCATGAGATAACGTCGTTGTTTGTACCCGTGGCCCTCTATGATACCCTGAGGATCAGTAAACGAGAGCCGGGCCTTGAGATTCATTGTAGCGGAAGAAAGGTGCCAAGGGGGAGTGCGAACCTGGTCCATCGTGCGGCAACCTATTTTTTTGAGACGACAGGAATCGATGAAGGCGCAGAGGTCAGGCTCACAAAGAATATACCCGTTGCCTCCGGTCTGGGAGGAGGCAGCAGCGATGCAGCGGCGACACTGCTTGGGCTCAATCAATTGTGGGGCAAGCCCCTGAAAAAGGGAGGACTCGAGGAAATAGCCCTCTGCCTTGGGGCCGATGTTCCGTTTTTTCTCCTGGAGAGGCCGGCAGTAGCGCGCGGTATCGGCGAGATCCTCCGACCCATCGAAGGGCTTCCCTCTTTTTGGTACGTGATCGTGAGTCCCCCCATCATGGTCTCAACGGCATGGGCCTATAGCAAGGTCAAATTAGAGTTGACAAACAAAGAGGATTTGAATAAAATAGATTCTCTTGAAAAAGCAGACACCAATATCCCAGATATGCTTTCCAATGATCTCGAGAGCGTGACCTTTGGAAAGCACCCATTTCTTCGTTCAATTAAGACTTCCTTAATTGAGTTAGGTGCTCTTGGGTCCTTGATGAGCGGCAGCGGCCCGAGCATCTTCGGTCTTTTTAACTCTGAAAAAAAGGCCCAAGAAGCTGGGAAGATACTCGCAGCGGATACGAGAGGAGACGTGTTTGTCGTCAAGGGGCTGAGTTAGATATCCGCGCTGGGCGGGCTCATTGCAGATTGAAAAACCGAAATGAAGGTGCATTCTTCATTTTTTTTGGGGTGTCGTCAAGCGGTAAGACACGGGCCTTTGGAGCCCGCATTCGGAGGTTCGAATCCTCCCACCCCAGCCAAAGAAATGAATATCGGCAAGGCAGAGAAGGAAGCGGGATAACAGATGAACGAGCCTTACGAGGATCTGAAGCTATTCGGGGGCACTTCCAATATAAAACTCAACAAAGAGGTGTGTGATTACCTCAGCATCCTTCCCGGAGCACTGGTGAACAAGACCTTCAGCGATGGAGAGATTAGGGTTGAGATCGATGAAAACGTAAGGGGAACAGATGCCTTTATCCTTCAGTCTACCTGTAGCCCCGTGAATGATAATTTGATGCAGCTTTTGATAATCACCGATGCGCTCAAGAGGGCATCTGCCAGAAGTATAACCGCGGTAATCCCTTACTATGGTTATGCGAGGCAGGATCGGAAGGTGAAACCGAGGGTGCCCATAAGCGCGAAGCTCGTCGCGGACCTGATTACGGTGGCAGGAGTGAATCGCATGATCTCGATCGATCTTCATGCGGGACAGATTCAGGGCTACTTTAACATCCCGGTGGATAACCTCTTTGCAGCTCCAGTGCTTTTGAACTACATCCGGAAGCATTTCGAAGACAATCTCGCGATCATATCGCCCGATGCAGGGGGTGTGGAAAGGGCGCGAGCCTTCGCAAAGAGGCTTAATGCCTCATTGGCTATTATAGATAAGAGAAGGGAAGAGCCCAATGTCGCCGCAGCCATGAATATCATTGGGGAGGTAAAAGGCAAGACAGCCGTTATCCTGGATGATATGATCGACACGGGGGGAACGCTTGTTGAAGCTGCGAATGCATTGTTTCATAAGCAAGTAAAACACGTATATGCCTGCTGCGTTCATCCAGTTCTATCAGGCAATGCAGTTCAGAGGATAGAGGAATCCATGATCGAATCGCTTGTGGTAACCAACACGATTCCACTCGCCAAGAAGGCCGCACGGTGTCCCAAAATTACGGTAGTGTCCGTAGCTGAGATCTTGGGAGAGGCAATAAAACGGGTGTACTTCTCGAAATCCGTTAGTTCCCTGTTTGTGTAGGCATGTAAAAGGCGCATGGTGTTCTGGGATTTTAATGACCGGAGTATATAGATGGATATTATACAGATAGATGCTAAAGAAAGAAACAGGAAAGGCAAAGGAGCCTCACGGAGGATTAGGAGCAGTGGAGGTCTTCCCGCCGTATTCTATGGGCCAGGAGCAGAACATAGTATTATGCTCTCCATAGATTACAAAGGGTTCGTACTGTCGCTCAAGGGAAGACCTGCAGAAAACATTATCTTTGATCTCAGGATAGAGTCCAATGGGAGAAGTCAATCCAAACAGGTCATGATCAAGGAGTTGCAGAGGGATCCAGTAACCAGGGATTACCTTCATGTTGATTTCTGTGAGATATCCATGGGAAAGGAGATCGAGGCAAGCATCCTTCTCCAATTGGTCAATACTCCTATCGGAGTCACCAAGGGAGGGCTGCTCGAACATACTCGGAGGGAGTTGAGCGTATGGTGTTTACCAAGGGATCTTGTGGATGGGATAGAGATCGATGTCTCGGGTCTCGATATTGGGGATTCACTCCACGTAAGTGATATTGCGCTTCCTCCCGGCTTGAGATCAACAGAGAATGAGGATCTTGCCGTTGCTACTGTGGTTGCCCCAACAATAAGCGCCGAGGCAGAAGGACCAGAAGCAGAAGAAGGTGTTGAGGGACCCGAAAGCGAGGAAACAGGAGGAGACGGGAAATCACCATAATATATACCTGATCGTAGGGCTCGGCAATCCAGGCATTGAGTACACCGATACGAGGCATAACCTTGGATTCAAGGCGGTTGATCTTTTCTGTCACAAATTAGACCTCCATTTATCCGATCATCGCTTCCAAGCCTTAAGCACAACCACGATGTATCACGGGAAAAAGGTTGTAGTGGCCTGCCCTCAGACCTTCATGAATAGATCGGGGTTTGCAGTTCGATATCTGGTGGAGCATTACGGGCCCGAACTCAGCAACGTGCTCGTTGTCCATGACGATATCGATATAGAGGCTGGCAGGATAAAAATCGTGCGTGCGGGAGGAGCCGGTGGTCATCGTGGTGTCGAGTCGATCATCTCTGATCTTGGAGAGGATCGATTTAACAGGGTTAAGGTTGGAATAGGGCGGCCTCTTGCCGGTGAATCAATTGAAGAGTTTGTCTTGAGCCCTCTGGATGGCGAGCAACGAAAGACCATAGAGGAGGTGTTAGGTATTGTGGTAAAGGCCATTGAGACGTTCATCTTGGATGGGGTGGAGATGGCGATGAGCAGGTACCACTCTGTAGTTATTACTGAAAAGGAGGTTGAAAACTCATGCAAGGGTTAACCGTGTATGCGCCCTATATAGGGCTCTTAGGCTTGATAATCGCGTATCTGATCTATCGATATGTAAAGGGTCATCCCAATGGGACCCAACTAATGAGGGATCTGGAAGGAATGATCCATGCCGGCGCCATGGCCTTTTTGAGAAAGGAGTATTTCGCCCTTACGTTCTTTATCGCCATCGTTTTTCTCGTGCTCGGATTTGGTATTTCCTGGAGAACGGCCATTGCCTTTGTCACCGGAGCGCTCTTGTCTATGTTGGCCGGATTCTCAGGTATGAGTGCTGCAACCATCGGAAATTCCCGGACAGCGGAGGCGGCTAACAAGGAGGGACAGGCAAAGGCCCTCAGTGTGTCTTATTTTTCCGGCTCCGTGATGGGACTCGCAGTGGCAAGCTTGGGCCTTGCGGGCCTTGGATTTTGGTTCTGGTACTATGGCGGTGATCCTGAAACTGCGCAGTATATCAACGGGTTCGCAATGGGTGCAAGCTCCATAGCCTTGTTCGCCAGGGTGGGAGGAGGCATATACACAAAGGCCGCGGATGTGGGTGCAGACCTCGTCGGCAAGGTCGAGGCGGGTATTCCCGAGGATGACCCTAGAAACCCGGGTGTCATTGCCGACAATGTGGGGGACAATGTGGGGGATATCGCGGGAATGGGAGCGGATATATTTGAATCCTATGTTGGATCGGTGATTGCCACCATTGCTATTGGGGCCACGCTCTCCGTTACTCCCGAATTTTTTGAGCAGTTCCCCGTACTCAAAGGCCTATCCACGCTCGCCATAAAGCTCAAGTACATGGCCATGCCAATCCTGGTGGTGATGGCAGGATTGTTGAGCTCTTTTGTCGGCGTATTGTCTATGAAGATATTTCAGAAAGGAAATCCAGCCGGCGCCCTCAGGTATACTACCTTTGTGGCGGCCGGGATCTTGGTCATCTTGACCGCGATTATCACCAAATCCATAGGCATGCCGTGGGGCGCATTTTGGGCCATATTTTCCGGCCTTCTGTGCGGCATTGCGATTGGCCTCCTGGCGGAATACTATACCTCTGGACCGCCGGTAAGGGCTATTGCGAGACAATCTGCAACCGGCCCTGCCACGGTCATCATTGCAGGACTTGCGGTTGGCATGCAGTCCACCTATCTGCCCATACTCGGTATCTGCGCCGCCACCTTTATCGGGTTTAAGGCTGCGGGCATCTATGGCATCGGCCTCTCGGCAGTGGGAATGCTGGCAACGGTTGGCGCCACCATGACCGTAGATGCGTACGGGCCGATTGCCGACAATGCGGGGGGTATATCTGAGATGTCGGGCCTCGGCCCTGAAACCAGAAAGATCACCGATAGCCTGGATGCCCTCGGAAACACCACTGCTGCCATAGGTAAGGGTTTTGCGATAGGTTCCGCTGCGTTGACGGCACTGGCCCTGTTCGTAGCGTACACACAGGCAGCGGGCTTAGGGATAATAGACATAAAAAATCCCCTGGTGGTCATAGGGGTATTTATAGGCGGTATCGTGCCTATGCTCTGTGCGGCATTGACGATGACCTCGGTGGGAAAGGCCGCCTTTAGCATAGTGGAGGAGATTCGGCGTCAGTTCAGGGAGATCCCCGGGCTTCTCGAGGGGAAGGAAGGCGTGAAACCGGATCCGGCAACCTGCGTATCGATTGCAACGAGTTCAGCCCTCAGGAAGATGGTTGCTCCAGGCCTGATCGCCGTGCTCACTCCGGTGGCGGTTGGCTTCCTCTTGGGAAAGGAGACCCTGGGGGGTATGCTCCTCGGCGCCACCGTGATGGGGGCATTTCTTGCGTTATTTATGGCAAACAGTGGCGGCGCCTGGGATAATGCAAAGAAATATATAGAGTCAGGCAACTTAGGAGGAAAGGGCAGCGATAACCATAAGGCTGCTGTTGTCGGCGACACCGTTGGCGATCCCTTCAAGGATACCTCGGGACCGGCTATGAATATCTTGATTAAATTGATGTCCGTGGTTTCTCTCGTGATTGCGCCGGTGTTGCCCATGATTGGTTTGTTCTTACGGTACTAGCCTTAGGGCCTGCGGCCCGTGGATGCGAGGCAGGTAAAAGGACACGAATCAGATTAGAACAAGAAGACGATATCGAAGGGATGCGCGTTTTATAGCGGTGATGGACAGATGATACGTATCTATGGAGGGATAGTGATCGCGTTCCGAGTTGGGTGTATAATCTAACCATAGGAGGCAATGATGTTTAAGGTAGGGGATTTAGCTGTGTATCCGGCACATGGTGTTGGGATTATAGAAAGAATCGAGGATAGAACTATATCCGGTTATGAGGAAAGTTTTTTTGTGATGAGGATACTCGACACCAATATGATAATCATGATCCCGTCTTCGAATGCGGAAAACGTAGGATTACGGCAGATAATAAATCAGAAAGAGGTGACAAAGGTCTTATCCATCCTCCACAAGAGGGATATTTCCGTGGATGATAATCAGACATGGAATAGGCGGTATAGGGACTATATGGATAAGATTAAAAGCGGTTCCGTGTATGAGGTTGCAGAGGTCTATCGGGATTTATGCAATATACAGCAGGATAAGGAGTTATCGTTCGGAGAGAGAAAGATGCTGGATACGGCGAGAAGTCTTCTGGTAAAGGAGATTTCCCTAGCCAAGAACATGAGGGAAGAAGATGTGGAAAAAGACATCCAATTGAATTTCTCCGTGCAGATACAGGATGAAGGGTAAACTACCTTAGCGGATGATTGCGGTAGATCACAGAGACAAGATCATTATCGTCAAGCAATCATCCGGAGGTACCGATGTTAGGCTCGATAAATACCTCGCCGAGCATAGCGAGGCGGTTTTATCGAGGGCCAGGATTCAGGATCTCATACGAGTTGGTGCGGTAAAGGTCAACGGTGAGAAAAGGAAGCCGAGTTACCAGCTGAGGCCTGGCGATAGGATCACAATCCTTTTTTTACCTCTCTCACCTCCATTGCTGGAATCTGAAGACGTGGAGTTCGATCTCCTTCACGAAGATGATTCCATTGTGGTTGTCAACAAGCCGCCAGGCTTGGTTGTTCATCCATGTGCCGGCCACCGAGGAGCAACATTAGTGCATGGCCTCCTAAAGAGATTTGCTCATCTGCCTTCCCCTGGCATGGGTCTGCGGCCGGGTATCGTTCACAGGCTCGATAAGGATACTTCAGGAGTTATGGTGATAGCCAAGGATGATTGGGCCCATCATTTTTTGACCGATCAATTCAAGAAAAGGGAGGTTAGGAAAAGATACCTGGCCCTGGTTCATGGAAGGCCGGAAGGAGACCGTGGCTCCCTGGATCTGCCAATCGGCAGGCATCCGGTAAAGAGGGAGGAGATGAGCGTCTCCCTGGTCAACGGCAGAAGGGCAATAACAGAATGGGAGGTTGTATCCGCCTTTCTGCTGGATGTATCGCTCCTCAGGGTGGTGATCCATACAGGGAGAACCCATCAAATACGAGTTCACCTTGCATACATGGGCTATCCGGTGCTCGGTGATAGGACCTATGGATATAGTAGGAGGTGGTGGAGGCAGCAAGATGCGACGATGCGAAAGGCGCTGACCTTGGCCGGAAGGCAGATGCTCCACGCTGAGATGCTGGGATTTATTCATCCCGAGTCAAAGCGGTATGTGGAGTTCAAGGCTCCCCTTTACCCGGATATGGAGAATCTTCTTGAATGGCTTCGCACGGTAAAGCCCGGCAGAGGATAAAAATGTGGTAAAATCCCTTGACATAGGCATAGTTGGGCTTATAGTATTAATTTAGTAGTGATGAATCCGCAAAACGCATTCCTCGTTCTATTATGTTTTAAATTCATAAAGGTCTACGAAACAATCAGCGACTGTCATACATTTCAAGAAATAATTGAGGTGTCGTGGAGGGCTCCGATAAGGGGCGTATGGTGCTGCCTGTAGCAGATTGAAAACGGCAAGAAGATACTATAGCATTTAGTGATTATTAGAGGTAGGAAAAGCGATGAACTTAGTTGAACTTAAGAAGAAGAATATCAGCGAGTTGGTACAAGTGGCGAAATCCTTCAGTATAGGCGGAGCCACTGACATGCGAAGGCAGGATCTCATTTTCTCCATCTTGCAGGCCCAGACTGAGCAGAATGGCGTCATAAACGGAGAAGGCGTGCTGGAGATCCTCCCTGATGGTTTCGGGTTTCTTCGCTCACCCGACTCCAATTATCTCCCTGGTCCTGACGATATGTACGTGTCGCCCTCTCAGATAAGACGGTTCATGCTGAAAACAGGGGATACGGTTTCAGGGCAGATTAGACCACCAAAGGACGGGGAACGGTACTTTGCGCTGCTCAAGGTTGAGAATATCAACTTTGAAGAGCCGGAAGTAGCGGCGGATAAGATACTCTTCGATAATTTGACCCCGCTCTATCCCACGGAGCGAATCAAGCTGGAAACAGATCCCGATAATCTCTGCACGAGGATTTTGGATCTCTTGACTCCTCTTGGCAAAGGGCAGAGGGGATTGATTGTGTCTCCACCGAGGGCGGGGAAGACCTTGCTCCTCAAGGACATTGCAAATGCGGTGACTGTCAATCACCCCGATATATACAAGATCGTCCTTCTGATCGATGAGCGTCCAGAGGAGGTTACCGATATGGCCAGATCGGTGAAGGCAGAGGTGATCAGCTCGACCTTTGATGAGCCGCCCCAGCGCCACGTGCAGGTTGCTGAGATGGTTTTGGAGAAAGCCAAGAGATTGACCGAGCACAAAAAGGATGTGCTGATTCTCCTGGACAGCATCACGCGTCTTGCAAGGGCATACAACACGGTGGTTCCGCCGAGCGGTAAGATCCTCTCCGGAGGGGTTGATTCAAATGCCCTCCATCGGCCGAAGAGGTTTTTCGGCGCTGCCAGAAACATCGAGGAAGGGGGTAGCCTCACGATCATCGCAACTGCCCTCATTGATACGGGGAGCAGGATGGACGAGGTGATCTTTGAGGAGTTCAAGGGCACCGGGAACATGGAAATCAACCTTGACAGGAAGCTGAGCGATAGGAGAATATTTCCTGCCCTTGATATCAATCGTTCCGGGACAAGGAAGGAGGAGCTTTTGATTTCGAAGGATGACCTCAATCGTATCTGGATTCTCCGTAAGCTCTTAGCACCCCTCACGCCGGTTGATAGTATGGAATTCCTGCTGGATAAGATATCGGGAACAGCTACCAATAAGGATTTCTTGGACTCAATGAATCAATGAGGCGGGAGCCTGACGAATAGCTCACGCGATCGAACGGTTACTCGTTAGAGAAAGGAGACAAGCACTATGAAAAAGGATATCCATCCACCCTTTCAGAAGGCTATCGTACACTGCGCCTGCGGGAACGAATTCGAGACCTTTTCCACGGTAAAGGAGATCAATGTCGAGATATGCTCCCAATGTCATCCCCTGTTTACCGGCCAACAAAAGATCGTCGATTCCGCAGGACGTGTGGAACGGTTCAGACGTAAGTATCAGAACTCTATGAAACAAGGAAGCAGCACGAAAACCAGGAAGGAAAAGAATGAATAAAGATGTTCTCTCCAATTCAAGAGGCAGAGAGACGCTTTGACACACTGGAGAGAGCTCGTCAGACAGGAGATTATCGCCTCGGTAGAGGGGAAGGGGGTATACGGTCGCCTTACATATAAGAGCGGGATTGATCCCGCAGATCTGAGGATAGATGTCTTCCAATCATCAGGGGATGGAGGACAAAGTATGAAAACCACTGATTCTGCGATGAGGAGTACCCATATTTCTCTTGAACCTCATTATGGTCCATGGTAACCCTATCCCCGAAAAGCGCCGAGCATGCCAACTCTCATGACCAACAAGCGATGGACTATCAAGGAACTCTTAGATCTCACTACTAAATACCTCACGGAAAAGGCAATCGATAGCCCACGTCTCTGTGCCGAGGTTTTATTATCCCACCAGCTCAAGAAGACCAGGATTGAGCTTTACCTCGATTACGACCAGCCGTTACGCGAGGATGAAATCACGGGTTTTCGGAGGCTTGTGCGGAGACGCGTCAAAAGGGAGCCGCTTCAATATATAACAGGGCACCAGGAGTTTTGGTCCCTTGACCTTGTGGTAAATCCAGCGGTGTTGATTCCAAGGCCGGAGACTGAAATCCTTGTCGATGAGGCCCTGAGCCTCAGGAAAAGCGGGCTCCTATCAAATGATCGCACCCCCATGATTTTGGATGTGGGCACCGGATCTGGCGCCATAGCCATAGCACTGGCCAAGGAGATCGAAGGCGCGAGGATATGGGCGAGCGATATCTCGCCTGAGGCCCTTGCCTTGGCAGAAGAGAATGCGCAACGCCATCACCTGAGAGAGAGGATACAGTTCTATGAGGGGGATCTCCTTGAGCCATTCAGGGGTAGCTCATGGGCATTTGATATGATCGTTTCCAATCCGCCTTACATTGCTACCGAGGAATTTGGATCCCTGGCACCTGAGATACGGTGCTATGAGCCGAGGACTGCCCTTGATGGGAGCCAGGGAGGCATGCATCTTATTGAACGGCTGATCGGAGACAGTGGGCCATATCTGCGGGCAGGAGGCTGGCTCCTCGTAGAGATGGACCCCCATCAGACAGAACGGGCCTTAAATCTTATAGACTCGGCGCACTGCTTCGGCTATAAAGAACGGGTGGTAGATTACCGGAAGTCTTTCCGGATGGTAAAGACCCAGAAGAAGAATGGATAAAATTGTCATCCAAGGGGGAATTCCTCTTGAGGGAGAGGTAAGGGTAAGCGGTTCAAAGAACGCCGCCTTGCCGATCATAGCGGCCTGCATACTCACGGGCGGATGGCACTACTTAGAGAACATTCCGAGGTTGCGGGACATAGAGACGATAAAGGAGATCACTTCCCATATAGGGATGGCCTTCGAGGAGGATGGTCACTGCCTAAAGGTCAACTCGGATAATATTACCAGCTACGTCGCCTCCTACCAGTTAGTCAAGACAATGCGGGCATCGGTACTGGTCCTCGGTCCGCTCTTGTCCAGGCTAGGAAGGGCGAGAATATCGCTTCCCGGTGGATGTGCCATCGGTGAACGGCCAATTGATTTGCACCTCAAGGGCTTCCATGCAATGGGGGTTGATGTCAATTTGGAACACGGGTATGTCGTGGCGAGTACCGATAGGATCAGAGGGGCTGATATATTCTTCGATATCTCGACGGTTACCGGAACGGAGAACATCATGATGGCTGCAGTGAGGGCAGAGGGAATAACCACGCTGCATAATGCCGCAAAGGAGCCGGAGGTGGTGGATCTGGCCAGTTTTCTGAACCTCATGGGCGCTCGCATTGAGGGGGCAGGGACCGATACCATAACCATCACCGGGGTACAGGAACTGCATCCTGTCAGGTACACGATCATACCGGATCGGATTGAGTCCGGGACCATTTTAATTGCAGCGGCAATCACCGGGGGAAACGTAAGGATAAAGGGATGCACTGCGGAACACATCGGGGCGATCGTCGAAAAGCTCCAGGATAGCGGCATGGATATCGAGAAACAGGGTGAGGAGATCGTTGCGAGGGGTCATGATCATGTCAGAAGTGTTGATATTACCACCATGCCGTTTCCTGGGTTTGCCACGGATATGCAGGCACAATTTATGGCCCTCATGTGCCTGGCTGATGGATCAAGCATCATCAAGGAAACGGTTTTTGAGAATAGGTTCATGCATGTGAGCGAATTGCGGAGAATGGGGGCGGATATCGATATCAATGGGGGCCAGGCGGTTGTGAAAGGGAAAGCCCATTTATCGGGAGCTCAGGTTATGGCCACTGATTTGAGGGCAAGCGCGTCCCTTATTCTGGCTGGCCTCGCAGCTGAGGGGCAGACAGAGATATCGAGGGTTTACCACCTGGATAGGGGTTATCAAAATCTGGATCTCAAGTTAGCGGGGCTCGGTGCCAGAATTTGGCGCGAGAAGTACTAGTGTTTGTTGGGTTTGTTGCGTTTGTTGAGTTCATAGGGTTTCAATTATGGTAAGCACCTAAAGCCGTCCATTGTCTGTTTGCCTCTCAGTATATATGATTGATGTGAGCACAATAGACACAAAAAACTCCACAAACTCAAGAAACCGATTATGATCTCTCGGCCTCTTGTTCCTGCACTCGGCGCAACCATTGTTGGGATCCTGATTGCCCACAGTTTTCAGGCGAGCGCTCATCTACCGGTCATTCTTCTTCCGTTTGCTGCACTCCTTATGCTGGGCATCTTGTATTTAGTCCCCTTCAAGGTTCATCCCTTTTATCTAGTAGCCCTATTCATCCTGCTCGGTATCAATTCCCAGGCTTCAAGGCCCATTCCGGAGAAGCTGCACAACCTGGCCGATGGTGATGCACGGGTAGGCATAGAGGGAACCATCTACAAGCCTCCCTATTTGAGCGCCGGGAGTGCAACATTCCCCATTCACGCTGAGAGGATCTTTCGCTCGGGTAATGTCGCGAAGGTCAAGATAAATCTGTTGGTACGGGTGTATGGGTACCAGGGGAGGCTCGCGGTTGGCGATAGAATACGCATTTCCGCAGAGATAAGGGAATTCAAAAAATTTAATAACCCTGGGGGATTCGATTACGGTCTTTACATGCAAAGCCGGGGGACTGCCCTCATGGCTGTGGTTAAAGATGGGCGTTATGTGGTGCCCATGGGGAAGGGCGAACTCGGCTTCCTCGATGACATCCTGGAGAGGGCAAGGAGTCCTCTGAGGCTATTTTTTCACGAGAGGCTCTCTTATCGAGCACAGGCAATCTATGCCGCCCTTATTCTTGGGGAGAGACAGGGCCTTACCCATCAGATACGAGAGCCATTCGAGAGATCAGGGGTGAGTCATATAATGGCCGTTTCCGGTCTTCACCTCGGCTTGGTAGCCTGGCTCTTCTTCGCCCTTTTCAGGTGGATTTTGTCGCTTTCCCAGCGATTACTCCTGATTGTGGATGTCAGGAAACTCGCCGCACTTATCACCATGGTGCCCGTTGTAGGGTATGGTCTTATCACGGGATTTCAGCTTTCCTCCCAAAGGGCCGTTGTCATGATTCTGGTATTCCTATGGTCCATTATTATCGGGAGGGAACGAGATGTCTGGTCAAGCCTTTGCCTCGCGGCACTCGTAATCCTTTTGCTGAGCACGGATTCACTCTTTACCGCCTCTTTTCAGCTGTCTTTTATTGCAGTTGCGGGCATTCTATGGCTCTCACCTCTGATCTTTGCTTTTGTTTCGAAATGTACTGCTGTTATGGGGCTATCTCAAAAGCCCCGTTTTCTATACGCAATCCTGAAATATGTTATAGGTTTGATCGCGGTGACCACTGCGGCTACGGTAATGACCATCCCATTGATCGCTTATCACTTCCACCGATTCTCTATCATGGCACTCCCGGCGAACCTGACTGTGGTTCCCATTATCGGGTTGTGGGTCGTACCGCTCGGATTGCTTTCCTCGGTAGCGCTTTTCATCTCCTGGGCTCTGTCGGGATTCATCCTTTCCCTTGGCGGGGCTGGCCTGAATCTGGCAATCTCCGTGGTTCAATTCTGGTCGGATATCCCGTGGAGCTCTATCTGGATAATCCGCCCAAACTGGCTGGAGATTGCCCTTGTTTATGGAATTCCATACCTCGTCATACGCTTCCGCTCCCCACGTGTCTGCAGGGTTCTCATGGCAGTGCTTTTGACGATCTTACTCGTGGATATAGGCTATTGGGTCTACCAGACACGATTCAACAGGAGCCTTAGGGTGACGGTCCTGGATGTGGGAATAAGAAACGCGGCATTTATACAGTTTCCGGGAAAGGAGAGGATGCTCATCGCGCATAATGTGTTTGGCCCCTGGGGATTTAATCTTCCCCGAATAGCCATAGCGCCCTATCTCTGGCAGAACAAGATCAGCAAGGTTGATTACCTCTTTCCGATAGACCCTGGACTCCCGCAGTCTGACAGGTTGCAGTTCATGGCCGACAATTTCCATGTGAGGGAAGTGATCTCGAGCCTCCCTTGGGACAAGACGATTAACGGGGCAAGGGTAGGTAGTGAAGTTGCCGGGGAGGCTCTCGTTGGCTACCGCGGTTGGTCTTTTCGCTTCTCAGAGGCAGGAGTATATGTACACAAGGAAACTCAGGAGATAGATGAACAGTGCTCAGAGTTTTTGATCATAACCAATGAAAGGAAGATGCAATCCAAGGGCATTCCAGCCATAAGGATAGCTCAAACGGGTGCAATTACGGTTAGCGTAGATCGGAAAGGAGGCATTCAGGTGAGGAGCTTGATAAAAGAAAACCTCCCTCTGTGCGAGGGAGGTTCTTAAATGGCATGGAGCAGACAAGCCTATAATTCTAGCCAAGAGTCGGAGTAAAGCGCCTTTTTTATGAGGATACGAGCTGTTTTAACATAATCCTGCATCTCCTTGGAAAGCGAGCCCATGTCAATCTCCTCATCATCCATTACCTTACGGATTGCCTCAACGATATCTGGGCGCTTGCCCCTGGCAATGGCAACCAATTGACCATCATAGGCATCGGCGATACAGGAGTACATCCCCATTCTCTCCAACATCACCATATAGGTCTGATTCAAGATAGGTCTCAGGTGATCAGGGGATCCGTTGGAAACGTTGGAGAGCCCACAGGTGGATTTGACTCCTTCACCGATATCCTTGACCATGGGCATGAATTGCAGCAGTGAGTAGACTTGGTCCTGTTGTACATTGACAGGTGTCACAATACCGTCTACAAAGATATCCTCGTTGGGAATGCCCGCCTCATTGGCTGCATATATCAGTTCCACGGCAAGTTCGCCCCTTTCGTGCTCGTCTCTGGGCATGCCATGAGGGCCCCACAGAAGCGCAATCATTGCAGCGCTGTATTTCGCACAAAGGGGAAGCATCTTTTCATACCTCTCCGGCCGGCACATGATGGAGTTAATGAGCGCCTTGCCCTTGTGAACAGCCAAACCAGCCTCAATCGCCTCGATATTGGATGTATCGAGCGCAAGGGGTACATCATCAACAACCTCCTGAACCGTCTTTACTATCCACTCCATCAATTCAGGGCCTCCCTTTCTGGCAGGTCCCAGGTTGATGTCGATCCAATCCATCCCCTTTTCCTTCTGTTTCTTGGCCTCTTCCTGGATCGGACGCGGGTTTCTCTCCTTAAAAGCACGCCCTATTTTCTTTGAGATAACATTCAGGCTTTCTCCGATCAAGAGCATTTCTCTCCCCCTTCCTTAGATTTATACGGCAAACTCCTTCAGGAATTTCGTGATCTGGGATGCCTCACGTGGTCCTACCAATACTTCAGACTCTTTTACCTCTTCCTCCAGATCACCACTAATAGCCGCGGCATAACCGGGTATAATGAGTTTCTTATGCTTCACCTTATCCAGGATACCGCACTTGTTCACAAACATGCCCACTGCATCTCCCACAAAGTTCCCGGCAGCCCAGGCTGTCATAACCGAAAGACCCTCTGTATCCATGATCAGGAGCCATGTTGGTACCCTGCTCGCCTCGATCTCTCCGCTCACGATGAAGTATGTCAAGGCAAAATTAGTGGTAATAACTACAGGAGAGTTCTCATTAGGCCCATTAATCTCGTAGATACCCTGATCGACCATCATTGGCCTCTGTGGATCGGTGTAAATATTTAGTCTTTCTACCAGAAGGGGAAAGAGGCTCTCACCGATGAAATCAGACAGTATAATAATACCTGCATACTTGGCTATGAACATGGCTGCAATGATAGTCTCTTTATCAAGGTTATCAGCCATCTCACAGGGAAATGTAATGGTTGGAAAACCAAGTGCCCTGTTCTTTTTTGTAATAGCCTCTCGGCGCAGCCAAACCTGGTCCTCAAAGGCCCTTCTCACGGTCCGCGAGCCAGTATCGAGGATGAGATCCTTCAGGCCCATTCCGGTCAGCTTGTTGGTCAGCTCCATAAGCCCATCCATATCGTCGGCCCTCACTGCCAAGGGGAGCTCCTTCTCCTTGGCAAGGGCACCCATATCATCCACATTTTCCTTTGTGGCTGCATATATCACTGGCTTTCTCTCCGCTGAAGCCTCGATGCCTTCCTTCATCACCTGAACATCATTGCTCATGAGCACCAGGCAAAACTCGCTCTCGTCGGCCACCTTTTTACAGAGGCCCGCAAATTTCCCTGCATCACCATTGCTGTCCTTTATGGCCACGAGCTCCGGCCTTAGGTTAAAGCCGACACGTTCAAACTGGTAGGTATCCCACAGCTTTAACTTCTCTGATAATGTCGCTTCATCGGTATCACTGGTTACCAGAGCACCGATTCCCGGTTGACTGACAAATGTCTTTTCATGTCTGAAAAGTACTGTTTCACCACCGAGCTTAAAGGATCTATCATCAGCACCTATCTGCATCGGCCTCACTGGTGGTGCGGATGCCTCTGCAAGCTGCTCTTTTGCCTCATCACTCACATAGGGACAACTGGCTAACTCCGCCTTGCCTGATGCGAGCGCCATTGCAAAGGCTAGGCAGGTAGGGTGCCCGCATTCCTTGCAATTTGTCTTTGGCAGCATCTTAAATATCTGAATACCTGTTAAACCCATAGCATTCTCCTTCTCTTATCTTTTTTTGCTGTGTCTTTCATTCAGTCATATCTCAATAATCAAGTAAACAGTGATTATCCCAGGATCGGATCCATATCAAGGGCAGGATGCTTCTTCTCTTGGAGCCAGGGCAGGATCTCTTCTTCCGCAGTGCCTACCGTCTCATCTGCTATCTTATCGTAGAAATCCGGGTCCCCTAACTCCGTTGACCTTGCCACAAGCCGTTCCTTGATCTCTTCCTTAAGGTGCTTCGGCATCCATACCATCCTTAAGAGGCCCCCGTCTCCTATAATGAATTTTCTCTGGCATATATTATACTTTGAGTGGCCTACAAAACCAGGGGTGGACAACCCGCCACCAACGGTGCCCGCCAGCGTGCTGAATTTCATGCCGCATGGTGTCATCTCAATGTAGTCTCTGTCAACGGTCATAACACCGTTACACGAGGGAAGTATTGCAGCAATGCATTCGCAGCACCCACAGGTTGTCATCGGGTCATACACAATACTGTAAAAGTTATAGTGATCTATGCTCCCTCTCGAAGCCTTAGCGACAAACTCATTCACACCCTTAAATTGTCCATATTTAGGATCAAGTACTTCGCCTTTGGGGACCGGCTGGTTCGGCCCGGTAGGATTGATCTCAAATGAGGCCTTGCAGTCCATCCAGTTATATGCCCCACAAAGCCCAGTCCGCTCCGGACTGATGGTACAAACATGCGTCGGGGCAAAGGACTGGCAGAGTGTGCAGGAATAAAAGGTGTCGGTGGTCTCATCAGTCATCCCTTCTATTCTGGCATCCCGTGTTGCATATACCTCTCTGGCCGTTTTGGTCAGCTCATCCACATCCTTCTTTTCTGTATAAAGGGTAACCTGCAATTTATCAAATATCCTGCCAAAGTCTTGATGTAGTTTGGCATGAAGGATGGTTCCGATATCCTTCAAGGTAAATCCTTTTTCTACTGCTGCTTCACCGACTCTGACCCAGGTAATGTCCCTCTGTCCTATATGCATTATACCCTGAGCATAGTTAACGAGATGGTGAATCTGGCGTTCAAGTATCGGCTCAAAGTCTTCCTCCATCTGCCTGCCTGCTACCTGAACAAAGATACCCAAGGGCAGTGAATCCCCTTTCTTGGTATCGCCTACATCAGGACCTTTAACAATAATCTTTCCATCATCTACAGTGTTCATATCAGCAATCCGCACTAGTTCAGTGGCCTGTGAAACGCTTCCGCCCATCTCCAGATATAGGTCACCTTTTCGAACCCTCTCACCCTCAAAGGCGGGACCATAGGTGAGGGGTATATCAATCTCTGTAACGGATACCTTCAGTCCTCGAATCTCAATAGATTTGGCAGCAATCTGATCATGGGGTACCTCGGACACAACATGCTCATAGGTGCACACACCCCAGGGGAGTACCTCAGGTATATCAGTATCTGCAATAGTAGGAAAACCCCAATTTATGGCACCTGCTGCGTTAGCAGCCCACTCTGCATTGACATCGCCCAATGCATTGACAAAGGCAAAGATCCTGTCCTTCTGATATTTCAGCATCCGCTTATAATCCCCTGGCTCTATACCGCCGAAGGAAAGCCCTGCCCTGTTTGCAAAGCCAAGGGCGTACACCGCTGCTGAGATATCAGGACCGAAGGGAACGATACGAGTACCCCAACCAATTTGGACACCTGCCTCAATCAATTGCTCAGCGACACAGGTTCCATTCTGATTCGCAGCTAAAAATATGTAAAGGTTTTTCCTCTGATATTCCTCAACGATGGTTTTTGCTATTTCAGGGTTAGGGGCAGCGCCAACAATGGCTGCAAAACCAGGGGCCGTGCCGTCCACAAACTCAACACCCCTTTTTCTCATAATTGTATCATCAGCCGCACCCAACCAGAGCTTACCGTTGTCCAGGTCCGGGTCCTCCACCGAAGGTTGATAGAAATCAGGTTCTTCCACATAGCGAATGGCCTCAACTATCTCTTCAGCAAAGATTGCGGCAATACCTGCATCCAGAAGTGGACCTAAATAGGGAATATGGCAATCCTTTTTGACATGAGGGGGGAGTAATTCGCGGCAACGTTTCATAACCGGCTCTGCGTCGGCGAGGGTTTCAACCTTCATCCCCAGCAACGAATAGATAATAGGAAGATAGTAAGCCGTGTTTGGAAATCCTATCTCCTGTTTGGCGCCATATTTATCTATGGCCTCCTTTAATTTTCCCTCTGCCTTGGAAACTATATTATAGCCACCCTGTATGGCAGCAAATGCGACTAATTTTGACATATCTTTCTCCTCCTTATTCTTAAAGGGATCAATTCGATCATATCCTTTAGGCCGCCTCTAAATCACGCCGTGCAGCCATATCAAAGAGGACCCTCTCTCGTGCCCTATCAATTTTAAGGGCATGCCTCTTTTTGTCGATGTGGGCGATCATTTTTTGGGCATGTTTTATTGGGTCTGCCTCAAAATCCCACATTCCCCCATACATCTTTTCAAATTCCTTAAATAGGTAATCCTGAAAAACAGGCGCCCCGCTTGTAGGAAAGGTTACACCAAATACGGTATACACACCGGAGGCAACAAAGTAGTGGCCGATGCTGATTGCCTTCTCACTCATCCATTCTGGAGCTGATCCTGCCGCAGGCAGTTCACTGATGTCATCTCCCAGGCCTCCTGCCTTGACCACCTCGGTTGCCGCCATCAGAATCCTGCTATTGTCCACACAGGAGCCCATGTGAAGTACCGGTGGAATGCCGACGGTCTCGCAGACTTCAGCCAACCCCGGCCCGCAGAAGACCTTGGCCGACTCAGGAGTCAGGAGTCCTGCCATGCCGGCAGCAATAGCATTACATCCGGTGGTGAGCACGATGACATCGTTCTTGATCAACTCCTTTAAGACCGTAATATGATCATTGTTGTGAATGGTTCTGGCATTGTTACAGCCAACCACTCCACCTATCCCTCGTATTCTTCCATTGATAATATTCTGATTGAGAGGGGTATACGACCCTCTGAATGTACCTCCCAGATGATAGTTGATTGCCTCATAGGAAAATCCAGCAATGAGGTCCGATTTTTCATCAGGTATCATGACCTCAGTTTTTCTGTTAGGAAAATTTTCGATAGCGGTTTTTACAATTTTCTTGGCCGTTTTCAAGGCGTCTTCTTCATGGAATTCCATATGGATAACGTTTTTCTCCTCCATCTTGGCAATCGGCATGGTGGTAATCAATTTGGTATGAAAACAGGCGGCTACATTGGCCACATTTTCCATAATACACTGGACATCAACCACCATAGCCTCAACTGCTCCGGTGATAATGGCCAGCTCCTGCATGAGGAAATTTCCTGCTAGAGGCACACCGTGTCTCTGGACTATTTCATTTGCCGTACAGCAGATACCGGAGAGTTGGATGCCCTTTGCGCCTACCTTTTTGGCCAACTCCTGCATCTCCGGAAGCTCTGAGGCCACCACGATCATCTCAGAGAGAAGCGGTTCATGGCCGTGGATGACAAGATTCACCATATCCTTTCTGAGGACACCTAAGTTAGCCTGACTCTTTATGGGATAAGGCGTACCGAATAGGATATCCTGAAGGTCTGTAGCAATCATAGAGCCGCCCCACCCGTCGGCGATGGCTGCCCTGGTACCCTGAAACATGAGATTTTTATAGTCCTGGTCAACACCGATGTGGGTCCGATGCATGATCTCAACGATCTCTCTGTCAATACCACGAGGAAATACACCAATCTGTCGCCAGCGCTCTACTCTCTTCTCCGGTGCCCGTCGGGCAGTCAGGACCTCACCTTCCTGCTGTCCCCACTGAGCAAGGGCCTTCTCCCCGACCTCAACAGCAATCTCATCTATTGTGCGAGGCTTTTCCTTGTCACCTTTGCCCGTAGTTAGGGCCACACCAAAGTCAGGCGCTATTTCCAAGAGCTTTTTGGTATCCTTGATGACATAGTCATTTGTCTCTTTTTTCGCTGCCGCCAGAAAGGTCTCTGCTACGCCCCTGCCATGGTCTGAGTGTGCTGCCGCACCGCCGGCTATCATTCGGATGAAATTCCTTGCTGCTATGGTATTTGCTGTGGCTCCGCATAAACCCTTTCTCTCGTCTTTGCCTTCAATCTCGCCCTTGGGAATGGAGAGTCTGCACGGTCCCTGGCTGCAGTTTTTGCAGCAGATTCCTGCTGCGCCTATAGGACAGGGCTTCATCTTATCTGCCCTGTCAAAGATCGTCTCAATACCAAGCTCTTCTGAGCGTGCAATCATCTTTAGGCTTGCCGGGTCGATGCTCTTCGGAGTATCCTTCTTTCTCTTTTTTTCCACTTCCTTTTTCACTTCTTCTTTTTCTTCTTCTGCCATTTTATTTCCTCCTTAGGACAAATTCTTTAGATCTTCTTGATCTAAATGATGAGGTAATCATTAATTCTCTGCCGTAAGATCGTCTATCATCTCTTTGGCCAATTTGATTGATTCAGGATGCCTCATAATGAGGATGTCTGATCCAGCGAGTAAATAACAAACTGCACCAACAGACTCCATGAGAATGGCTCTTCGAGCAGGCTCGCCCATTGTCGGCATCTCATCCTTGGGCAGACCCGCTTCTTTACATTTCCAGGTCTCATTGCCGAGGTTGTTGATCATGGGGATTTGAAGCTTGTCATCCTCCTGTGTGAGGCCTGCTTGCGTGATCCTCTCCATAACAGAATAGGCATACTCGATACCATAGCCGAGTCCTCCCGTGGTGGGATCATTAAGCAGTTGCCTATCGGGTACGCCGAGATTTCCCAATAATATATTGAGCTGTTTGGCGAGGTTGACATCAATGGGTGTCGAGGCAACTACCGTGTGTTTATATCCAAGGGCACTGGCACCGACACCCTTGTGGATCGGTTCCTCAACAGGGGACAAGCAGACGTTTTTCCCCTCACAAACCTCTGCTATCTTCTTCAGAACCTGCTCATCCTTCTCGTTGACCGCGGTCCCCCAGAAGACAACCGGCACCGGCACTGCATCAACGATCTTTTTGGCCATATTTGCCGCCTCATCAACCGGCCTATTCTTATCATTTGGATCGGTGCTTTTTAGCTGGACGACGATTACCTCCGCCCCATATTCATCCACACACTTCTTAGCCCATGCCGGTGGGTCGGAGATGACATCCTTGAATGGCTCTATGGCAGCAGCTGGCCAGCCCTCTGGCTCCATATCCCATATCTCCATGGCAATGACGGGCTTGTGGGATATACTGCCCTCAAAGAGATGAAAGGGATAGCAAGCCCTTCCTCCAACAGTCACCGTTTTATCCCCGGCACCTATGGTTATCTCCTTTATCTTACCGGTATAGCGTATTTTAGGAATCTCAAAGGCCACTTTCTACCTCCTTCTATAGAGTTGAGATTATTCATTCATCGCATGAAGAGGATATATGGTGCTTTAACCGCAACCCTCTCTGGCTATCTTGCACGCGACTATATTGTTTGAGAATATGGAGAGAATCAGCTTTATGGATGAGCACTATCGAAAAAAGCCAATCTCATCACGCCCTGAACATAAAAAGCAAGTCCTATCTAATGGAAGCAAAAGTCTTTGTCAAGGAAAAATTTTTAACATTATATATTAACTTTTGAGATACAATCAGGCATTTTGCCCAAAAATATCTCAATTTTCCCCACTTACTACGAAAAAAATAGTTCATTAGGCATTTTTTCCCTATTCATTGGGTGAAAATACCTATTATTCTCGATTATTGTCAGTATCACGCGTCTTGTTATGCCGTGGGTATGCCGACATTGAAGTGGTAAGCCTCGCATAAGAAATGCGAGACGGAGTAAGGGCTGGGGATATAAGATGCCCCTTGAGTAAATCCGTAGAGGGCTCGTGATATCGCGAGATTTCTATCGCTTGACAGATTCCCCAAATTGTTTATAATGGATAGTAAAGTTTTTTTTAAGAAAAATAATATATAAATAACTTGACAGGGGAAAATAAGGGCGATAGGATAACCGTATACGTTGTTCTTTGAAAACTAAATAGTGGATATGTATTGTGGGCCGAACGAATAAAGCAAGGGTAATACCTTGTAAGAGTTAATTTGAGAGTTTGATCCTGGCTCAGAATGAACGCTGGCGGCGTGCCTAACACATGCAAGTCGAACGAGAAACTCCGAGCTTGCTTGGAGGAGTAAAGTGGCGTACGGGTGAGTAACGCGTGGGTAACCTGTCCCTAAACCCGGGATAATCTACCGAAAGGTGGCCTAAGACCGGATGACGTCCTGAGAACCACGGTTTTTTGGATGAAAGCTGACCTCTTCATGAAAGTTGGCGTTTAGGGAGGGGCTCGCGTACCATTAGCTTGTCGGTAGGGTAATGGCCTACCGAGGCTACGATGGTTAGCTGGTCTGAGAAGATGACCAGCCACACTGGAACTGAAACACGGTCCAGACTCCTACGGGAGGCAGCAGTGAGGAATCTTGCGCAATGGGGGAAACCCTGACGCAGCGACGTCGCGTGAGTGAAGAAGGCCTTCGGGTCGTAAAGCTCTGTCAAGTGGGAATAAAATCCAGCGGTGAATAGCCGTGAGGATCTGAAGGTACCACTAGAGGAAGCACCGGCTAACTCCGTGCCAGCAGCCGCGGTAATACGGAGGGTGCGAGCGTTATTCGGATTTATTGGGCGTAAAGAGCATGTAGGCGGTTTGGTAAGTCAGATGTGAAATCCTTTTGCTCAACAAAAGAAGTGCATCTGAAACTGCCCAACTTGAGTACGAGAGAGGAGAGTAGAATTCCCAGTGTAGAGGTGAAATTCGTAGATATTGGGAGGAAAACCCGTGGCGAAGGCGACTCTCTGGATCGATACTGACGCTGAGATGCGAAAGCGTGGGGAGCAAACAGGATTAGATACCCTGGTAGTCCACGCCGTAAACGATGGGAACTAGGTGTAGCGGGTATTGATCCCTGCTGTGCCGAAGCTAACGCATTAAGTTCCCCGCCTGGGGAGTACGGTCGCAAGGCTAAAACTCAAAGGAATTGACGGGGGCCCGCACAAGCGGTGGAGCATGTGGTTTAATTCGATGCAACGCGAAGAACCTTACCTGGGTTTGACATCCTCTGACAGTCCCTGAAAGGGGATCTTTCCGATTCGTCGGGACAGAGTGACAGGTGCTGCATGGCTGTCGTCAGCTCGTGTCGTGAGATGTTGGGTTAAGTCCCGCAACGAGCGCAACCCTTGTCTTTAGTTGCCAGTATTAAGTTAGGCACTCTAAAGATACTGCCACGGTTAACGTGGAGGAAGGTGGGGATGACGTCAAGTCCTCATGGCCTTTATGCCCAGGGCTACACACGTGCTACAATGGGCTGCACAAAGGGTTGCAACACCGTGAGGTGAAGCTAATCTCTAAAAGTAGTCCTTAGTTCGGATTGGAGTCTGCAACTCGACTCCATGAAGTTGGAATCGCTAGTAATCGTGGATCAGCATGCCACGGTGAATACGTTCCCGGGCCTTGTACACACCGCCCGTCACACCACGAAAGTTGGCTGTACCAGAAGTTGTTGAGCTAACCCCTGAGCTTGTCGAAGGGGAGGCAGGCACCTAAGGTATGGTTGATAATTGGGGTGAAGTCGTAACAAGGTAGCCGTAGAGGAATCTGCGGCTGGATCACCTCCTTTCTAAGGAGATTGCCATTGGTGGAAACCGATGGGAACCTCAGAGATGTGCCCATGATTCGATCCACTATTTAGTTTTGAGAGAATCAACGGAGTAAGCCTCACGGGCCTATAGCTCAGTCTCGGTTAGAGCGCACGCCTGATAAGCGTGAGGTCGTTGGTTCAATTCCAACTAGGCCCACCATTGGGTTTTCGATTGGATCGTGATAATTTTCGATTTTGGGAATGATAAGGATATCGAATTATCAATTCTAAATTCATCGATCTAAAATCGAAAATTAAAGGGGGTGTAGCTCAGTTGGGAGAGCACCTGCTTTGCACGCAGGAGGTCATCGGTTCGATCCCGTTCACCTCCACCAGATGAGAGCTGAAAGTTGAAAGCTCAAAGTCATAAACCCCATTTGAGGGAGTTATTTTGAGCTTTCATCTTTGAGCTTTAAGGTCAGGGCGAAAGCCCGAGATGTTCTTTGAAAACAGAAGACGGATACATAGAGTTAGCGCCTCAGGTAGAATAAAGGGTAACTAATTATGGCCAAGCTACTAAGGGCAAACGGTGGATGCCTTGGCGCTGGGTGGCGATGAAAGACGTGGCTAGCTGCGATAAGCTTCGGTGAGCCGCTAAACAGGCTTTGACCCGGAGATCTCTGAATGGGGGAACCCATCCCGAGTAATGTCGGGATATCTAGTGCTGAATCCATAGGTACTAGAGGCGAACGAGGGGAACTGAAACATCTCAGTACCCTCAGGAAAAGAAAACAACAGTGATTCCCAAAGTAGTGGCGAGCGAAATGGGAGGAGCCCAAACCGGATGTATGGTAAAGTCTGCAGATGTTGTATGTCCGGGGTTGCAGGGTTTTACTGGATGAAGCTGCAGCTTCGTCGCCAAGTCAAAAATTCAATCGATAGTCGAACAATCTGGAAAGGTTGACCAAAGATGGTGATAGTCCAGTAGATAAAAGCGATTGAACTTGGTGAGTAAGATCCCTAAGTACCACGGGACACGGGGAATCCCGTGGGAATCCAGGAGGACCACCTCCTAAGGCTAAATACAATCCAGCGACCGATAGTGAACTAGTACCGTGAGGGAAAGGTGAAAAGAACCCCGGTGAGGGGAGTGAAATAGTACCTGAAACCGTTTGTCTACAAGCAGTGGAAGAACTATTGGGTTTAATCGAGGGTTATCCTCATTAAATCCAAGTTCAACCGCGTGCCTTTTGTTTAATGAGTCAGCGAGTTACTCTATGCAGCAAGGTTAAGCCGTCAGGTGGAGCCGTAGCGAAAGCGAGTCTTAAATGGGCGAGGTGAGTTGCATGGAGTAGACCCGAAACCAGGTGATCTATCCATGGCCAGGGTGAAGTTCCGGTAACACGGGATGGAGGCCCGAACCAGTGTGGGGTGAAAACCGCTTGGATGAGCTGTGGATAGGAGTGAAAGGCTAATCAAACCTGGAGATAGCTGGTTCTCCCCGAAATATATTTAGGTATAGCCTCGCAGATTGAGTGCTGGGGGTAGAGCTCTGGATGGGCTAGGGGTCCTACCAGATTACCAAACCCAACTAAACTTCGAATACCGGTATCTCTTACTGCGGGAGTCAGACTATGGGAGATAAGTTCCGTGGTCGAGAGGGAAAGAGCCCAGATCGCCGGCTAAGGTCCCTAAATATGTGCTAAGTGGTAAAGGATGTGGAAACGCTGAGACAGCCAGGAGGTTGGCTTAGAGGCAGCCATCCTTTAAAGAAAGCGTAACAGCTCACTGGTCCAGTGGTTCTGCGCCGATAATGTAGCGGGGCTCAAGCACATTACCGAAGCCGCGAATCTTCCCGATTTATCGGGAGGATGGTAGGGGAGCGTTCTATTCAGGGATGAAGCCAGACCGAAAGGACTGGTGGACCGTTTAGAAGTGATAATGCTGACATGAGTAGCGATAATGCCGGTGAGAAACCGGCACGCCGAAAGCCTAAGGTTTCCTGGGTAAAGTTAATCTGCTCAGGTTTAGTCGATTCCTAAGTCGAGGCCGAAAGGCGTAGATAATGGGAAACAGGTTAATATTCCTGTACCACCGAATTAGCGTTTGAGTGATGGGGGGACGCAGAAGGGTAGGCCATCCGCCTGTTGGAATAGGCGGTTCAAGCCTGTAGGTGGAGAGGGGAGGAAAATCCACCCTCTTGATAACACCGAGAGGTGATGAGGATCCCGTAAGGGAGCAAACTGGCTGATCCCATGCTGCCAAGAAAAGCCTCTAGCGAGTTGATTTGGTGATCGTACCGCAAACCGACACAGGTAGGCAGGGTGAGTATCCTAAGGCGCTTGAGAGAACCCTGGTTAAGGAACTCGGCATAATGACACCGTAACTTTGGAAGAAGGTGTGCCTCCACGTAAGTGAAAGGACTCGCTCCTGGAGCTGAAGGAGGTTGCAGAGAAATGGGGGTAGCGACTGTTTACTAAAAACACAGGACTCTGCTAAGTCGTAAGACGATGTATAGGGTCTGACGCCTGCCCGGTGCTGGAAGGTTAAGGAGAGAAGTTATTCTGAGCTTTGCGAAGGAGAAGCTTTGAACTGAAGCCCCAGTAAACGGCGGCCGTAACTATAACGGTCCTAAGGTAGCGAAATTCCTTGTCGGGTAAGTTCCGACCTGCACGAATGGCGTAACGACTTCCCCGCTGTCTCAACCAGGGACTCAGTGAAATTGAATTGACGGTGCAGATGCCGTCTACCCGCGAAAAGACGGAAAGACCCCGTGCACCTTTACTATAGCTTGACATTGGATTTTGGGTTAGGATGTGTAGGATAGGTGGGAGGCTGAGAAATCTCGACGCTAGTCGGGATGGAGCCAACCTTGAAATACCACCCTTCTTAATTTAAGGTCCTAATCCTGATCCGTTATCCGGATTGGAGACAGTGTCTGGTGGGTAGTTTGGCTGGGGCGGTCGCCTCCTAAAAGGTAACGGAGGCGCGCGAAGGTTCCCTCAGGTTGATTGGAAACCAACCGAAGAGTGTAAAGGCATAAGGGAGCTTGACTGTGAGACCGACAGGTCGAGCAGGTACGAAAGTAGGTCTTAGTGATCCGGCGGTTCCGCGTGGAAGGGCCGTCGCTCAACGGATAAAAGGTACGCCGGGGATAACAGGCTTATCGCCCCCAAGAGTTCACATCGACGGGGCGGTTTGGCACCTCGATGTCGGCTCATCGCATCCTGGGGCTGAAGCAGGTCCCAAGGGTTTGGCTGTTCGCCAATTAAAGCGGTACGTGAGCTGGGTTTAAAACGTCGTGAGACAGTTTGGTCCCTATCTTTCGTGGGCGTAGGATATTTGAGGGGAGCTGTCCTTAGTACGAGAGGACCGGGACGGACGAACCTCCGGTGGTCCAGTTGTCGCGCCAGCGGCATAGCTGGGTAGCTGTGTTCGGAATGGATAACCGCTGAAAGCATCTAAGCGGGAAGCCAACCCCAAGATAAGATATCCCTCCTGATGGAAACATCGGGACTGAAGACCCCTCGAAGACTACGAGGTTGATAGGCCAG